>Ga0056114_1000584_pt1 | contig 13417 bp, 11 predicted proteins | sample WorMetHERISLAND1_FD_77005 | JGI IMG/M metagenome (GOLD analysis project Ga0056114, IMG submission 77005) | Marine gutless worms symbiont microbial communities from Max Planck institute for Marine Microbiology, Germany - Olavius loisae HERON... ...
ATGCAGGGCCACGAGCTAGTACGTGTAAATAAACGTACAGAATGGCGTCATTGCCTATAGTCGATTAGTGGATGTCTGAATTAAGTAATTAAAGAAATAAATAAAGCTGGTGGAGAATTGTGTGGTAATGCACTTGTATACTAATGTTGTATGAGTGCAAGAGGTCGTCGAAGACGTCGAGGTACCGCCGTGTGTGCGCATGAGTGAAATACCGATACATTTTCGTCTTTAGCGTCCTGTTGAACCTCTCCACGACGCTGGCTTTCAAGTCCTCGTTTTCGCTGGTATAGAACTTTATCCCGCGACGTTGCAACATGGACTGAAACTTCGAATTGAGAAACTCGGTGCCCTTATCGCTCTGAACCATGTTACGCTGACGTTCGTCAAGTACGCGCTCGAAAGCTTCAGTAACGTCTCGACACGACTTTGTTCTGATAGGTACGGCCCAGGTGCGCTTGCTAAACACGTCTATGCAGGTAAGCAGGTATCGCATGCCGTCGTTGAACGTGGACAGACTAGACACGTCGACCAGATCGATCTGGTAGAGGTCTGCGATACCTTTCGAACACGTCTTGCGTCGCGGAAAACGTATTCTTCGGGGTTTGTGCAGGGTGTAGGCAGGTCAGACGCATCAGGTACTTTTTCGTCTGTCGCTCCGAACGACCGCCTTACCGCTTCAACGTCCGAACGCCCGAAAAACTACCGGGTGTCCGAGGATCAACGTAGACATTGTCCAAATTACCTCCGGGATCCATACTGAGCCCACTGTAGCCTTATTTTCGTTTTCTTTTTCTGTTTGCGAGGTCTCGGCGCTTCCGGTTCGATCGACCAGTTTATTTCCGCGGACGACTGTTCGACGGGTGTCGCGTTGAGGTACCGATGTAGCGCCCGATGTATTCTCTGACCTTGCGGTCGTCGGCCAGCGAACCTTTACAAAGAGTTTCAGACAGACGAAGACTGCGATCGGTTTTCGCGACGGCAAGTCTCTGCAGACGTTTGTATTCCCTATCGAATTCGTCGACCAGAACCAACTTCTTGGTTGCCTGCATCAGTTCTGCAGCAGCAGACTACCGAGTACGGATAGGATAGGTGGCAGTAGGGTGGTAAGAAATACGCCTTTCTGTAGGATCTTGCGTTTCGTCCGCAGCGACGTCTTCCTCGCGGACAGCGCTGTTAGGTGGTGTCGCTTGCGACGTAGTTAGGTCATCTGACGAGTCGTGAGAGGTACGTTGCCTTTTATAACGTTCTTGGCGCACTCGCTAATGTAGTCCAGCAACCTGAAACTCCGTCGCATTTTCGAACGTATTCGCGCTTCGCCCTGTCATCCATCTTTCGTATTCTCTTCCAAGTGGACATGTATTTCTTCGCATTGTTCTTTCGGCACGTAAACGTACTGACTCTCTCCGGGAAATACGTTTGTGCGCAGACGGAGGTGTTCGTCTTGTTCCGGTCGGAGGTCAACGAGCAAATAACTGTAGGGCTCGGGAATCGCGTCCTTATATGCTTCCACGGCAAAGGCGGACCGGTTCGGATACATCTGACGCGCAAGATTTGTAAACTGACTAGCGTCTCTGGGATTCTTGAACAGGTCCATGTAGTGGGTATTCAGACTTATCGTTCTAACGTGCTTATTTTATGAAATAGGTTTTGCACCAGAAATACGACGCTGATGTTCCTGTGATGTGATCCTTTGGTGATGAGATTGGCTACGGATTCGTCAGTTTCGTTCATGAGATCGTCAATTACTAGGAGCACCGGCTCGCTACCGTCGAAATCTGCCAGCTCTGGCAAACCGTGACGGAACATCACTCGAGGGTAGTCGTCAAACAAACTCTGGTATTCTCCGTAGCAGTACACTATCTTGCGGGGTGGGGGTCGATCACAGTTCGTGCGTTTTCGATCAGTCTAAACACGAACCTCATCTTGCCGGAGCCCGTCGGTCCCATCACTAAGGCGGTGAATGGATGGCGGAGGGGTAGAGTCATGTCGAAGAAGTCGTCGACGGTGTCGTGTGATCAGTAACGTAATCAAAGACGTCGAAGCGACATAAACTAATTCGTACTGCAGCTATAGTATGTCACCGTACCGTTCTATGACGCATTCATCGTGCGACTGATGTCTCGCAACGACTGTCTGTGCTATTTACAGCTATACCCCTCCCTCTCCCTTTCCTGGGGAGGGGAGGACGGCGCGCTCCCCCCAGTAGGGCGGTGCGCTCCCATGCGCGCTGCGCGCGCGCTAAATCACGATGATGTAAGAAAAATAAAGACGAGGACGATGGTGAAATTTTATTGACAGTGCAACGATTGTTAGACAGTCTGTACAACATACGTGAACGAAGTGTCATATTTACAGTTTGTACAAGTCACCGATATTCCTCAAGGTCATACTGTACAATTGCAGGTTGGACGAAGCGATCGGTATTTAGTTCAGGGAGTAGTGACCGTATGCCAAAGTGTTTATCCCGTTTTCCAAGATGTATCGCTTATCGTCGAATGCCAAAAGACACAATTTTGTCATTTCCACTGTGTTCAAAACGTCATTAGTTGATTTGAACAGTCGAAATTTGGCGTGAGTGGCGAACGATGTATTTCGCAAAACTTTTAAGAAACTGTCGTGACGGACATGCTTTTTAATGTAATTCTTCTTTATTCCCTTGACCCATTTCTGAGATTTATTTCCACACGATAAGCTATACATCTTGGCTTTGAGACCGACGAATTAGAGAGGAGTGAAACCGGTCTCGCTTTTCATTTTCCCCAGGACACGATGGTTCTTTTTGGAGTATAGAGAGTGGTCGTTTTCGAAGTTACTCGTATCAAAAAGGTCCATCGCTTCGTCCATGTCGTGGTATAGATCAGGGGTTTTTACAATTTCACAACACAGCGAGTCCGCATCCCTGAACAGTAGTTCACATCGATCATTGTACTTGGGTTTTAGGTATTCGTAATCAAATCTGTACATTACAAGTTTCGATAATTCCAAGATGCAAATACCTACGGCTATTGGTTTGTTGAGGAAAACTTTTGCAGGGGCCGCACGATCCATAACTAGATCCGGGTTTATAATTTGGGCGTGCCGGTACGATGGCTTACTCACTGCTTTTCTTAGTTTGACCGGGTCAGCTATGAGGCGAATATTCACGCGGTTTCTAACATTTTCCACGGTCTTGCCGAAGGTACTGTTGGCTTGTAACTTGGCAAGATCGGACTGAAATTCTGACGTTGTGTTTTGACGTTGGGTGGTGCAAAGGTTTATCCAAGGTTTCAGCCACCGACGCTGGGTAAAGGATAGGACTTTGTGATTTTTTTCAATACGAAACCCTATTTTACGTAAAATTGTAGGTTGCGGTAGTGAACGACATAATTGGTTTTGTTGTATAGATTCGGTATGAGTTTTTTTCATGGGACTCCAACCCTCTCCTCGCAGATTCCTCGCAAAGGGACTCAGAATTTCCGACGAGATAGTGAGATGCTCTGGTGCTAGGGGATAATCTGAATGGGTGTCGTGTAAATGTGGAGGGTAATCCAAATCACACTCTATTATATAGCCTGTGGGTGAATCTTCCAGTATGTTAGTGAGATTGAGGTTGGGGCGAGAAATTTGAAATCGCCCACGGGCAGGGGCTCGCTCTGAGCAGAATCGTACAGATTATTGGCATCTAGGTAGGTTATGTATGTCGTTGGTTTGGCGGAGTCGAAATCTTCTAAGAGCGGATTGTTGGCCTCGGAGTAGCGGATAGAAATGGTCGAGATCCCTCTGCGGATAGAATTTTTAATCATTAGGTACATTTCAGGGTCTGATGTCAGATCTAGTTCGACTTGTGTGTGTTTGTGGGCAATGGACCATGCGAGGGACGGTAGAGTTGGACAATACAGGCAGTCTATGTCAATGTCAAATGTAAATTTATATAGCGCATTCTCGTAAGAAAACCTCTAATGCGCTGAACACACTGGTGCTGCGAAAATAAAAACGTCTTCCATGTACCACAAGCGCTGTGCCAGTCTAGACAATGTTTCTGGAGGACGTCTCGTAGGAAGTGCTCGAAGACGTCGCTCAGGAGAAGGACGTCAGAGGTGAGGTAATAGTTATGATAGTCCTTTAGAGTTTGCATTCTATTAATGTGCCAAAGCGCTGTGCCAGTTCATAATTGTCTGTGGATAAGGGTTCGTCATGCAGCCTATTATAGAACTTTTCGATGTGTAGCAGACACGTCTCATCGAATTTGGATCTGTCGGTGAAGTACGAATAAAGAAACACGCCCTTAGCGAAGACGAAATCTTGATCTCCGAAGTACTTAATGGTATGCTGAAAATTATGTTTTCCAGTCTTCAAAAGGAGTTCGACCAGATGTTCCAATGAAGCCGAGAGAAACTGAAACGAGTCGATGAACTTTAAATTACCAATTTGGAACAGCAGGAACCGCTCTCCGTTTAATGGGATGACCTTCACGTCGTCATAACTGACGTTGTGACCTTTGTTGGTAGTTTTCTCGGTGTATCGTTTCTGAGAGCATTTAATTACAAAGTGGCTGTCGTAGTTCTTGAGGTTGTGGAACTCTATAGGCAGGAAGTAAGCCTGCCTCTCCGCCGACCGTGGTCTTGCATTTTTTGGCTTTGAGCTGAAGGTTGCAGTTATTACATGCTGGGAACAAGTACTGACTGGTGACGTGACAGTGGTGTCTTACTTTATAATTTTGGTAGGTAAAAGGTTCGTGGCAGTTTTGGCACGCAAAGGCCGCTCGGTGTCGTCTAAAGTCGTCGGTGGACATCGGAGACAGAGGAATCTGAAGGGAAAGAATTCCGCTTATGGCTTCACTCTCTGACATGATGTGATCGTAAAATTTAGACATGACGTCGTCGCCGCTGTACACGGTGGGTGGAGTCTGGTATTGTGGGAGATCGGTGACCCTGAGACAGCAAAACCGCTAACGCAGTGTTCATCGATGACGTTGGTTTTTGCATCCGGATCGCAGTCTTCGTCAACGGGAATTAGAAAACTTTCAAAATCGCACACGAGGATGTTCTTTATCGTGATCGCGAAATTTTAATTTGAACTCTTCGAGGATCTGTGGATCTGGATAGACTAGTTGTTGTGGGGAATGAAGAAGGCATTTGGAATGTCGGAATCCAGGACTCGCTGTGATGAAAATACGTTGAGACAGCTGTTGCAGACAAAACTGGTTCCACCAGCAGTGTCTTTAATTCGGCCGGTGAGGAGACGGGAAAAGTTTTTGATCCACACGCAGTGTCGCGTGTTAGTGTCGTGTAGAAAAAACAATTAACATGGTGATCCCGATATCGTTCGGGACTCAGGTACTCAACGCAGTAAGCTTTGTTTTCTGAATCCAACGAAATCACGTTTACGCTGATTTGAGGATTTTGTTTTTCAAATTTTGGAATATCTCTGACATTGACAGGAAAAGTGATTCTATCGAAATTTAGTGTCTCGATATTTAGTGTAAGTGTAAACGCTGTTGAGGTGATTTTTTGCTGGGTATAGACAGGACAGAATCGCCCATTGAAAACAAAATTGGTCTGAGATCTTAATGTTGATTACTGCCTGCTTTTTAGCGATTGGAGGCGGGGTCGGGATGTAAATGGATCCGTAAAGAGGTTTAAGCTGTGTTATAACGAATGTAAACTCTGTGACACTGTGAAGAATAAATCCACTGCCTCTCTTGTTAAAATTGTCGATCTTCAAGTCCAGTTCACGCAAAAGTCGCTGGAAGACCGTTGGAAACCACTTGTGGTTGGCAGGTGAAATGACCCGCGACGTGTTGCGTGTTGCCTTCAACTTCTCTGGTAAAATCGCCTGGTGTGCGCGCCACGACACGAATAGATCTGAAAACACACAAGAAACAAACTTTTAGTTGTCTTTTTAATGCCGATGACAAAGTGTACATATGCGAAAACGAGGAAAATCACGAACATGCCCAAACTGTCGGCGATGATCGTCGATGATCCGAGACATGTCTCCCATGTTGCGATCGACAAGGGTTAAATGAAGTGTCAGACGCGTCGGTAGCAATTATCGCTTCTGCTACGATTTTCTCCACGGCATGAGCAACGTGAGGTCTTTTTCGTTTGCGTATGCACGCCTGAAACAAACAAACAAATAGCGACAGACGCTATCCAAAACATTGTTTGTTAGGATATTTTCAAACGAAAAGTAATATTGGAACTTGCGAATACCTGACACGTGTTGGGTTCGTCGAAACAGTTGCTGCACAGGTGGCGCTTGCACGATTTGCAATAAGGTAAACTTAAGCAACGAGCGCACATTCCACCATTCTTCATAAGAATACCACAGTTTTCGCATTGTTGTCTACCGATTTGGCGAGTGATTATGGTATCTGCAATGATATACACATAGCTTAGTTGTTATTTTACAACTACTATGTTTGCATTTACATCAACCATCTCAGACAGTCGTCGAGATATTCACGAAGAGTACATTTTCCCAAACGGGTACTTCACTAGTATTGTGTTGGTTTAGATAATTTTTTCAGTGCATATATACAAGTTGAGATCGATTCACGATTCATAAGAATACCACAGTTTTCGCATTGTTGTCTACCGATTTGGCGAGTGATTATGGTATCTGCAATGATATACACATAGCTTAGTTGTTATTTTACAACTACTAAGTTTGCATTTTACATCAACCATCTGAGACAGTCGTTGAGATATTCACGAAGAGTACATGTTCCCAAACCGTTACTTACCTAGTATTGTGTTGGTTTAGAGTCGGCAAAATATATCTACTATCGTGAATTAGATAATTTTTTTCAGTGCATATATACAAGTTGAGATCGATTCACGATTCATAAGAATACCACAGTTTTCGCATTGTGGTAATTTGATCCTTTGTAATCAAACCTCTATCTGTAACGGTTTCCGAGATATTCAATGGCGAATGTGATGCAATGGTTGACATGACCTTAATACGACCTATAAACAAAGGTCAAGTTCATTCATTTGCTACCAATCAATTTCTCATATACGACTTCCTATAGGTTGTCATTAGTTGCCTAACTTTTGCTGTAGGACGCACCGTTTAGTCACTGACGACAGACGATGACAACAGACAGACAGATGTAACACTGTACATACGATCGACCATTAGTATGGTCGGCTAAACTAGAGGAATTGTGCAGTGAAAACAGTCAATCGATAGCATATAAAACGCTAAGCGTCGCGCGCTAAAACGTACACAGTGTGTCGAGTTTGTTTTAAGATGCATATTACGGCGAACGCACGGTACACACAGTCGTCGCAGTCGTTTGACATGCTATCGGTTTGATGTTTTAAACAACACTAGTTTGACATGTTTATGACGGACGACGAGTCGTCTTTAATGTCTTACACACGGGTTTGACTGCAGTCTAAGTCGGTTTAGACTAGGCTACTGAGCCCGTGCTGTCTATAAGAGTTCGGTGTATTAGTCGTGTTTATGTCTGTCATGGCTTCCAAGTTTTATTACCGCACGATGCTATGCAAAGCACAGTACTGCTACGGCAAGTTGTCTGTCTCTCCGTCTCTATGTCCTTAAGGTTGAGGTATCGCGATGGCATAGGTTGGGATACTTCGAAGATAATTTCACTGTTAGTTAGCAATAGTCGTGTACTGGTTTAAATATGAGGGGATACTGCACTGGTTCTGTGCACTGGTGTGCTCTATATATAGTGGGCTACAACGTATGGAATGAATGAAATATAACTAATCTTGACTAGCTTCTTGTTGTTGCATTTGTCGTCTCGCCCGTTCGCAGGCCCATTCTATAGCGCTGAGACTGCCCGACAGTGCTGAGTGCTTTAAAGGTTCTTCGTCCATGACAGCTACCACACGACGTGCTTCGTGCTACTGCTGGCGCGAAACTGATGCGGAGAGTTCGAAATTATGGTTTAAATAGCATCGTCAAATAGAAGTGTTGTGGGGGAGGGGGTGCGCATGACAGTCGAACTAACAGATTACGGGTTATGTAGTCCCCAAAGTCAAAGTGTTTATTCAGATGCTAACGACAGTGGGCAGAACGTGACGTATGCCTAACGAGATGATTACTATTGCATATGGTCGTGTACTCAGAGTTGACGTGGACGGGTACGGGAGGGGGTATTGTTTTAGGGTGCTGTACCAAAGATGCAACTGGGGTCAAAAGAAGGTCAAGTAAACCTGTCAAGAATGTGTGACTGTCCGGACACACCCTATGTAACGTGATAGTCCTGGGAAACGATTTGGCGAGACCATGTGTGGGATAATTACCAATGCAGACCTATAATCCGACACGACTCACCTGTCAAACATGATTCATTGTAGGGTCATACCAGAATAATGCGCTGAGGTCGACATGTGCACAGACCATGTCGTGATAATAGAGAACGGTGACGGGAAGGGACAAAAGTGATTGTCAGGGGGTTAAAGCTTAAGTAAACCTGTCGAAAGGGTGCACCGAAAAGATTACCAATGCAGACGACACTGCTAAAGGGTATGACGTTAATAAGAAAACAGGTGGACCAAACAAGAATGTGACCCAAACAGTACCAGGGGCACACCCTGTGTAACGTGATGGTCCTGCCAAACGACGTGACGATGAAAGAAAAAGCCGACGGAATGTGGTCATACCTGTCAAATCTGATTGATTATAGGTCAAAAATGTCGAGAATGTGTGCTGTGGTCGTGGGAAAGGTCGATAACGGCGACCGGAAGGGTCAAAAGTGATTGACAAGCGGTCAATGGTTAAGTAAACACGCCAAAAATGATGGATTGTGTCGCCTTTCATTTGATTACTCTCTACTGTCGTCCACGGACTTGCGCCATGGTACCTCGGCCATTTTACACGTGTCGCCGACTTACCCAGTCGACGATCGCTGCATTCTGTCGGCAACTGGTGGTGCCTACCAGCAGACTGTCGAGGTTCGGTAGCCGAGCTTTTCCGGTCCTCAGACCTGGAATGACCTCCCGGAAGACGTGACATCAGCAAAATCATTGACCACATTTCGTCGCCTCCTCAAGATACATCTGTTCAGAAAGTCTTTTCCTAGCTGACTACTTGCTGGACGTCAACTGACTCTCTCCGGTGGACCTAGCAGTAGTTAGGCCACATAAAAATTGTTTGTTTGTTTGATTGATTACATTGACGGCGATTAACGCTATTACATTATTGGTTTTATTACACTACCGGTGATAAACGTTATTATTAGGCTTTTATTACATTATCGGTGATTATCTTATTACATTATCGTCCAGTTATTACACTATCGGTAATAACGTTATCACGTTATCGGTCGATATTGCACTATCGGTAATTATTACATTATCGGTTGTAACAGCCCCTTTGATTCAAAATAGCAACTTTTTTTCGCAAGGGTCTTAGGATATTGCAATATGCTTAGGGCCCAATATCTCCAAAACCAATATACCTACATAGTGGCTCGTTTCTAAAGGATCACCAATAGGAAATTTCCTATGGCGAATCGAATATCACGTGTCGGATGACGTCAAATAGTCAAGGTCGTGGCACATATTTGTTATCAATTCGCAGAATAAAAGGACCAATATTGTAATCTTGTTTGGGCTTGTAATAGTGCAAGTGTCGTCCTTCAAAAAAGGGCTGTGCGAAATGTGAGTGTGACCATGATTGTTTACTAACTAACTTGTCCACTCCTGTAACTGAAATCGGCGATAAGACAGCAAATATAAATTCAAAAACGTAGTTTATCACACCAGTTAACGGCGTAATGGCACATCAAAAACAGCAAAAATAATAAATGATGATAATAGTTTCGCAGCAGTCGACATTTCGGCGATGCTGCAAAAGTGTTGTCACCTATTTTTTCATTTTTGCTGTTAACTGATGTGATAAACTACGTTTTTGCATTTATTACTCAATAACAATAACATTAATCATTAAGATCTCTTGGAACTGTTGGGGGCTCCTTACCAGTGGGGCCCCGCCACTAGACGCAGCAGCCACCCCATCTTTACGCCACTGCGTCGAATGATGATTTCCCAGCTTAGAACTATATTACTTCTCAGTTCTCGTCGATGACTGTCAGATCCCATAGGAATGATGTGTCGCCGTTAACACAGGGCTTGCGCTACCGCGCAGCCTGTGATTTAATTCACAGACTGACGTCCGTTTCCACAGCTTCTCATTAACACCACCTCTCATCGACTGCTCTCACGTCACGACTGAGGTTCATAGTACAAGTCACAAATGCACGTGCTACAGTTTTTCACAGTTTTCTACCTATCAGCGACATTGCGACAACTATTGTCACGCCTTTTTGCCACGGAAAAAACAAAATACAATGACACACGTAAAATTGGTCATTATTGGAAATACATGCACTAAGTAAGTCTGATTCCTGACTTAAGTTTTATTTACATCTAAAATAGATGTGGACTGCTAATATCGTCATCGTGCAGCATTGTGATTTATTTCCTTTGATTTGCATCATGTTCTCTCGCCAAAAAATTAGAGCGTAATTTTAAGTCAAACATCACAATATTGCGCACTTCGACAGCAGTCCCCTGTTGCCAGTCTATATTTCTATATTGTAATATAGGAGAGGTAGTTTAACGCTGCAGGTTGTCAGCACTACGCTGCACCTGAAGTGAGCCACACACTGACGTCAGACGACCGAGCTGACGTCTGGGCAATCGGCTGCATCGGATTGCACATGGTACTCACGGGTCTTCGTGGTGTCGACGACATTAACAGTGTACTGGATGACGTGAAGTATACACCGTGTTTTCTCAGTCAACTTACAAGTTTTGCTGAAGAGGTGAAGATATTTTATTGCTTTTTACCTCGCGATGCACTTTACTACAAAACGCTGTCTTGGGATCACATGTCGTCTGTCCGCCCGTCTGTCTGTGACGTTGATGGATTGTGATGACATAGGTTGGACTTCTTCGAAAATAATTTCACCATTAGTTAGCCTGGGATGTTGCTCTCCGCAGACCCCAACATGACGGGTCTACTCCAAGAGGAACACCCGAAATTTTCGTCCGAAAAGCGGTGGGGTGCCGAAAAAAGTGACTTTTGGCGTATAAAAGCTCTAACGCGACAAGATAGAACCAAGGTTACTTTCATTACTAATCAAGACGAATAGGGGGTCCTAAACGCGCTTTCGATCGTGCCACCATCAACAACCTTGGATGACTTTGAAGGGTTATTATGCTCCCCGTTTGCATAGTGGCCGCAGTTTACGTTTACTTATTTATTGTAATAGGTTATTACACTTTGACGTCATGTTTGTTTATAATGAGAAGGTGCTGTGAAGAATTCGGTAAAATTAATGTGCGTATACTTTATGGCTGTTTAGCCAACAGCTGTTGGCTGTGAGGTTTGTGTTGGAATAGTAGATGTGTACTGTAGAGCGGCATTTGCTAGTCGATGAATACAAGGACAGCTGGACGTTGTAAGTTGTAACGTGTATTATTGTAGCGTAACGGCAGCGTTACACTCAGCACGCTCAGCGTTACGTTTCACAGCACTCACGGAATCAGCTTTCTCTCCGAAAGTGGAAGTAGCACTGCGGCCATTTTTGATGCATTTCAAACAACATGTAGGCCTTCGTAACCGTAAGTACTACACACCTATGGGCGGTCGAAAAATGGACGTGGTACCTTTTTATAAAAACTGGAGAGAAAACGAAACAACATGGCAGTTACTTAAAACCAAAAAGAACAGCTGCGTCATCGCGCTGTTTCCTTGCGGCAGCACGGCTTTCTTGTTATTTTCGTAAACGGTAAAATTGTGAAACGGTGTCTAAATTCCTTTTGTCTGGCATTTCGCCATTGTACCTAGTCCAGGAGCATTAGGACTGACTAAGGAAAAAATTCCCATCAAGCTGATTTTTCACAATAGTTAGCCTGAAGCACTAGGAATAACATATCAAAACTCCCCAAGAATCCCAAGTGAGCTTTCTTCAAAATTTGATTTTTTTTTATTTAAAAATTTAAAAATTGGTCAATTTTCAAGTATATCGAAACATAGATATATTGCATATCAAATGAACGGTAATGAAGAGTAAAACACAAATATGACATTTATATGTTAAAATAATGACCCATATTGTCAGTACAGGCCAGCAGAAGTTCAATTTCAACAGTGGAAATTTCTCTATTGTCATCAAAGACAATAAATTTCACAGCGTTTCGATTATTTTCATGGCATAAAACGAATACTCTGCATTTTTGAGATAATGACGTATTTTATTTTTTGAGTTCTACTTACTCCAAAAGCAAACTATAGGTCATTGCAAAAAATCACTTGAAAACGGAAAATAGGTAAATAAAAAAAGGTAAGCCCTGTGTACTTTTTAACAAAATTGTAGACAATCCCCATCTTTGGATTCTCTACTCCACATTTTTTCACATGAAGCATAACTTCCACATTTTGCTGCAGTACACAGTAAATCATTGTTCTTGGTGCCTACAAAGGAAAATAAAACCGCTTTTTTGTAACATAAGCAACATACACTCACATAGTTGTAAAGATAAAAAATGTCAACCATCTGAAATAAAAAACACTCGAGTCAGTGAGCTCATTAAAGTTAAAGCCCGGATAAGTTCTTAATGGGAATCCATCTCTGAACTACAGGGCGTCGCTTGCCATATGGATCACACAGTGTTACCTGCCACCCGACACAAGCGAACTCACCCCGCCTTAACCCCAGCCGGTGAAGGCTGGTACTCGATTTACCGACCCAGGAGGGATGGAAGGCTGAGTTGATCTAGGTGCCCGATAACGCGCGGACGGGGAATCGAACCCGAGACCGCCGGATCTGAAGTCTGACGCCCTAACCACTGCGCCACCAAGACATTACCGTTAGCTATAAACAGAACATCTTCATTAGATTCAATAACAATCACTTGAATATTTGTGCATGTCTTGACCAGAGAATGGTCATACATTTGTGAACAATACAATCCTAATTTCTGGCAGCTTGCAGGCTCTGCCACATCCTGCTCTATTGCCACACGATACCATTTCAAGCAGGCACTCTGGGGCCACTTGTTGACCCGTTCCCACGGAAACAAGAATATGTCAGTAAGAGTCCATCCATATTCTGTAGGATTCAAATTATTCCCCAGCCAGTGTTGAACAGTGAGAAATGTTCTCGATACACAGCTCTAGGCAATCCAACTTTGCTGTTCAACAGAATAACATGTGAACTTTCATCCCAAATATCAGCTTTTTCATGACTTCATTATCAGAAAAACAAACAAGAGTGCTTTTGGATTGCTACTGAACTGAAGTCCAAAGTAGAATCAACGTCGTCCTCTGATCACTTACCAGTTAAATGTGTATTTCATAACTCATCTAAATGTAATTTTAGCACTAAACCACAGGCTGATGTTTATCATAGGAGATGGGATAGAGCTGACTTAGATGCGTATTACAT
>Ga0056114_1000585_pt1 | contig 13389 bp, 8 predicted proteins | sample WorMetHERISLAND1_FD_77005 | JGI IMG/M metagenome (GOLD analysis project Ga0056114, IMG submission 77005) | Marine gutless worms symbiont microbial communities from Max Planck institute for Marine Microbiology, Germany - Olavius loisae HERON... ...
GTGCTACACTGACTGACTGAGCCACAGACAGCGATACACCAGTACAGCTAGTGTATGACTGATCCTCCACGTGTGTATATGTGTTGTGCTAGCTCTAGCCTTGAAATGATTGAAGATACTTTGAAATGAGTAACTTTGATACTGTTGGTTGGGTCTTTTGACCTGTAAAAACCGTCTCCCATATAACCTATACTGTGTTGGCGGGGACGTAAAACGGTGCTCAATCCAATCTTGAAATGAGATCACGCCTCCCTGTTGCAAGGAAAGCTCAAAGGTTTATAGAGGTTGGGCTGATGACTTTCGTCTGCCAATAGTGAAACCTTTCAAGTACACAAGGCCCAGTGCACTGTGGATAAACAGATGCAGGTTTTCAATTCTGTACACTGTAAAACCTGAAATTTTCACGTGCCCTTAATTTTGCCAGTTAGAGCTATGACATTATTTTGGTGCCGTTAATTTTGGCGTCTTTTCTTGCTGAACTAGTAGTAATACAGTATTAGTTAGTTGTTGAATATTGAATATTCACAGCCCATTGCATTGTTTTTGCAAATTTGTCGAGGTCGCGAAATAAAGGGAACAAGAAAATTTGGGTTTTACAGAATCAGTCTGTGGACTAGTAGCTGTTTGCTGTGACTGCAGAGATGGCGCTGTCCAGCCAGGAGCAACAGATGGCGGCGGCAGCGATTGCAGCGCGTGATAACACGGTATTGTATCAGATCTACCAGCGCTACGCACATGACCCAGCGACGCTACAGCGACAGCTGAGTGCTTACCTAGCTATGTCATCGTCAAAGTCTCACGACACGGACGTGGCGCGGATGATGGACGCCTCACATCTCGTCTACCACTTTGCTAGTACGTCGTCCGCGTGCTTTGTAGAAAGTGATTATCAGCAGATGTACAGTATTAGCTGAAACCAGTATGAAAATAAATGCCGACGAGAAGCTGTAAAGCACTGACGTATTGGATGCTGGATGTAAATGATCGGATGTCGTTACAATAAAAGAATGAAATCCTTCTGTTTTGCTGCTGTTTAATTTGAGCGATTCTGTATTTATTTTTGCACCTTTTTGCAATATCAAACATTGCAAACAGTATATTGTAGTTCGTCAAAAATTTGAAGTAGGTCGTCAATAGCTTCCGTGTTTCCCTGCTGCATTCATATACTAGTAAACAAAATGTATAATGCATTTGGTGGCATACTGATGTGCCCAGTAGCAAGTTTTCATTGTCGCTGTGAATGCTGGTGTTGAATTTTTGTCTACCTTGCGAAAATTGCCACAATAAAGTGCATGCAGTTCTGTCTGTCTGTCTGTGATGTTGAGGTATTGTGGTCACGTTGTTGGAGTAGTTCAGAAATAATTCCTCGGCTGATTAGTATAGGCTCTCTTCTCTCTCTGCACACTTCAGCATTAACACCCCAAAATTTTGGCCAGAATAGGGGGTGGGGTAGATAACACACAGCATCATGTTGTAAGTTTCACATTCACATCTGCTTTTATGCAGTGAACGTAAAATAATTTGTGCAGACAAAAACAATGCTGCATCGCACGGTTTCCCTGCAACAGCACGGCTTTCTTGTTGTACAATATCTCAGCACTTAACTGATGGGTGATAATGTGATGGTTCTGTGTGCGTGGTGTAGGGGCGGATCCAATGTCGGCAGGGGGCACGGCCGGTGGTCAGGGTACCCCAGCAGCGCCCCCAGCAGCTCTGCCATCTCACGCCATTCCACTACCACCAGCGGCCGCCGCCAGCAATCCACTGCTCGCTGCCGCACGAGAGCAGGAACGTATCTACATGGAACTGCTCAGTCGGCCACCATACAACACTGATCCAGTACTGGCACAGCAGGTTGGAATCAGTTCAGATATATCAGAGCATTTGCTCAGTTTGTCCCAAAGTAGTGAGCACTGATGCATACATTCATGGTTATTTACTTTACAGATAAGTTATATAATTGTATTTGTTGGTTCGTGCGTTCACCGCTAAGTGACCCTTATTGTCAGTCAGCGTGTCTGTCTGCGGGTTTGTCACCCGTCTGTCTGTCCACATTTTCAAAATGCTTCTTCTCAGGCAGTTGTTATCAGAATAATCTGATACTTTAACACAATTTTGCTGAAGTGTCTAAGTGTGCCATCTTGGAAATTTCACTTGACGATATCTCTGGACGGGTCGTCCGATCAACTTTGTATTTGATTCTAGGTGCCTGTTGTCAGCATTGAGCGAACCACAGTGCCTACCGGCTTGTATGTTTAATTGTAATTTTATAACATGATACATTTTTTATTGCAAGTACATGAAACTTAAATACAGCCTGTTCTTATTTTGACTTGCCTTTTCTTTCTGTGAAAAATGGCAGTCTGTGTGACTATGAGTTAATGGGTGATATAGCAGTATGGCTAAGATATAGCTGGCTTATCAGTAGAATGTGCTGTGTAATTGTAGGAGTTGGTAGAGAATGTTAAACAGTGTATGTCACACTTAATGCTGTGCTGACTCAACACATGTTGATGCTGCTGTGACACAGGGAGCATGTACTGTCGAAGGAGATGCGATCTAGAGGGTGTGGGTATAGAAACTTTCCAGCAAGCTGGAATTCACTTACTTTCAAAGAGTCAAATGTTTGTTCATTTTTGAAGCTTCCATATCTGTCATTTCTGTCATATGTTAAGTAAATGTAGCATTTGTGGACAGTGGACGGCCAAGCAAGATTTGGTGCAAATAATGCTTGCACACTTCTGAGAAATCAGGAGTTTTGTGTTGTGATGATCTTTAGTCGCACCCTCTAGAAAAGCTTACATTTGATATTGTTATTTCAGCTAATGATTCAGTCAGCGGCGACGCAGCAGCAGGAGGCCATTCAGCGACGTCTAGCAATGGAGCGCGAGTATCTCGGTGGCGCAGTGCCACCGGGGCCACCAATGATGCACTGAATAGGTCACAAGTCATTTGTCAACAGACTGTCAGCCACATTTCATCATTGAGCTAGTCCACAGCTGCCAGATGGTTTTGTGAATGAATGATTGAATCTTTATTTCACCAATAAACATGGTAGCAATTAAAAACAGACAGAGAAAACTATTTACAAGACAGCAGATAAAAACACAGAAGATAAAAACACACACGTTACACGCCTGACACTAAAACATGTGACGTACAATCGCATTGTCGATATTCTCACCAGTTTAAAAATGTACGAGTCCATAATTCAATTTCAGCTTTAATACTACGCAGTTTATATGAGCATAACAGTACTACTGTCTTCCGTCGTTGATGAGAACTTATTCTGGGTTCCCACGCCTCTTGGAAAATCCTGAATTTTTTCTTGAAAATTTCAGGACCTTGAAAGTGCAGGAAAATGGATCACTTTGGTCCTGGAAAGTCCTTGAAAAATATCCTTGAAAGTCATGCATTTTTCTAGTTGTTCAAATGGAAAACAAGCAGCAATAGTGTAGCACCCAGTTTGTGTTAATTATTGCTTACTTAAATACAGTGTAGAATGTTGATGAAATTTGCCACCTTCAGTGTGCTGTTTTTATTTAAACTTTCACAGGCTTCGATCAGGTCCTGGAAAATGTTTTATGGGGGTCCTGGAAAGTCTTGGATTTTTTGTCAGTAAAAGAGTGGGAACTCTGCTTATTTATTACTACTCTGTAATAAATGTTATATTGTGTATTAGGTATTACTTATGTGATTGCACTTTTGACACTTAATCTGGTGACAGCTTGGAGCAACTCCGGCAAACTACCAGTAGGCTAGTCTCATTTTAAACTAAAAGCTGATCGTAGTAGTAGTGGTGGTAATAGTGATGGCTGTGCATACATAGCCTAGCCCCCTGTTGTATGTATTATTAGGTTGACTCCTCCAAATTGACTTAATAAAGCCGGTCTCAATGTCCATCCGTCCGTCCACAAAGTTTTTCTGATTTGAACAAATCATGGTGAAGGTCGCAGAGGTCTGAAATGTGTGAAAATGGCCAATTTCAAAGTCTATCTCATCCACTGGTATACATGTAATCACAAGACTTAATGATGCATTATGATAAACCAAGACAAAGTCTAAATTTTAACCGGACAGATTTTTGATATTTGTCCTCGTTCTTTGTCACGTAACCTTCAAAGTTAGTGTTTTCCACCTTTGGCAAACGAATTTTGCCTCTTACGAGGAGTCAACCGGCAGTCCAGTACAGGGCTTAGTGTATGTATTATATGCATAATGAGTAATAGTTTAGCAGATGTCATGAAGTGTTTTTATGATTTTGTTAGCAGAGTTGATTGGTAATTATGCGTGTATGATTGTGACTGTGTTATGTTGACTCTTGCTGGTAGTGGAGTGTGCAACTGAACAGCTGTTCTACGTTGATACAACTGTATTCTGCTGACGTGGACTTAACCCTTTAAAGCCTACTGTTGCCATATGGGTACAGCTATAAAGCATCCTGTGCCAGATCGGGTTAAGCCGTCATTTGTAATTTTTGACATCCGGGCACTCTGACGCTCAGTCCTGAGCGTCAGAGTGCCCAGATGTCATAACATAACAATCCGCTAAGACTAAGTGGCCATTTATTATCAGACACAGTATGTATTATTATGTTGTAATCGTGTGGTGTTTGTTATGGGTTCTTTGAGAGCGATCAGGAATGTGGTTACCAGTAATAACATACACGCATGTCATTCCGATCCTTTAATGCATGCATTCAGGTCACCGTAACATAGTTACATACCAGATGAGTAGTTTCAGAAAGTGATGAAAATGTGTAGTTTGAGCTTCATGGTCGCTGCGTTCAATATGATTGCGATAAACACAGTCTTTGTTGCAATGACTTCTATAAGCATTCCATCTAAATTAATCATTGCCACAGTTAAGGATTACTTACCACCATACATTACCTACATAAACAACTCTGTTGTAATTTTTTGCTGGATCCTGAGCCATATTGGCACCACTGGTAGTGAAAAGGCTGATCAAACTGCTAAATCTGCAATAAACTTACCCAACATCACTGTCTACCCACTGCCCTATTCTGATATCACATCGTCTATTGAAAAGCACTTATTTCCCAGATGGCTTCACCTTTGCATGTATTCTAGTCTACCAGTAAGTATTAAACAGTCTGAAACTCAGTTAAGTTGCTGGGAACAAATGCTTGTTTTTATGTAACTTGTGTTCTGTGAAATAAAATGAATGAATAGGTCATACACACCTAACCCACTCTTATCTGTCAAAGGATTGAAGATCCCAGTATGTATACCTTGTAATTCTTTATTAACTGTAGAACTGTAGATCTCTAACATAATATTCATCCTAAACGAATAATATCTTTTATACACGCCATTGGTCTTACTAATAAGCTTTTAACTATTTCAGGCATGATATAGCCACTATTTGCCGGTTTAAAATGCCATAAAATCCCAACCATAATTTCAGTTGAGGCTTTCATAGCTACTCAATAATATACTGATGCTGAGTTACATCTGGACCATATGAGCTTGCACACTAGTCTACATAATTTCTTTATGCCTGTCTTCCTGGTTTACACCATGGACGTGTTTTGTGTGGTTTTAGTATGGTAATTGTGGAAAACTGGTCTCTCCTTGCTCAGAGTCTGGCCTGGAATATTCTTAGTGGTTTGTGTATTCCATGCCATCTTGTAATTGTGCATTTTGATACTGTATTGTGTTTTAATTACTCGGCGGACTACTGCTCTGCACAAATAGTCTATGAAACATCTTAGCTGCATGTGTTGAGGAGTATATGAAGACAGATCTGCTAGGTGCACTGTACAGATAATTTTTGTCTTACGTGTGGCAAACGTATGTATCTTAGCAATTTGTTAGAGTTAAATGTTACTTTTCTGTGAGTGTTTTATGTGGTTTATAGTAGAGCTGTGGAACTAGTGCGTTAACGCTAATTAAAGAGTTAATCACCATTAAAAAAATTTTTAACACCGTTAAAAAAATAAAACTCACACAAATTCAATGAAGCAGGAGTTGTTTGATAGGAAGTTTGACAGCAGTCGGTGGCATCATGTATATGAGACGTGTAGTCATTTGCTGATGGCAACGTACAGCATAAATAGAACTGTCCAATTGAAGGGTTTAAAATAATTAATTGTGTGCGTTAACGCGATTAAGAAAATTTTTAATCATGACTCAAATTTCTAAATGCATCCATTTGAAAAGTCACTGCATCTGACGTGCTCAAGCCTTCAAGCCATTTTTGTTCTCCATTAGTGAAAAGAAACAAAAAATCAAGTTTCAACCAAAATTTTGTTGTAAATGTCAAAAATCATCAACAGGTGAAACAGTAAACGGTTCACAATTTCAGAAGATACAAGACTATGACGTCAACACATTAATAATGTGTGGCGGCAGCCCCACCACCATTCAGGTTTGGCAATCCTGCCCTCTGTGGGAGCCATCACCTAGTCGCCCCATATTATTGTCGACTAGGGGATTTGCTGTGTTTTTTGTGTTTATATGTATGCTTATTGTATTTTTTCTGTTAATTGTGTATTCTATGTGTTCCTTTAGTACTCTGATACTGTTGGTTGGGTCTTTTGACCTGTAAAAACCGTCGCCCATATAACCTATACTGTGTTGGTGGAGACGTTAAACCATGCTCAATCAATCAAACATTAATAGTGCATTCAGGGCTTCCATCAATGCAGTTAGAAATTTTCATCATCACTGCGTCTCTAGTGACTGATTAGTAGTCACTTAGTACATATTGTATTGTTAATACTGACTGTGCATTTCGTTTGTAGTGTTTAGCATTTATGCGTTTTGTCCTCTATGCATGTCGTTGTCTCGCAGGTTTGTAGTTTTAAGTAGACAAGCATTAGTTCTGGCCTTTCTCCACCTTGTGCTGCTGTGAGTGACTGGTACATAGGACCAACAATGCATTTAGTTGTGGACAGATTTCATGCTAAGTCCCGATAGATTCTTTGATTTCTTTCTGTTTTTAACTATGCACAACGACTTAATGAATGACTGACTTAAGTGTGTGGCATGTTTTTAAATTAATCTTGTTTTATTGGTTGTTATTTTTGGTAAAATGTTGCGTTAATGCGCACAGTATATGAAAACATTGAACAAATGTGTTTAATGTGGCAAACCATTCGGCTGTCTGTATGGAAACAAACAAGTACACACCAGTTACCTATAAGTCTTCAACAATTCATGCTGAGGGCACAAGGGACAAAGTACCAAGTATTACACCAATAAACCCATCTGGCCTAATAATCACGGCCATGGGCGGCGCCAGAGGGGGTCAGCTGCCCCTGTGCCTTTGCCTCCCGTCAGTTGCCTCTACCACCACACCCTCCCCCCCCAGCGAATTGATGAATGTTGGTAGTGTCATCTTCACACTACATTAATGTTTTGATGCACACGTCAACTGAATGAGGTCAACATTTTATCACTGACACCGATTTCCCGTGCCCCCTGTGCCCTGGCTCTTGTCCCACATTGCCACCACAAACTTACGATTTCTGGCGCCGCCCATGCATAGCCAACAGGTTTTCTGGCAAAGCCACGGGATTGTGGTGTGTCAGAATTTGCCTTTTTCTTCTCATTTTGAGTTTTGCCATGGAATTTGTGCAACCCTTGGGAATTTTGAGAATTTTAATTTGTCTCCCCCAAAACAGTAAACACTCACTGTGTACTCGAGTCACGTAAACTACACTGACAATAGACATTGCAGTTATCTGACTGTTCGGTAGTTTGAAGACCTCCTGCATCCATTTTGCTTTCAGACAACACTGGTGTGTCACTGTCCGCTCTGGCAGCATAGTTTGCTTCCTGTTGTCTCTGATCTACCACCTCCTAGTCCTAGTCTTCATCATCATCCTCTTTTTCTACAAGATCTTCTTGATCTTCGTCTTCTTCTTCGTCCTACAAACATCGTTACTGCCCCTCACTACAACACTACAATTTATTTTACTAGCAAGGAGGCAGCACGATGCAGAGTATATGCTTAAAATACAAAAATTACACACAAGTTATGTACAAGAATACACAATAATGCTAAAAATAAAATCCAATTTGACACTAGTCCTGTGAAGCAATAAAAGGAATAATCTGGTATCTACCAAATAAAGTGAAAAACCTCTGTGTATGCATTTGTCTGCAGTATGGGTGCCAGTAGTTGGAGCTACCAAATTAGGCGTGATAACTCGTCATAAGCAGAAAGGACAGACGAGGTTTTGATCCAGAAGTTTAGTGGAACAGAGCTGCAGAGGTCTATCTTTGTCAATGCAACAGCTATAGTCGATAGCGCCACACCACTGGGTGGCCAGTATGTTGGAATATGTAATGACGGAATTTATTTCAAAGTCAGTCGTAAGGTGATGCCACAGCTACTGGGCAAATCCGGAGCTAATGCGTCAGTCACTGTACCATGCAAATCACGGAGGGATATCAGGCTGAGTTGACCTGATTGGCTGGCTACATACCGATGTTGGTTACAAGTCCGCTGACGGTCACCCATCCCTGTGTTGAGCAATATTGAACAGCTATCAATATCCCGTGAGCTATCGAATAGGCTGGATTCCTTTCATGGCTGGATCACATACAAGGCCCCTAAACCAGGCTTTGATTTCATTTGTTGTAGTTTGTGCATACTGCATATGTTAGTGGTTTTCTTGCACTGTTCTTTAGATTTTTGTGTAATTGTTCTTGATTATAGTTATGTTTACTCTCAAGAACTGGCTGCGAAGATCGTCTCCGTTTTGCTGTGTTTTGAGTTGTTTTCTTGTTCTGGGTTGTGTTTATAATTTCTGTGTCGTCCGGTCTGTATCTTTAATTCGTCTTCTGTCCTGTATTTCCCAGCATGAACCAACGCGAATGGCACTGTATAGCCTAATATGTATATCTTGCAATTCTTTGTTAACTGTAGAGCATACTCATCAGCTGTATCGACTTTGATATCATTCGCCAGAATTTCTATACAGTTTCTAATCTCCAAGATCTCTTCCATAACATTCATCCTAAACGCATAATCTCTTTTGTACACGCCATTGGCCTTACTAACAAACTTTAAACTTCTTCAGCATGATATAGCCACTACTTGCATGCTTAAATAAAATGCCGTTAAACCTAACCACCAATCCATCTATTCGTATAGCCTAACTGTGCTACAAGCCGTTAAGAATCTACTCACCCACTCACTCGTCTCTGAAATGACCTACGTGTCGAGATGGACGTTAAACCCTAGTCAACTCAACTCATTGAACCGATGTTACTCAGCCTAAGTTTAATAGAAAGCGTTCAGTATTGCTGGTCAGTGAGTGAAATACTTCGTCTGGCATCACGACTTCCAGCTCGATCTCTTCCTTGCGTTCTTCGTAAGCAGCCAGTGCGTCCTGTTTGTCGTCCGGCAGGAAGTCTTCCTTGTCCAGTGTCTCCAGCTGCGGTAAACGGATCAACACCTCGATGCGGTAGTCCTCAGTCTCGGTCACTGGATTGTCTGCACCAAATGCAACGAAATACCAGGTCACATCTAGAGACAGACTGGTAAAACCTGACAATTCCACGACCATTGCGATCACTGAGCTTGCGACATCTGAGTGCACGGTAGTGGGTTATTTCAAACCACTACCTAGAGTGTTTAACACACTATTCCACTGTCGCACTCGTAGGGCGTGTCAGTATGGCTAAGAATATTTACGATACGATACGATAGAAGAGTAATATGGGACTGAAAAGCTGAGTGTGATCAGCTTAATCTAGCACACGAAACTAAAGACTTTGGTGATACAATGTTCGTGTCTTTGTTCACTTAGATATTACATGTAATTATAATACACTTTATTCCATGTTTATCAGCAGAATGTGCTGTATAATTGTATGGGTTGGCAGAGTGAAGACTGATATTAAACACTGTATGCCACACTTAATGCTATGCTGACTCTAATACTATAGTGTCTACTATAGTGTCTGGAGTGGTAGATCTATAACGTGTCGCTAACTCCATTGGTGCAGTCATGCGTGAACAACAGCTGGGCATCACACTGTCGATCATACGATACGATACGATAGAAGAGTTTAGGTGAGGTGATGCATATCTAAAACAGCGGTTGGTGATTTGTAATGACGAAGATACAGATGGTCGAGCTAGGGTGACAACAGACGAGGAGCGGGTTCTACCTGAAGACTGAAAATCAGCCATACAACAACTCGCGCGACAGTGGAAATGAGGAATAAGTTTGCTAAACTAACACTGTCTAGAGTGGGACAGTTCATTACCACTCACTTATCACACTGACTCCAGACAATGGTTTAGTCCCACTCCAGACACTGTGCTAAGACTAAAAAGAAATCGGCGACGAAAGTAAGTCATGGAATAGGCCTAGTGTACTATATCCAAGTGAACAAAGACAGGAACATTGTACCACCACAATCTTTGCGTCAGCGCTCGTTATTTAACGTTTTGCATCGGACCGTCGTCGTGTGACACAAAAGGCTGAAAAAGCTACCAGGTGGTAAAAAAGAATTTCGGCAACAAGATTAGCCGTTTTGACATAATACCGGAGTGTGACGGATGTACACAACCAGTATCACAGCTTTGCATACGAACACGCGATAAAAATGAGCGAACGAGAACGTTGAATATAAAAGTTCCGTTTAATTCATGACCTACTTTTTCTCCCTATCTCTACTATAGTGTCTAGAGTGAGTTAACTCACTCTTCCATTCGCGCCTGGCTTGTTCACGCTTCACTGGACACATCCAGCCAAGCGTAAACAACCCACACAGGGCAAACCTGTTAAACACAATCAGTCACCATTTCAAGAAAAACGTCACTATTAAAGAATACAATCAACAGTGCATCTCAATTTACATCTAATCAAAATGTTCATCACATAAAAGATGCCTTGCCATCCTTCACAATAATGCTATCAATCAATCAATGCGTTCATTTCAGGTTAAAACCCATAGAAAAAGACAGTTGCAGACAGACAGACAGACAGACAGCCATAAACGTACAACAAAATAAGATAAAACACAAAACGAGACAGGCTGAGACATAGATAGTATATAAAATTTATTTGGTTGAAATGTATAAATAAAAAAAACTATAAAGCAGCCCGTTACTAACCGATCAAGACAAGTTTCTTTAGATTTGGCAACTGTCGAAGTTTCTTAACGTTTCTCACTCCTGCTATCTTGTTTTCTCTAGAAAACGTGCACAAGGTCACGTGAGCAATTTTTGACATGATACAATATTGTGTCTGAGGCTCTTAAAGCATTCTACAATCTACAGTCATTTCGTTACATCCGTGAAAGCAGTGGCAGCATTTCGTCCCATATTAGATGACATCAATACAGAATCAGCGGTGCGGTTATAAAGCTAAAATAGACTACATATTTAATTATCAAGCGTACGAAAAAGCATTCTATCAAAAATTCCTATTGTCGTCGCTACCGGCGCTAAACGCTTTGAGTATAATTACCGGACCCCGGACACCACCAGTTTTGAACACGTGGCTGCGACCCCTGTAAAACAGTAATTGTTCAACATTTGTACCGTGTACGGTTGACATACTGATAACCATCGGACTTATAATTCGCTAAAAAACAGTACATTGGACCGACGACTGTTCCTACGTAGACTCATGTCCATTCTATCAGTTAACAACAAATTCAGAACTGCTAATGAATGAATGAATGAATGAATGCACTTATTTCAGGCTTAAGCCCATAGAACAAGACACAAAACACACAAACACATACGGACTACAACAAGAAATTTCGCTATTATTACGAACAGATCCAGTGTCTCCTGCACAGACACGGACACGGTCTCCGAGTAGAAGCAGCTGCAATGACTTTGAGTCTTTGAAGGTCAGTCAAAGGTCATTGGTAATGGCATTGTTTGATTACGCTAGTTACCGGTATATTAACATTTTGACGCCCACTGTTGCTATATGTGTACAATACAGATATAAAGCATCCTGTGCCAGACCGAGTTAAGCCGTCATTTGTAATTTTTGACATCCGGGCACTCTGACGCTCAGTCCACTCCTGAGCGTCAGAGTGTCTGGATGTCAAAAATTACAAATGACGGCTTAACGCGGTCTGGCACAGGATGGTTTATAGCTGTACCCATATGGCAGCAATGGGCGTCAAAGGGTTAATTCCTTTTACTGATCGGAGGTCGTGAAACCGTCAAACCATGTCATCACTCATCAGTGACGTCAAGATTCCGTCCAAAACAAACATCAAACCTGCAGTTGATATACTGGAGGCAGGCAAGGTTCGGTGACAGTTTGTCCAGTGAGTGAATGCTGTTTCCTCGCAGGTGAAGAATAGTCAGATTGACGAGCGCGTCGAGACCTTCAACGGACGATATCTCGTTGTACGCCTTACAGATGCACGTACCAGCACACAGACTACAACCGATCGCTTTATTCCTATTGATTTTGCTGCGAAGCAATAACTAATTAATATTACGGCTTCACAGTACGTCCAGTTATTCGTATTGATTGATTGATTGATTGTAAACCGTATATTTGTACAGCGCATAATCGCCAAAGCCCTAATGTGCTGGTATGCACTAGTACTCTGAGAGAAAGAATGTCTTTAAAGAATGTCCAAAGCTAAGCTAATAGTGTTGTGGCTAGTGTCACACAACAGTCTAGGCAAAGAGTTCCACAGTCGAGACTGAGTACAGAGAACGCCCGAAGGCCATATGAGTTCAGATGGTACGGTAAGTAACACATAGACACAAACTGCAGAATAGTCGGCTTAATTTCTTGATGTTACTAACGTTAACAACAGCGTGATTCAACAAGCTCAATCAATGTTTATTTTTTCCGTCAGGGCAAGTGTAATACAACCTACAAGTAATACAAGAACATGCGAATACCCACTAGACAGCAAGGTCCGTATAGGCTACACATACACTCACAGCTGCCCTAAACATCAGCTACAAGTGACAAACCGCGCGATGCTTTGGCAAGCGTCACACGGCTTCTGTAGTGCGGCAAAAAATTTAGATTGTAATCCGAAGGTTATTACTTGCTACAGTCTAGTAACGTAATTCAGACATTCACAAACCAATCAGTATTGTTATAAATCATTAAACACGTCACGTCAGGCTGTACAGTGGGAACTGAGGGAATATATGAGGAATCAGGGATGACCAAGGTAAAACTGGATGGATATTGTCAGACGAGATATGAAGGATATGAACACTACCTGGGATGAAGCCGAAAAATTGGCGACAAACAGAGCAGAATGGCGTCAACGCGTGGCACAACGGATCCATTTGGATGCGGGGGGGGGGGGGGACAAAGGGGCTAAATTAAGGGAAAAAAAAAAAAAGGGGGAAAAAATTCCCAAATGGAAAAGTTTTTTTTTAACAACAAGGGAAAAATTTTCA
>Ga0056114_1000586_pt1 | contig 13387 bp, 8 predicted proteins | sample WorMetHERISLAND1_FD_77005 | JGI IMG/M metagenome (GOLD analysis project Ga0056114, IMG submission 77005) | Marine gutless worms symbiont microbial communities from Max Planck institute for Marine Microbiology, Germany - Olavius loisae HERON... ...
CTCCGCTGCCCATCTAATTTTCAACCCCCCCCCTTCGGCCCGGACTGACTAACCCAGTTGCTTGCAGTGTGATCTTTAAAAAACATAACTAAAATGTCACTCACCGACACTTCACTCCAGCTGCGCAACGGCTACAACCATGCCATACCCCGCCCCGCTGTTCTTGACAACTTTGGCCCTGCAGACACAAAGGGACGCCAGACGGACGGACAGACAGCAAGACGATCTGAAAACAGGCCTTTGAAGCCTTCGATTGGCTCATAAATAGTCAAAGCAGCGTTGTATAACATTCAACAAAGTCGCATTTTGGTATATTTTTGCAAACACTTAAGGTGACGTCAATAACAAGCCTAGCTAACGCCAGGTAAGCGCGCGACAGCCGTGTGTGTACGAAGACTTTGTTTTTGCCATCTCAACGTTGTTTGACGCCCCCTAGCTGAGGAACGACTTGCGATATCAACGCAATCTATACATAGCTGAAAAGTACATTTAGTGGGCTACAATTCCGTCGCGGACATTATGGGACTATCTTCATTCATTTAGCTGTTGTTGCTTCCCGAAATCGCGAAATCACCCGAAAAATCGATAACATTTGACCTTACAGCAGTTCATGGTCATCCAAGGTCATCGATCTTGGTGTCCATGGAAAGCCCATATGTGACTTCCTATTAGTCATTGATTGTAACTTTAGTCGTACCTGCTACCGTTTTCGAGATATTCACGCTTAAAGATAGAAAACTGCTGATTCTACCCACCCCTGCCTTGTTTGACGCCCCCGCTGGGGAACCCCTTAGAATTTCTGGATGAAATTTACCCCGCAGAAACTAGAGTGATGGGGCTATCGTATCGTATGGTGAAAATTTCATCCTCCTAACCTCAACCGTTCTTCTACCTACACCTGTGTGACGGACGGACGGGCGAGAGCATATGCACTATAGCATGCTGTCGCGCGTAAAAATGACGCGTTAGCAGAGTCTCGTGTACAGTGTACACTGGACAATTCACGTTTTGATTATACTAGAAAGCCAGTATTACTACGTGTAACACTGTACTATCGCTGTGCATTCTCAGCAGTGACTTACTTTTTTTAACTATCCAGTATTTACGTGTGTTGATTGGATTATAGTCACAATTCGACGTGTTTTGTTCCTGAACCTGACTGTAGTTTTATTAGCGTTAGGCCTACTTTATGCCCACCGATAGTTTTATGACATTGTTGTATAGGTTTTTGTGTTGCTCTTGTGTTGAGATTTGGTTAGTATCAATCAAATTGTATCAAAGAAGGCTGGTGTTTTGCATTGTGGCTAGGAAGTTTGTCTTCAAAATGATCTCTAATGTATACGTTAAACCGTAGGCCTACTTACCCGGTACTAGGCCTACATACAAATTGTTTTTAATTGTCGTAAAATCCGCGGCCAGTTATACCAAATTTAGCACGACACAATAAAAACATGGGAACGTTTTAGAGGGACAAACTCACCCAAACCCCAACGGGCTGAACCCCCAATGCAAGAATGTTATCATGCCCATAATCTCCACACTGCAACTGTTCGATCTAAACTACAAAATTCTAGGGGTTTGAATCCACCGTTCCGTCCAAAGGGGTGACCCCCACAGCCTGAATTTTTTTTAAACCCGCAACTTCCATGCTAAAACCGTTCGACCTGAAGCTACTAAACTCGATAGTGTAGCCGAGCACTACCAGCCTACTAGATGGCTCAACATAATGCCAGAGAATACTGTGAGGCGTTGTCAAAGATAATGCTGCTGATTGTCCTTCTACTGACGACATATGATAAACTACACATTTTGGCGACTTGTTTTTGTTAAATTATTCAAATTACAAAGTATGCCTAAAGCTTTTCCTTTTACACTGAAAAATGGCTCGATTGGCCTATTTTTATAGCTGTTCTACATTAAACTGACTTTCCTGTAGGAACATCCCATTACTAAGAAACAATCTAGACTTATCTGTCATACCAGCAATAATTAATTAATTTACACATAAATCATCATTGACCATTCACCTTTACTTCATTATACATAAAAGCTGACTGAAGCTTAGACGAATCGTCCATTAAATAAACATGACGTTAAGGCGTCCAGAAAAGCTCAGCGATTTCTCTAACAAAAAAATGACATCCGAGGAAACTTTTTGAAATTATGAAAATGGCATTTCGTATTATTATTTCGCACAGGGAAAACAAGCTGGATGCCAACCCTGATATACAGTGAAGAGCATCACAGCTCAGAAAACAATGATTCATTTCAGACTCAGTTGGATTTAAGGCAATAAAAGGCTTAAAAAGAGTGCCATTCACAAAGTAACGTCTGACTTAAGACGCTTTTATGCCATCCAACTGGAAAACAGCGCAGAACACCACGGAGCAGATAGCATATGCAGGCCGCACTATAGTATTGTTATTAACCAATAAAAATGGAACATTAAAGAAGAAACGCTTGGAAGAGTGAAAAGCAAAAGTAATGTTTTAAAAATAAATGTTAAACAAATGTTACAGATTGGTGTATAAACGGCAACAAATTTCGGACAAACACAATGTCCTGGTAGTTAATTAAACGTAAGAATGACGACCGACCAGTTTATGACGAGACACTCGTGAAACAGCCCAACTACACTGCGTTTCAAATTAAACCGGACCCCTAAGACCGGGTGGTATAAATTCATCAAAACAAGTGCTCCATGAATAGTTCTTCACAGCACACCGCCGTTTAGTTTCAGATCAACTACGATACGATAGAAGAGTTTAACGTGGACTCGAAAGCTGAGTATACAGCTTAATCTAGCACACGTAGCCAGAAACTATAACAAACAAAGCACCCCCCCTTTAATTCAGTACAGGTTAAGATCCGTGAAGTCAGTCCGGAAGGAATAAGAGTGACTATGGAGGAAAGGATTTGTGAAAGAGATGAATTTTAAGTCTGCACAGTCTGGTCCAGTCCAGTAACAACTGCATGGATTCCATGGCAACAAGAGCACCATGTCAGATGACAACTGTTAAGGTCTGACTTGACTTCGAACAGATCATTGTGAACAATGACAGGGCCAACGACCAGTGTAGAAAATGACTTCAAGCCTGTGTCAAAGCAAAAAGACAGCATTAAGCATTTTCAACAGTTACTGTAACTGTAATTCCTCTGATCGTTTGCAATGACTCATAATTTGAAAATGTATGAAATGTTGCATCACATATACAGATTGTGTGTAACAACTTTTATTGACATTAAAATAGAATTCTTGTTACGACCACAAGTTTTGGGGGTCCGGTTTTAAACATGGCATAGTCTGTAATGCAAATGGTCCCACGATTGGCACATGACTGTTAAACAGTCTACAACACAATATCTAAACCATCAGTAAATATTAATGAATGACACAAAGTGAAATGGGGCTTTTCAGTGGCATGCACAAACAAAGATCGGCTAACGCCAGAAAGCCTCGGCAATGAAGACATAAGCGAGTGATATGACTTGCCAAATGGCACTACACTATCAAACAGCCCCATGGCATGCCAATTATGAAACATTGCAGATTTTTATCCATTCCAGGGGTGCTTAATTGGTCATCTTTGCATTACTGAAGCAACTTGCTGGACTGGTCCTACCACGTCTTCTGATCATGCAACATCACGGGTGACACACTGCTCACCGCTGCTTGTTGTGGACGTGGATTGCTGTTACTGGGAGAATAATAACCTAAGAAAATCAATCAATCAATAATAAATAAATGAATTCATTCTCCTGAGAATCATGGAAAGGGCAGTGACTTTGTTGTTATAATAGACATTTTGTGTATTAAATCGTATTTTGCCTCTGTACTACGACATCATTTTCTTATCACTCGAATATCATTTGTTCGCTAAAATTGCAAAAAATTAACTACGTATGTAAACCGAAACAGAACATGGTCCTCTGTATGGACTAATTTGATTTTGAACTTACGGTGTGTGCTCAAGAAATACTTCCAATTTTACAAACATTAAAAATATTACAGGGTTCCTACAGTTAGTCCAAATTACGATTCCCCCTTTACTTTTTCCAGCCACCTAGGCAAACACTTTCCGACTTTAATGTAACCAATTTAAGAACCAAGCAATGTAAGAAACGGTTACAACAGCCACAATAAACAACAGATTTCCAATAAATAAGTAACAGATGAACTGCACCAACTTGTGCTGAACAGTAGCAACTGTACCAAAAACTGTACTAACTGTATAACAGAACAGTAGTGAAAGCCAATAAACACTTTCATTTGTTATGTTTTTTCTTTTTTTCTTGTTTTTTTGTATGTTTTGTGTTTGCTGCCGCCATGGCGAAATAAAGTTTATAAATTAGGTGTAAACAGATTTTCATTTTCCATGACTTTTGCCTGACTGTGTTATTTTCCCCTGACTATTCAAATTTCGTGACTTTTGCAGTTATCCCGTAGAAGCCCTGTATTTAGCAGACAGTTTTAAACAAATTGACTAAAAGCATGCCTATAAACAACCACCACAGTGATAAGCCTAATGCTTGTCTATCGTTTGTGTCGGATGCGTTTCTTGCGGACGGTCTTGCGGATCTTGTTGAGTCGACCGACGCTGGATCCCTGCCTTCGTTTCATCAACATGTGCTGTTCAACGAGCCCGGCCAACTGACCCTGTTCCGCCAGCATCGACAGGAACGTACAGATAAACTGGTCATAGTTGTGAGTTCGCCTGCAGTCGTCGATCTGTAACAAAAATCATTCGTAACCACTGACCCATGCATTCTTCTCAATGTCACTCTAATGTTTAATAGTTTTCATAATACTATAAGACTCCTATTTGGGGCTATTTCACTGCAATTTCGTATGTAAATTTATATTTTGCAACTTATAAACTCACAAATAGTCCAGATGTTGCATCTGGTCAATCATCTGAAGTGAAATTCTGCAATAAGTTCAATGTTTTTCTGAAACTAAACACACTGCTCGTTACAGATGTGTAATACTGCTTCTGGTTGCTTAGTGACGAGCCTATCGCAAGTTCTGACTGTCAATGCAGAACATTGGTGATGAGCAGTATCAACGATTGTGCCAATTTCACATATTAGACATAACAATAATTATGATAATACCATGTTGAATCAAGAAAAAATCCAATCACCAGTCTTTGTTAACACAGTGAAGATAAATACTCTGTGTCTGGAAAAAACGCCCCCCCCCCTAAACAAAATGCTGTAAAATGCACAGTATATAACACAATCCAATGACACTTACACACCATAATCTAACACTCATTTAGGCACTGTGTGTAAAATTTCAATGAACTGCGTTTCCTGTGTTGTGACATTTTTTTATCTTTAACAACTAACACTGAAAACACAAGTTTCCAACACAATGAACACCGGTGGTATCAGTTCAAATGCTTTGCTTGGAAATTCAGCTAATAACTTCTTTGAACCTTTCTCTTGATGCAAAACTTTTATCAACATTTGATCTTCTCTGCTGATTAGGCTACCATTTTGTTTTTGTTTATGCAAAAACTACGTTAAACGCTAACGCTGACACACAGTGCGCTGACGTCAATATTGGCGGACGTCAGTAAGCATTACGCACACGTGTTAATTGGCAATGTTGGCGACGGCAGTTTTCGACCATCTTTTTTATAAAAAGCAATATCTCAGCAATGGACAGGCTAATTGTCGTGAAATTTCACACAAACATTGCAAATAGACAGCTTTTCATGATACAAAGGAAAATAATTGCTAACATTCTCTATTCATAAAGTTATTTTGACATGTTTAAGCGGCCGTTTTTTACCGGACACGGTGTATAGCAAGTACGGTACATCTCTAGTAGAAGAAAGGTCACATTAAATAGCGTCTAGTGACTCTAAAGGCAACCAATGCAATGAAATGGACCTTGTATTTCTTGCGTTTTTCAATTTCATCGTGATGACAACTTTCACAGTTGGCAATTTCTGTGTCGACTCGTTTCAACAGCTGCGCCAGTTCCTTGACACACACACAAATAACAAACACAGTGCATACAGGTCATTATATCTACACTTTACCTACATGTACGCTCACTGTAATTGCACAAAATTTATTATATATTGTGACATCACTATGCAATCAGACAAAATAAATCCACTGCCACAATCAATCAGGCAGTGTTCAAAATTACATCCAAAATAAATTATACATATTATTTATTTCGTTCTTTTACTTTCTGTTTTCGTGTGATAGACTAACTAAGCTGTCAGTCTATCCACTTTCAGCCAAAGCTGTGTGTTCACTCCGTACTGCATCATAATCATCAGAAACGCTAGTATTATGCTAGTTATTAACAGCAAATGAAGTGATTAATAATAGTCTCCAACACATAAATCAGTCTCATTAAATAATAACAGACTTTGAAATTTGATCATCAGCTTCAAACTACAATGAACGTATAATAGAGGATGATTTCACTCATTTGCCGAGTGTTTGAAACAAAAAAGACAGCAATGTGAATTTTCCATGTCAGTTTCCTGGTGGACAATAGACGTACTGACCTTGGTACTAAAGCGTGGAGGACACTTCTGTCCGTTCAGTTTCTGTGATGTTTCGCTGTCGTCGACGTCAACATCGGCATCACCAGCCTTGACACTGGTCGCGTTATCATTGTCGCTCGTGTTCAGGACTGAAGCTCGCGCATCTTCGCTGGCCAGTACCTGCGCTGCGGCAGCAAGCCGGTTGTCAAGATCAACTCTGCTGTCGTCAAGGGAGCCGCGATCGTCAGCCACATCAGACTCAACACTCTTCGTCAGGATTCTCCCGTCAAGCGAGCTGTCGACCGTTGAGACCGATGAACTCTCACCGGGAGAATGGATCAGACTTGCGACCTCGGATGCAGTGTCGGTAGTGGAGCCACCACTGACGGGCCCAGCTGGCGACTCAGGGATCTGCGTCTCAACCGACAGTGGGTTCACGCTGACAGAATCCCCCGCTGCCAGAGCAGATGCCTGGAGGCAGTTTCCTTTTCCACCGTCACTTACGGTGCTTGACGACAACGAAAGACCAGAACTAGCTTCACCGCCCATCGCGGTTTGGTCTCCGTTCACTGATAACCTCAGACTAGCAGTGGAGGCCGCAGTAACACGAGATCTCTTCTTGTGTTTTGACATCATCTGAGGATCTTCCTTGCCAGCCTATACAAACAAAAAACTCTACACATCATGAAATATTACACAAAAGTAATCTAAATAATATGTTGTTTAAAATAATTGTTTAGAAGACCATTTTACTGATTTTATCTCTATATTCTACCATCAATAAAATAATAATAGCATAAAATATGTAAATCAAATCTGCCAACGACAATAAATCTCACTGATACCACAAAACGTAGTAATTTGCAAATAAACAACAATAAAAAGTTTATTTTCTGATTCACTGACGTCTATAAAACTTAATGAACTACCTGCAACCTGTATCTCATTTGGACAATAAGAGAATGAATTTCAAATGTGCAATTCTCTGGAGAATAAAATGCTAAATTATGTTTTTGTGTTAAATATACTTAAATTCAACACCATATAATTAGGCCAATAAGTGTTATTGTATTACAGTATGTATAGTATTACAGCATTAAGTAGTTGTAAGCGAAAAGGAACTATATAACAGTTAACTAAGGCAATGCTAAAATGTTTTAAAATAGAAAAAATTAAACCAAACAAATTAAATATAACTCAAAAAGGCAGCGATGAAAAATTATAAGCAATGTTAAACGGTTATTTGGAAACAAAAACGGAACAAAAAAGTCTCCATATAAACCTGATAACACTGCTTACAACTAATCAACAATTACACAGTATGAATTAGATTAAGCTGTTACTGCAATTATGCCATGGGAAAACTTGCAAGTTCAACACATCATGCTTCAAATGCAAACAAAATATGCAAATTAATGCAAAAAACAATAACAACAGAATGATTTGTGAGGCATAAATTTAACCAAGCTTTTAGAATGCAATAGTCGATGCCAGAGCTCAGACAATTTGAAATTTTAACAAGCAAATGCATGGCCAATGTACACAGCGATGATGCGAGGCAACAGTTGATTACACAAACAACACATTACTGCAGGACATGTGACATTGCTCTGGGTACTGTTCCATGTTTCAAACTTGGTGACACAAAAAGTCAAGACAGCTAGCCCAAAACTGTAATGACGTTTTTGATTAGTAAAGCTATAAGCCTAACTTGTGTGATTAATAGATGCACATGTGTCTCGTATTTTTGTTGGTATTGCTCAAGGCAGGCACACAGAACAGTGTATGTGTGCTAATAATTACTGTCTCAGCATGCATAGCACCCTTGCAGCTATATTAATTGCACGCTAAATGCGTTAACTGTAATTTGTCCTGTATGCCAATCTGTGTAGCATTTCATCTTTGTCCACTGACATTGCTTTAATGATAACTGTCACAAAGTCACAGTTTTGCTCAGATGAGCACTGAACAAAAGAACTCGTTTTTAGTGTTGGTTCCATAGCCAATCGCAACAATATTTACTGCAACTCAGAAGCAGTGACATTCACATTATGAAAATATCAAATACCTTGGAATCCAAACGCTGCATTCATATATACACACAGCAAGTGATTAAACACCAATATAACGAGAGATTTAAGCTACTCTGGTACTAACTTGCAATACAAAACATAACAAGAGGCTCAGCTGTCTCCGACTGACCGCGTGTCAGCGGCACATTATACTGGAGGTTAAGTAAATAAATTATCTGTATTTGGACAATATCAAATGCACAGGTTTGAACAAAATTCTCCAAAAATTACTGTGACCTTGAAACCTGGGTTGCGGGCCATTCAAGGTCACTGGAAATAACACTGTTTGATAGGTCGTACACAACTTTCTATTAATGTTCAGTAGTAACTATAGCTCTACCTTGCATGGGTTTTGACATTTGATTTCAAAAAATACTGTGGCCTTGAAATCTGGGTCAGGGCTCACTTGAGGTCATCAAAACTGGTTCCATTCAATACCTGTCTTTGGTTTCCTATTAGCATCCTTTGAATTTCTGCAACATCTTTACATCACCAAAAACTACTGTAGTCTCTGGACTGCCATTTAGTGAAAACCGCATCATCGTAAGCCCATTTCTGTTAAAATTATACCATAACATGACGGACTGATGGACAGACAGAAGGATGGACTCAATGGGTCACTTTACTTTTGACTTAGCCTTTCGCTCAGCGATTCGCTGAGCGAAACCTTAAGCGGAACGCTAAAGTCCGGACTTAGACCAAAGTTCAACTTAACTTTGGACGTAGACTTTCGCTGAGCGAAAGTCGCTGAGCGAAAGTCAAAAAGTAAAGTGACTTCCATCTCTTCCATGCAAATTCAACCGACTTAAATCAGTTAGTTCGGCTTAACTTCGGTCTAAGTATGTACTTAGACCGAAATTTGGGTCTCGCTCAGTGAAATCACTTTACTTTTTGACTTAAGTCTGTAGTTTGACCGAACTTTAGCTCAGCAAAAGGCTTAGTGAAAGGCTAAGTCAAAAGTTGGTGTCCCAATGTGCTTAGCAGAGGTGACACATGATAACAAATCAACATTCATGAACAGACACTGCTGTTGTGTCACCTTAATTACTGCAACATCGAAAACTGTTTCAAACACAGTTAAGTCATAAGCAACCTAGTTCTTGACATATTCACTGTTATAATTAATGGAGTTTCTTTAAAAAAACGAAAATGATGCAGACCAAATTCGGACACTGAGACAGCTGAATAGATCTACACAGAATGGTGTCTTAGGTGGGATAAACTGAAGATAACTTGAAATTTTTGTTTGTTTAAGCCAATGCATGTCTGATACCCAGCGCTACGACCAAGGTAAAAAGCGCTCCAGTGATCACTCTATGGAGATATATACAGAGCCTCCAAAACTCTTAATTGGGCATGGTAAACCAATGTATCTGAAAGAAATGGGAGAGCCAATGACTGACAATGATGTACAAATTTAATGAGCTTTGTTCAGCAACTGGTGCCAAATTTATTTTGCAGCCAATTCCGGTCGCCACAGAATTACTCATCTTTCTTTGTGCACTAGCGGAAGGAAGTAGTCCATTTACATTACTTCTCTGATTCCAAAAACCCAAACGAATGAGTACAATACAAGATACGTGAAGCGGCAACCTGTCTGAGGGCCTCAACGATTGTGCCACGATTTGTCCTCAACATCTTCAGTTTTTGTTCATACTGCAGTCGCCGGTCAGGCACGACGGCCATCAGCGCATAGCGGATGTCATGATAAGGTTCTCTGTCGTAATCCACACATCATTCAAACTCAACTTTACTGGCATCAGCGGAAATACACAACTTTTCCAAATGTAAAATGATTTGGATAAAATTGTAACTTAAGCACACATTTTATAAAGTACTGATAAAAAGATAAATGCTTTATTAAGAACATGACATCACCGAATCACTTGGACATGATAAACATCCCATACTATCAGCGACTGCTTAGGCTCTCAGCAGCAGTTGACTGGATATAGCAATTTCAGGAAATTGTTGAGCAAAACCAAATAAGACACACTCCAACAGTATTGTGTTGTGTAGCATTAGTAGAAGTCCACAATGTTACACTGTAAAATAGCTATAATGAATTATGGCTGTGATACTGAAGCTATTATGAGGTTATGTTACAGTTTTTTTTAGTCAACAAAATCTACAATAAACATTACAATGAATTTCTGTTAATAATTAAAAACAATAAGCCTAGCTGACACAAAGTTAAGTGCAAGACAGCAGTGCATGACTGTAGACCCCTAACGGAGGAATGCCCAGCAATATTAATGTAATCTATATAATACTGAAAAGTACATTTAGTGGGCTACAATTTTGTCTGGACATGAATTTCTGTTAGTAGCTAAACAAAACTAAATTGAATTTCTGAAAGTAAAAAACTATAAAAGCACTATGTAATCAGCTATATCATTAATCATAGTTAGTTTATTGCACCGAGTGATCACAGCACATTACACAAATAAACACACAAGTAAATGACTAACGAATAAAAAAACCATTTCAAAACAATCAGTTTTGACACATACCCTCCAGTTGCCATGCCAAGTCGCTCCGATATGACCGTACAGAACTTAGTTGTCCAGTCTTCATGGTCTTCACCCGGACCTCAACACAAAATACACAAACCTATGATGCCTCGACAAACTGCTTCAATTCCGAGACACGTGAGCATAGAATCTTTGCATAGAGCATAGAGTAAGTGCTGAATTTAGCAGCAGGAGGAATTCACCGACCATCGAGTTCATATTTAAAATTACAGGATAGACTCGTTTACCATGTAATAACATTTTCCAAAAAATTAAAGAAAAAAATACAAATCATGGTCTCGATTTTAAATGAATAATGGTGGCCATCATGCTAAAACAGAAAACTGTAAAGAAGCAAACCATGGTCAATTGGGTACGGTTTGAGGCCGTCAAGCTCAAACAGATGACCGTTGATAGGAACGTAGCTGACAAAATGAAACGCTTCTTGCACACGGCCCGACGAAATTCCCTGCTGCTTCTCAGGCAGTCGACACGGCTCTGGTCTAATCACAACAAATCAAACAAAGCTATCAGCACTGTGAGCAGTACAACCATTGATTGGCTTCAAACATCTAACTTTTCATACCCTGTTGCGTAGTGGGGTCAATTTGCAGACCACTAAATAGATTAGATTGTATTGGATTGTGCATGGTTTTACGTCCCCGCCAACACAGTATAGGTTATATGGGAGACGGTTTTTACAGGTCAAAAGACCCAACCAACAGTATCAAAGTACTGAAGGAACAAATAGTAAATGGCTTCAAACATCTAACTTTTCATACCCTGCTCCGTAGTGGGGTCAATTTTGAGACCTGTAAAGAGACTGGATTGGATTGAGCATGGTTTAACGTCCCTGCCAACACAGTATACGTAACATGGGAGACGGTTTTTACGGGTCAAAAGACCCAACCAACAGTATCAAAGTACTGAAGGAGAAAGCTACAAAGAAAAACCCAGAAAAACAAAAGACTAGTAAGGGGGTAGTGTTGAAAGTACGCAAGCAAGTAGTAGCATTAGAGCAACAGCAGAATTCAAGTCTGTGGACGGCAAAAGAAAAGATCCCGGTTGGTATTAAATCTTTCCACAACACCACTCCGACGTTCTTCATTGCAAATATCAACAGCTTAACGACTCGTGTGTTCACTTCATAATGGGACAAGTAGCGCATCAGAGGTGTTAGCTCAGGCTGTGTTCATATGTGCGCTCTACAAATTGATATTTATTTACTTACTTACTTATGAGAATGGCCAGTATATTGACAACGATATGTAGCTGTTATCATACCTTGCATGACTGTTGTGTGCTCTTGCCAAATCTGGCATGTTACTTATTGCATGTCCCTTATCCTATCACACACACACACATAAAAAAACAGATAACAGATAAAGTACACCAAATTATTCTCAAAGACGCAAAATTAAGACTATTACTCTGAAATAATAATATAACTAATAACAAATGACAATCATACTACTAACGATAGCTACTCTCATGGAGATATGAAAGAAACTGTCAGTGGGTTTTTCTGAACACAGTGCATTAATAATAAATTTATTATAATTATAACAGCATCATTTCATACAGAAATATCTAATGCTATATATCTGTGCATATTTAATCAATCAATATGTCAAAATGTATTCACTAGGTGTCATATGTCGCAAGAGAATCAGAGGTGCATGATAACGGAAACTAGGCTGAGTGTTTACGGTCACTGTAGGCGCTGTCAACGAGTTGAATGTTTAAATAATGTCTGAAAGTACAGAAGTTCAGCGGAACAACAGTTATGTAACAAGGAAAGAGCATTGATGCCGACAATGAAAGTGCCATCCATGGTACAGACAGCAATAGTTTATTAGCAGATTGTAGTGCCCATTCTGGTTGGTAGCACAAAGAACTCATTTTCTGGTCAGTTAGTCCACAAAAACCAGTTAGGCCAGTAATTCCACAAAGACATCAACCGGTCTTTCACTTTCTCACTGTCTGCTTGGTTATCTTTCAGTCTTAACATCTCCAGTCTCCTTCCTCTTTTAAATGCACCCTTCTCAAATATAAATCAACTAAATGCCAACTTAGTTCTTAGTATAACGAGCAAATCGTGAGCAATTTTTTTTACATCAATCTGTAATTGCATTTTACCAAGAACGTTAGTAAATATATATTCTATAAGTAGAGAACACACCGATCTTGGATCGAGTACTGAATCGATTCCGATCCGAGTGGATCGGAATTTTTTCGATCCACTAATGAATCGGTATTCGATCCATCCACCATTAACCATCTGCTC
>Ga0056114_1000587_pt1 | contig 13384 bp, 5 predicted proteins | sample WorMetHERISLAND1_FD_77005 | JGI IMG/M metagenome (GOLD analysis project Ga0056114, IMG submission 77005) | Marine gutless worms symbiont microbial communities from Max Planck institute for Marine Microbiology, Germany - Olavius loisae HERON... ...
CAGTGAATTTTTCGGGATTTCGCGGATTTCGGACGCAACAGCAGTTAAACGCATGAAGATAGGCCAGTATTGTCAGGGACAACGTTGTAAGCACGTCGAATTGGAGCAATTTTGGCAGGCTTTCGCGTCGTGCAGGTTTTTCAGCGATAGCTGGGCTTTCTTGTCATCTAAACAAAGAGCTAATTATTCTTTCATTGTATTTGTTTTACTCGTTATAGCCGCTCACGTTGTAGCAGAGTAGACGGCTCTTGTCCCACATGGTGACAGTGTAGACGGGTCTTTATGTCACTGTGACAGTTGGAAAGGAAGAAGCAGTCTGCGGAGAAGTTGACGAGACAACTGCGAGAGCAGATCAAGACCGTCTGGACGAGAGTCAAAAACAGCGCCAACGAGGATTTTCTCAAGGACAACGATGGACTGACACCGCGGTGTATTCAAGCTGTAAGTTTAGTCAGTAATGCTGCCAGCACTTCAGGAGTGCACCACTGTTAACATTGTGCTATTGTTTGTAAGTGGATGAGTGAATGGATGTTATTCTGCTGGTCCTGTCGCCTGTTGATAATTCAGCTGAGATATAGTTTGCTTAGACTAAGTGGAGACTGGTTATAGCAGTGGATAAAGCCACCTAAGTAGTGGATCGATGTTTTAGTTGCGTGCTCTATTTCGACCACCAGGAATATGCTGCAGTTTGGCACATTTCTTTACAGTTCAAACAGTGCACAATTATTTAGTTCAAACAGTGCACAATTATTTAAATTTAAATCGTGAAATGTTAATTAAGTTATCATGAATGAGTAGAGTGCACTTGTCAATGGAACAAAATGCAGACATAAAGATCTCATGCATCTGTACTGTGTTTAGAAAAAAACACCCACTCACATTTTCCTTCATATCTCAATGTGTGATGAGTAGATTTAAACAAAAATTGCAGTGATATACCTAAGGAACGGTAGATTCTGACAATGTAAAAATTAGATATTCATTGCAGCCGATGACGTTATTATGATGTCACATTTGTAAACGTTTGTAAATAAAGACCTCCAGACAGAACACAGCCTTACTTCACACCATAGTTCAACGACTGATAATTAATAATAATCAGATACTTAACATATGTCAACAAGAATATTACTGTGTCACTGATAAATTGAAAGTCTGAAAGTCGTAGCTCATGCTCAAATTATCCGTCTTTCTCTCCAACACAATTGTGGATTTGCAAGAGTCACCCACTCCATTCAGTTGCTGTAACGTTATCTTGCATCAGTGGTGGTGATTGAACTTAATCTGGTTTATGAACGAAAATTTGTTTATTTTAGTCATTGTCTTAAATTCCACCAAATAATACACGATACGACTGCGTCTATGCACCAGCAGGTACCCTGTACTCGCAAAAAGGACAGCCTTGGCTTCTGGCTTATCGTATGCTGTAAACTCACACCAACTTTAGCCAGACAAATGTGACGTCACAACTGCGTCATTGGCCGCAATGAATATCGAATTTCTACATTATTAGAATCTACCGTTCCTTAGGTATATTCACTGCAGTTTTTATTTAAATCGACAAATCATTCATCCAGATATGAAAGAAACTGAGTGGGTGTTTTTTTTCTGAACACAGTGTATATAATTGTAATTGTAATATAACATAGGACAGTCATTACTATGCCTAGTTACTTATGTAGTACTTAGTGTCAGAAGATCACTGGGCGACACGCCTCTTCCACAGCATTCAGTCCTTTGCCAGCTCCAGCCAGTCCTCGTGACTGTTCCACAAGAAGTCTGATCAGTGATGCTCTAAAGCACATCCTCTATTGTTCTCTGCCAGGTTCTTCTGGGTCTTCCTGGTTTTCTCTTGAAGTTTTTTGGTAGCCAGTGTTTCAAAGCCAGTTCTGGAGATCTATCGTCATCCGTACTGTGTCTCGTAGCCGTCTCTGCTGCAAGATGGTGTTGATTTTCTGTGCTGCTTCACGCCTTCATTTCCGTGGCACAACAGAAGTTTCCAGCCGTCAACCAGCTGTCGTTCACTGGTTGTTTCACAACACCATCGCAGCGTTCTTCGTCACGCACAGATATCGACAGTTTCAGAACAGTATAGAGAGAGAGACTCGCATGTTTGTGTCATTAGGACACGTAGCGCATTAGAGGCGTTAGCGTAGCAGGTTTTCCTAGCTGCGTGCATAGTGCACTCTACAAATCGATGCTTACTTTCTTAACTTACTTTTAATTCTTTACCATGTCCTTTCATGGGATTGTTCTAGCTGTCGGCGATGAGCTCCCAGCAGGAGCTATAGGTTGGCCTTTGTCGTCGGTATACAAGTTGAGACAGTTGAGATGTCGTGTGTTGTCAGTTGGAGAATGAACTGAGTCGCTGTCAGCAGCAGCAGAAGCAACTACTTCGGCAGCTGATTGACGATCGCCGGCGCGACATCTCGTCACTCTGGGACAAGTGCTATATCAGCAGCGAGGAGCAGGACTCCTTTAGTGCTTTCACTGTCGGTGAGTTATACACTCAACTCTACATACATGAACACTCAGTTTGTGTTGGGAAGGCGCTCGTGTTATGATGCATTCGACTCAGATGCTGTCCTATCACAATACACTTCGACAAAACTGTAAAACAATATCTAATCCAGTTAAGCGCAAAAAATGTTATTGTTCATTATATTCATATTTTACCTCTTTAGAAACGGTGTGCAACTGAACCCACCATAAATTGCTTGAACAACAGCGTGCCCTAAACAAATTGGCTGAGCCAATGTTACATCACTCCGTCCCAATCATGCTACTGTTTTTGACAGACTAGAAACCTGGCTTACCCAGGTTAAACCTGGCGAGAAAAAGAACTTGCAATTTTTTAATAGGTTGGTAATAAAAAAACAGTTAGGTACAGCCTGTGTTAAACCGGTTACAGTAAAAAATGTGTCTGATATTACTGTTGATGTTAATACTAAATCTGTCCAAATGAAGGCACAGATCCTCGCCAAACTCACAGGTCACAATGTTGTGAGCGGAGCTAGCAAACATAGCAAATAGAAATCTTACTCATGATTTCTTGGTAGTTCTGCTGCGACTTGCTGGGTGAGAATTTCATAGAACTAAAAGTAGAAGATGCAAATATATGTATAAGTCTCACAAAACATTGTCTGAGCACTTCACAGTGTCATCAGAAAGGTCTTGAGGAGTCATGAGAAACAGTTACTTAGCAGGATTTTTGGCAGTTGATGACCTAGAGGAAACTGTTGTATTGAAATATTGGACACGTTTGTCGTTATAACTGGTTTGACCTGGGCTACAAATAGCCGTTCTTTTTTTACCAACCCGGTACAATTGTGAATTCCTTATCGCGCCCGGTTAACCCCGGGTAAACCCAAGTTTTAACGAGTCAAAAACGATGGAATGACTCGTGCAGAGTGGGGTCTGCCTTGGCTCAGTCAATCGTGTGTATGTGATGGTTACCATGTAACTGGGTCGAGTCGTTCTTTTTCCACATTTTCCTGATTGCAAAATAGCTAACTGGGTGATAATAACCGATTACAATAAAACCACCATGCCCATTGAGGCATGTGATGAAGCTGTTGTCTGTTGTTATAGATGAATGCACGGAGGAGATATTAGACAGACATGATGCAACGTTGAAGAGTCTCCGTGACTATCATGACACCAACAGGGATGTGTTTGCCAAGGTCGCTGAGCGTGAGGAACTATTTAGGAAGTTTCTGGCCTCTGAGGTAACATCTCAATAGGCTGTTTAGATCTGCTTCTGCATGTTACGTCTGTGGAAAGATGTTTTCTGCCATTGGGTCACTTTAACTTTGGACTTAGCCTTTCGCTAAGCCTTTTGCTGAACAAAACCTTAAGCTAAACACTAAAGTTCGGACTTAGACCAAAATTCGACTTAACTTTGGACTTTCTTTCACTGAGTGAAAGTCAAACAGTGAAAGTCAAAAAGTAAAGTGACTTTAGTCTCAGCAGAAGTTAAGTCGTAAGGGCCTAAGATATTTAGACCATAACTTTGGTCTAAGCGAGTAACTTGCGAAGTTTGGACTTAGCAATTCGCTTAGCAAAATCTTTTTACTTTTTGACTTAAGTCTGTACTTAGACTGAGCTTTAGCTCAGCGAAAGGCTAAGTCAAAAGTTAAAGTGACTCATTATCACTTCTAGTTTGTCTCCGTCATGACTGACGGCCGTTTACTGGATATAAAGGTTTAAATATCTTGCGTAACGCTGTATTATTGCTGATATATAATATGGTTGATTGTTTATGACTTTGGTACTTTGTAGTTGGTTGTCTAACTGGGCTTAGCTATGACATACAGCCTGCTATACACTTGTGGTATGGTGTGAACTGAAGCTGATAACAGTTGTCATGTGCTGCTTACTGTTAAAGCGTGTTGACTGATGCAGGAGACGGTGAATGATCCAAGCAGGCTGCTGTCCAACCGCGGATGTCGCGTGATGTTTGAGGAAAAGGAACGGCAAAGAACTATGAAGAAATTGCCAAAAGTATACATGGAGTCACTTATGCTGGCTAACTTCTGTGATTAAAACTTTTTGTTGCAGTTGGAAATTGATGGCATATTTCAAAATCTGACACATTGAACACGGCATCAAAAACGTCACGAAATAGAAGAGCATGTCAGCACCATATGGGTACAGCTATAAAGCATTCTGTGCCAGACCGGGTTAATCCGTCATTTGTAATTTTTGACATCCGAGCACTCTGACCCTCAGCCAGGAACATCAGAGTGCCTGGACGTCAAAAATTACAAATGACTGCACATGATGCTTTATAGCCGTACACATATGGCAACAGTGGTGTAAAAGGGTTAACATGATTTATAAGTGTGTCACTGAACCAAGAGCCAGTTGGCTGTGGACGAACTGTTTGTGGGTTGAGTTCATCTGTTAATTCTAATCTGTATTTCTTAATCTGAACGCCACAAAGAGCCGAGTCGCATTAACTTTGCCGATTACGTTGTTCATCAAAACTGATTAGAAAATTCTTTATCAGTAAAGATTAAGTATAAACACCTATTCATTTGCATGGAAGCTGGTCGGTGTTAATCGGAAATGTTAAGATTTATTTTGGTGTTATCTGGCATTTAGTGTCATGGTTTCCTTATCCGGTAGATAATCGGAAATGTTAACACGGATTATATCATCAGTTCTTGTTCTTGTTGAAGGTTAACTCTATTTATTCTTAGAAAAGTATTAACTATAGTGTTAATCTTGTTGTTAATTGAAACATCATCTCAACCTTTGACACAGCAAAACATACCAACTTAGCACTGAACAGCTTACTGCGTTACTTGGCTGACAGTTGGTGGATAAGCCGTTGACGCTGTTGTGTCAGCTGGAAGAGAAGCTGAAAGAGTTGATTACAGAGTTAGAGAGACACACTGGCAGAAAGATCCGCATCAACGGTCTGCCGTATGATGTGTACGTGAGGCAACAGTGGGACGAGTATCACTCTCATAAGGACGAGGAGAAACAGCAGAGGGTTTGTATTCTCTTTGAAGTGTTTCTCAGTGTAGACAATGATTACAGTATGTAATCTATAGGTGAACTGGGTGAGTGAGTGAGATTAATCCTTTGCCGCCCACTGTTGCCATGTGGGTACAGCTATAAAGCATCCTGTGCCAGACCGGGTTAAGCCATCATTTGTAATTTTTGACATCTGGGCACTCAGACGCTCACGGCTGAGCGTCACAGTGCCCGGATGTCAAAAACTAGAAATGACGGCTTAACCTCGTCTGTCACAGGATGGTTTATAGCTGTACCCATATGGCAAAAGTGGGCGGCAAAGGGTTAATGTTGTTAAATATGTTATTTCTAGGTTTGCTTCTTTGTTTGTTAGTGACTTAGCCGCAGCGATAACAAGTTGTAGGCATAAAATGAATCATCTTATATGATGATGATTTTGTTCCTCTGGCTACACTGTTAGGTGCACTGGTGGCCATGTGGTAGAGTCCCGGACTTGCGATCCTGAGGTCGCAGGTTCAGATCTCACCCACAGCTAATGTGTACCAACGCCAACTCAGCGTGCCATCCCTACGGAGTCGGTTAATGAGTAATAGCCTACAGGCTACGGAGTGAGCGCCTAGTGTGGCTGATTGGGATGAATGTTTGCTAGCCCTGCTGGAAAAGCCAGGGAATATGATATGGTCCACTAAGTGATGACAGTGTGTAAGTACTGAATATTCATGAGGTCTGGCCTCAATAAATATTCAGTAGGTTTCAGCTGAGCCTGTGATGTGTACAGGATCAGAACCGGAAGAAACAGACGGAGACTGAGATGATGTATGGCAGTCATCCGGCCGCACGGAAACGTCGTGTCGCTGCCCCAGCATTCATGAGTCCATGCAATCCTTCCATGCCGAAACATGCAAGTATTGCCTTCATGACATGCAGTGGAGACGGGGTCTTACTTTGCTGCTGGGCGATAGTTAAGGTCGTGTCAAAACGGGTCTTGAGGTCATACATGTTATCACGGTGTCGAATGAGGTCAGGTCAGCTGCAGTAAACAAACCGGTGGGTGTGGACATTTAATGTAATAAAGGTCGTATGTATTCTCTTTTTCGTATGATTAAGATCAGAACGAAAATCTAACCAAAGACAGTCAATACTGCAAATTTTGCAAAACATTTTTAACTACCGGGTACAGACAAACATTTGTTTACCGCTCGTGACATATTAGGAGGTAAACGCCTGTAGCCTCCAGTCTTACTATTTGATATCGTGTATTGCTGAGCTTAACTTTTGCCTGAATGGAGTGCATGTTGTTGATGGCTGGTATACAGTAGTAACTGGGTCTGAGATTGTGTTCTACTGTTGACCGGCTGACTGTTATGAACTTTGTGAAAACTTTGTCATTTTATCATAACACGTCGTTTTCCTCGTTTACGCCACACCACACTGGCACAACAAGCATGACATTGTTTGTTGATGGGAATGGCATTTGACTTGACGAAAACCATTCTGCAGAGGCCCTGAGACATGCTGGTTTGAGAGACGCTGGAATTCCTTTTATTTAATATCACACTTGTTAGTATTGGGCTAGTTACTCTTTGCATGGGACTATGATGACTATGATTGTAGCTTTATTAGGTTTGTTGTTTTCAAAATACCAAAGTGGGTTTTTTTTAGTGAAACTGAAACTGTGAATTTTTGCACAACGCTGACAAAAGCCAAACTGAGGCTTTGACGTTGAAGCCTTCACATCACAGAAGACTGTCAGCTGTCATGCGGTGAATTGTGGGTAGGATTAGACTAACTACCTTGTGGAGCCTAAGTTTCACTTTTTGTAGACCCTTCTCTCCCTCCCTTCTTCCTCTATTTCTTCTCCTCTTCCCCTTACTTCCATCCTCTTAGAAGTAGGTCCTTAAATACATACATCTATGGGTCGTGGGAGAGCGTTGTGAAATCCCCCAGCAGGGTCTGAGGCAGAGCCTCAGCGGAAATCAAATTTGGTGCATTTTGGCCTTAAAATCTGACACCTGGTGGCACCAGTTGTACTAATTTTCCTCAGAATTAATTGACCACATTTTATCATTATGAAACTTGGGCCCCCTAACATTTGCAGGTTAGCATAATGGCTAGTCCGGGACTGACTGTGGTTCAAGGGATTAGTTTTTGAACGGCAAGTAAGTTGACTTTGGATTGTGTGCATCAGATAGTCAGCAGGTCAAGTGTGTGTTAGCGGAAGAAGCCGAGTAACTGACACTCAGTGACGTGATTTGTCGTGTTTTTGTTTGTTCAGTGCAAACAAGATGAAACTCGATCAAAGCAGAATGACTCGCTGGCGGTCGGCAGTCGTCCAGTGGCCACGTCAACTGCTCGCATGCAGCGTGCAGTCAACAGGCGTGCCCAGGTACATGGTTTCACATGCAATCCTGTATGGTAGTGCTACTTATGACATGCTAAACTGATAACAAGCTTTGGTGGTCTTGCTTATGTGTACTAACTAGAATACGTTCAGTTAACCCTTTGACGCCCACTGTTGCTACATGGGTACAGCTATAAAGCATCCTCTGCCAGACCGGATTAAACCGTCGTTTATAATTTTTGACATCCGGGCACTCTGACATTCAGCCCTGAGCGTCAGAGTACCCGGATGTCAAAAAATACAAGTGACGACTTAACTCTGGCGTAGGATGCTTTATTGCTTTATCCATATGGCAACAGTGTTCGTCAACAGGTTAATGTTACTGACAAGTGGTTAAAGTTGAGTGTTGGTTGTGGCAGTTGACAGGCCGTGGTCGTCGCCCGCTGGTACCGACGCAGACTCAACGTGGCCAACAGTATGTTGTCGTTAATTACGCTCCTCCGTCAAGTGGTCTGGCAGACACTACATTCCTGGCTGATAGAAGTAGCTCATATCAACACTCGACCGACAGCTGCGACTCTCTGGCGTCCGTCGGTCCATACCATCAGTTCGTCGTCAGTACGGCTCTGCATTTTTGTTTTCATATGTTTAATGGATTGTTGCGATGTGTCATCTGTCTTTACAGTGTCATCGCTAATGCCGCTGTTTGGACCCGTCTCTCAAGTGATCGTTGACAGAATGCTAACCATTAGTCCAGATGACTAGTGCCTGCCAGGCCCATGGGAATAGCCGCGGTGCATAATGACCAGTTTGATAAAAATCATCATCCTATTTGTTTTTGGTTGGGGCTTTTTCCTGGAGCCAGAGTGACCTGGATGAAGACTATCCAGCAAGACCTGAGATCAAACAATCTCTCCCTGGATGAGGCAATAACTGTGGCTCAGAATCGTCCACTCTGGAGACTGATGTTTGCGTTTGGCGCTACGCACCCCTAGTGGTGCATGCCACACAAGAAGAAGAAGAAGAGTGACCTCACGGGGGAGCTCACACCCTTCCGCTAGCCTCTTGCTCAACGCCCTAGTCATCTTGTTCTCGGTGACGCAGTGACTTGATGCTTCATTGTGCAGCCTTCGGCTTCAAAGACGTTACGCATCCTGAGTATAGCGAGTAGTGACACCCGCGTCTTAACTATTTGATGCCCACTGTTGCCACATGGGCAATATAAAGCATCCTGTGCCAGACCGGAATAAGCCGTCATTTGTGATTTTTGTCATCTGGGCACTCTGACGCTCAGCCCTGAGCTTCAGAGTGCCCAGATGTCAAAAATTACAAATGACAGCTTAACCCAGTCTGGCACAGGATGCTTTATAGCTGTATCAATATGGCAACAGTGGGCGTGAAAGGGTTAATGACCTCAAGAGGTCTCTAAAGAGGCAAGCAAGGTAGGGTTGTGTAGTGCTACTGACATGATAGCGGTGATTTATACTCTGCCTGGCTTCAGGGCATGCTGGCTGGCTACTAGCATCAGCAAACCATCTACTCCAATAACCAACGTGGCCAAAAACCATCATCACCAACAGTAGTTTTTGTGTGCAGTTGATGTTCCATCACATACTGTAAAACCCTTAATTTTGGCGTTTAGAGCTATGAAATTATTTTGGCGCCCTTAATTTTGGCGTTTTTTACTTGCTGAGCCTGAACTACTTGTAATACAGTACGATAAATATAGCATAGTAATGTTCATAAGTCAACTGCAATATCATGTCATACATTTAATCAAGACAGAATTTATCAACTACAGGACAATACTGTAGTATTATTGTTTATGTTTACTGTTTAGTGGCCATTTCCGGTTAGCTTCGTGTTGGGTTCTATTAGAGATGTACTAAGTAAGTGATTAACGTTCGTATATTCGCGACCCGTTATTTTCGCGAATTTGTGGAGGTCGCGGAATAAAGGGCACGTGAATATTTCGGGTTTTACAGTATGATGAGCTATTGTGTGTCGCCTGTAGTAGATTCGTGTGTAGAAATAGGAATATGTTTCGCGACTCGATCACGTGCACGTCAAACTGATTGCTGTTGTAGAATGCAGTCAACGACAGCCAGCGAATAAACTCACGCAGCAGTGCAGCGGAGAGCAGCAGTAGTCATTGACAGTGACACATTGTATTTGTAATAGCATTGTTCACTATTGTACCGATGTTTCTAATAAGTAGGTGACCTAGCTATCATATCGGTCATAATCGGAGAAATCGGACAAACATTCGAACGCCAGTGACATTAATGGACGACTGAAGATTAACGGGTGCAATGTTGTGCTTGATTTAATTCTAACACCATTTAATATTGAAAAAGTACGTGGAAAATTTGTGTCAGTGTGTCAGCGTAACTTTAGGACAACGTTCATCTAACGGGCAAAATTATGCTATTGTTTGTCCGAATTTGACCTATTTATGATGTCATTCGTGAACAGCGCTATTGTCTTTGTATCTGACTGACACGTCTGCTGACTGATGTCGGCGTTATTGTATTGTACACCGATTGTTGAGTTGAACATTCCTGCACCTGTATATGTCAATCATCGATATCGTGTGAACTTTATGTGTAACGAACAACTTCCGTTCACGTGTCGCAGTTGATTTTAGGCTTTGTGCAGGGTGGACCCAAACTTGGAATACTCGGGAATTTCTCTGAACATAGACTGACCTCTCACTGTAAGAAATAAAATTTAAGGACACTAAAAAACTGCATAAATGGTTTTTAAGGCATTTGATGGCAAGATTTGGTTCTTAAGGATAGGGTACATTTTTTAAGGAATTTTAGGACGAGTGGGAGGCCTGCATAGAAAACTCGGAATCACCAGGGAATTCTGTGCAACATCCGGGAAAAATTGTAACAAACAAAATATTTTTGTCGTTCAAGTATTTGTGTAAAACTGCTTTTGAGAGACAGGGCTACTGTTTTGGACTTCAAATGAACAGTCTCATGCACTGCTGATATGGTCAGAGTGCAGAGGTGTCCTATTTGCTTGCATTATTATTATTGTTGCCAAAGCCTATGGAAAAGTAAGTTTATGGCTCTGGAAACTTGGAAAATTTCTCTCCTCCTTAACTTGGTGACGTCAGTGCTTTTGTGTCCGTTGGTTTGCATTGTATTTTGTTTGTAATTTATTATGTGCAGCGGTTTGTGTGGTTTTAACTGTAACGTGCCGACGCCACTGGTGCTGGTACAATTGTGAGCATTGGGACAGTGGTCGACTGTGGCTTGACAAAAGGCGCTGATAAATTTCACAAACCTGGAATAACTCCGAGAATTATCAGCGAATTCTGTGCAACATAGAGGGAAAATTGTAACAAACAGTTTTTTTTATTAATCATTTAAATATTTGTCAAACTACTATTTTGGACTTATATGAACAGTCTCGAGCACTTCTGACCTGGTCAAACACCGACTTGCTGGCATTTTATATGTTATGACCCTTGATGAAAGTCATTATTACAATTACTTTTCGTTGCGATAACCTATTGAAAAGTTGCTCTGGAAAAGCCTGCAAATTTCGATGAATTTTTCTTCGTGGCCACCAGTTGCTTTGACAACCAATATTCTTCAGTCCACTCAACACGGGTTCATCTGTGACAAACTGTTTAATCAGTGTTTTCATCGCTGCTCATCACGTATCAGTTTGCTATCCGCTACCCGTCAGTGACTGCAGACGGTGATTACTGAACTGATGCACTGCTTTTAACTTTGTGTTTGCTGTATGTACATCTAGTCTGATGTCTAGTCTATTCACTGTGCCCCGTATGGGCTTCGGAATTTTATAGAATAAGCCCACCTCGTTTCCTGGCCAAGTGTCGTACGAGGTGACTAAACCAGGCTAGTTTTGTTTTGCTGTATTTTGCGTTGTTTGCTTTTTCGGGATTGTGTTTAGATTTTGCAGTGTCTGTTTTTAATTTGTCTTCTGTCCTGTATTTTCTAGCGTGCTTTAAAGTGAATGGCATTCTATAGTCTAATTGCGCTGGTCAGTAAACGAAGTAAAAGTAACGTCTTACTTTACTGAAGTAATTTTTTACTTTTAACAGGTAACGAAGTAAAAAAAAATTAAACAAGTACATTTAATGGTAACGAAGTAAAATTTTAGGCAATTTTTAGTACTTTTACGTACCGGCTACATTGTGGAGTAAATGCTCATGTTACAAGTAGATGACGTGATCGTAAATGCCAGTTTTATGACTCGATCAGTCGACTGTGGAAATGGGGAACGCGAATAGTTAACGACTAGTTGCTGAAGATACTTGCTGAGACCATGCAGCTACAATCTGTATCCCAACATGCCAGCCGACCGTCCAGTCTTCTAGAGTGCGGGCTCGTGTTACCAACTATGAGACAATCAGCATTGCGGCTTGGCCTGAATCAAAGGAAGTATTGTGTAAACCTGAACACTGCTCCGCCAGCCAGCGCTGCTGATCTGAAGACTTGTTCAGCTGCACTGGGCTGACACTGAGCATCGATGACTGATGAAATAAATTCCTGGAAATCTTTTGTGTTACGAAAAATAAACAAATCATCGAAATCAACACTCTAAACTATGGACTGAACATGGACAGTGCATTTTGGAACGGTATCACAGTATTGCTGACTTTAGTGAACTTTGATTTTTGTATTTGTAAAACTTTATATTCTTATACGTTTATACGTAAAATAATCCGTTAAATAATCTGTTAGTAATGTGATTAATACTTTTACTTTTTACTTCGAAAGTACTGTAAAAACCCGTTACTTTTTACTTTTACTTAAGTGAAATTTTTATCTGCTACTTTTACTTAAGTAAAGAAATTACCAAATACTTTTTACTTAAGTACTCATGTTGAGTAGTTTGCACAGCACTGCTCACTCAGTGTATTCACTGTAGTGTGCTCGCTTGCTTTTCAACAGTTTGTATTCATTGAGCTCTTGTTTCGATTAGAAAAGAGATTAACTATAGTTATCACTTTTTCTAAGAATAAATAGTTGTTAAATAACGAGTTAATCGTCAGTTAACCAGCTTTCATGTGGACAAATAGACATAAGGCAAGTTTAATTTTTTAGGGATAAGAGGGGATAAGAAAGGGATAAGAAATTTTCTATTTTAAGTTCACTTTTTCTAATTGCTAAAGTTAATGCGACTCGGTTCTTGGTGACGTTCAGATTAAGACATGAATTATAACAAGAAAGCCCAGCTATCGCTGACATACCCGCGCGACACGAAAGCCTGCTAAAATTGCTCCAATTCGACGTGCCTACAACGTTGTCGCTGACAATACTGGCCTATCTTCACGCGTTTAACTGCTATTGCGTCCGAAGTCCGCGAAATCCCGGGAAATTCACTAAAAATTTAAACTTATGGAGTTCAAGGTCATCCAAGGTCATCGATCTTGGTGCCAATCGAAAGCCCATATGTGACTTGCTATTAGTCATTAATAGTAACTTTAGCCGTAGCTGCTACCGTTTTCGAGATATTGACGCTTAAAGCTAGAAAATCGCTGAATTTTTCCGACCGACCCTTGTTCTAGGCCCC
>Ga0056114_1000588_pt1 | contig 13384 bp, 5 predicted proteins | sample WorMetHERISLAND1_FD_77005 | JGI IMG/M metagenome (GOLD analysis project Ga0056114, IMG submission 77005) | Marine gutless worms symbiont microbial communities from Max Planck institute for Marine Microbiology, Germany - Olavius loisae HERON... ...
AGTAACGATAACATTAATTCGAACATATTTAAGCAAGCGTTATTCAAAGATCCAAACCATATGCGCACTGCTGAACTGCCCAGATAACCACTAGACCATCGTGCCACGACAGTGACGACAGTAATATCATTGTGTGTGTGTAGGCCGTGTTAATTGCGAGTTGATTCGTGTGCGGTTACACGTTACGTTACGGTTACGTTCAGCAGCTACACAAATTAACTCACTTCCAGTAGGAAATCGTGCAATGAATACACTGGTTCGTTCGTCCGCCGATTCTTTTCCGCGACAGCAAACAATCTGTTCGAAAATTGACTTTAAAATGTTCAATGCCGAACGAATTATATCTTAACCAATTTAGTAAAGTTGTCGCATCAATACTAAATCAAACGTGACAAAAACAAAAAGCTCAAAAATATGTCGAAAATGTACAACTGCGAACCTTCTAAACACCTTTAATGCACGATTTCAGTTCAGCAGTGCGCATATGGTTTGGATCTTTGAATAACGCTTGCTTAAATATGTTCGAATTAATGTTATCGTTACTAGACAACTAAACCTAAAAATTGTGTATACATTTGTATTTAACAGAACTTTTGAAAATCTTTATTCCATTGTACAAATTGTGGCAGAATATATCAATATAATAGAGGCGAAAACAAGAACAAACTTAAATAAATAAACAGTTCTATGTACAGATATTTGCGCTTTCGAAAGCTGTCAACATAGCCGCGTATATTCATAGTCACACCAGCAAGCGTAGGTCTACAATATTGGTTAATCCATCAATCAGTCACAATCAGTGGTCGAATTACGAGGGGCCAGAGGGGCCTGGCCTCCCTGAAAAACCGGGTGGTCCCCTCGAAACACCTGGTTTGAGAGGGTACAAGAGGGCCTCTAAAAGGCCCCCTGAAATCACCCGTCAAATTCAATACATGATTGCAACATATCAATATCATTCTAAGCACCGATGGTGCTACACCGTCCACGGCTATATATGATTGATAAGGCATGCTCAATTTTTTGTTAGACGAAATCATTAATCAACGATGTAGCCTAAAAGTAAAAACTATAGTTGCAGTGCACACTTGTGTGTTTTCATCAACACAAATTGCACAACATAGCCTAACGTATTCGTTTACCGGGTATTATAAATTGACAAATCGCAATTAAACAATAGAAAGTTGGCTGGTGGAAAAGTTAGTAGCTATAGGCTTATGTGTAACTCTCTGTAAATGAAATTGCGTTTGGCATCGTTGGACGCAAGAATAGCCCACGTTCATGGCGTCGGCGTCGCAGTTCATAACCATGGTCGTTTCGTTCGGGTAACAGCGGATGTAAAAGATGATTAAATCATCTAATCATCTTTTACAATACTCATCGTCTTTTCTGACGGCACCTGTCGAGGTTTTTTTCCGCATGCAGTGTGTTGATGATGAAGCCACGCCGCGCATGCACGCATGACACAGTCTTTTGTCATCTCTCGTCTATCTACCTTAGTCTTAAGTAACTAATCGTAGGACACGACTGAAAAAAATCATCGTCAGCGTCTTCCGCAAGGTTCTCCACAGTGTACCAGCCAGTTCGATACACACTCCTGTTTAACTCAGTCAGTGACATCAGCAGTTCACAATCAGCAGTTCAATTAGTTACTTAAGACTAAGGTAGATAGACGAGGGATGACAAAAGACTGTATGTCATGCGTGCATGCGCAGCGTGGCTTCATCATCAACACACTGCATGCGGAAGAAAACCTCGACAGGTGCCGTCAGAAAAGACGATGAGCATTGTGCTCTAGTTCTGCAGCTGCCGCTGTTGCTATTGACCAACTTCAACTCCAGCTGAGTCGTTACTCATTAATAGTCTTACAGGCTTTTTAGTTTTTGCTTCCCGAAATGTGACTTCTGAGGGGGCCTCGAGTGGGCCTCGAAAAAAATTTTCTAAGCTCGCTATCGCTCGCCATATTTTCCGGCCCCTTATAAATTATGCTATAATTCGACCACTGGTCACAATCCACGTTAAAATAGGAAACAGCAATGCGCATGATTTAGAATACAGTATTTTTGTATAGTATAGTATTATTATGTGGGCTAATCAGTTAGAAATGCGCACTTCAAGTTCTTGATAAGAATATAATGATTCGCTATATCGGTTTGGTTAATTAAACACGCGTGCTATACGATAACTTGGTTGATTGCCACCGAAGGACGTGCTAACACGCACACATTCCGTCATCTTGTGTCATGGGTAATTATTTTCGATTTGAGTAAATGAGCAAAATCGGGAGTTTGCCAGCGGGCTGCAAAATAACGGTTTGATACTGTACTATAACCCCTTCCCCTTCCCCCGACAGGTATCCCGCATCCGGTGAATTTTGATTAGCATCCTCTGAATCAACACGTCGTGGCACGAACGAAGACGGATCTGTGTGAATATTATTAGCCTGACAACATGGCGACACGACGAGCGAGATTAACACGATTGATTCGGCTAAATTGTTTTCCAGCGTCGCTCGCCGTTCACGTGAAGAAACTATACGCTAAATCAAAACGGATGACGTTGCATATAACTTGTTTCTGGACGCATATAGACTAGTATTAATAGTAATTATCTGTCGACACAACAGTACTGTGGCAGACTGACAGTCTATTTTTATGCTAGAACCCTGTACGGATTAATTTAACGCTGCCATTGATTACCCCGGTATATTGGTTAGTCAGCTACGGTGATGCAATGACTTTTCTCAGTACCATTGTTCAAGAAAATGTTTGCAACATAGCAAGAAACCAAAAAGTCGCGTTTTGGGATTAAAAACGTAGAAAAGGTAAAAAACGTAAAGTACAAGTTATTTCAAGTACAGTATAGTCTTAGAGACCACTCAGTCAATTTTTGTCATGCGAGTATTAAATTACTAAAGCCATATTATAATCAACATTTTATACGATATTGTATGAATTTGTAATATTAGGCTTGTTTGACTGCTTGCAGTGTAAAGTGTAAGCTAGCGATTCGACAGACTCGTTTATACATTACTCAGTAGAGTAATAATTCAGAAACTTTGACAACGTTTTGTCTGTTTTTTGACATGTCGTTTCAAGAAAATTTTTAAAATGCGTTTGGACATCATTCAGTGTATCGGTTATTGACATGGAGTCGGCCATTAACAGCCGGATTGTTTCTAAAAGAATCTTAAACAAACTGCAAATCTATTGTCGTGTGATGACTTACCGTGACACGACGACATTTAAGGTATTTTCTCACTGCAGTGAGAACGCAGCTTTACCCGTTCAGTTGTATACAGTTTGTGAGGAATTCCCGGCCAATAATAGTAAATTAACCTTAGCCAACACCGAGGCCACTGTACAGTCAACGATCTAACGAGCTCTGCAGTTTGCTGATGTCACGCCCATACCCTGGACTTCATTTCCTCGTTTTTCCCAGGTTTACAATTTCTTCCCGAATATTTCCTTGAAACAGACGTCTTTTTTCTGTCCACTGTTAAGTTAACAGCCCTAATTCTCGGTAAGAATCGGACGCTCTAGGTATATGTAAGTCACTCAATATTGCCTTATTTACGTATTACGTATACGTCTAATGTTGTGTATTTTCGGAATATTACAACATGAATGATGTTATTTGCATCCAGTCGAAAACAGAAACGCCGCAAGCCGTCGCCTGCGTGCACTGCTGACTACGTTAATATTGTTATTACATACTCGTATCGCTCGATAATCTTTTTAACTGTGACATTATTAATATTGGCCGATAATTTTTCACCGCTGGACTCAGCAATAAACTAGCGAAATTGCGACAATATCATATTCTTCGCTGCTATACCTTCTGAAAGATAAAAAAATAAGCGAATCTTGTTGTTTCTCGAGCCAGGTTCTGTAAAAACACACAAAAAACGTCGAGGATATAAAATGTAAGCGTAAAACGCAAAGTCTTTTATCTGTGCAGCGCGAGTGGCGGCGAGACTGTAACATGCACAGTTGCTGATGGTGTTTTTAATGTACGACAAGTGTCTGTCTGTTTGCATGTACAGACGCAGTTTCAATGTACGGTATAAAAGATTTGAACGGACATATTAATTTCCTGTTTCCTATGACGACTGTGGCGTGGCACACGATGTGCATTGCGTAGTCTGCAGCGACATTGCAGTCATAATTTTGATACATTTCGGCACTCTTCTTCAGTCATCAATTGCCGGCGATTTCACTAAGAAATGTTCCAGTATAGGAGTCATTAGTTCGAATTTGTTGTAATTTGATCGCTTCTTGGGTACGCGACTACGCGTCCATTGTTTGGTCACCTGTTACCATTCAGCCACTGACAGGCTGGAATCAGTGCAAAGGAGAACCACTAAACGGTTACCTGGAATGTCTTGGATTGCAAAACGTGGGCCTGCACGAAACCAGGCTTCGTGTAGCCTACTAAACTTGCCGTCTTGTATAATTTGACGCGAAACTGTCTTTTAACGATCACAGTACTGCATAATAGCACAGTATATATATATATATATATATATATATATGCGCGAAGCGCTACGCGCGCTTAATATACTGTGATAATAGGGCTAATTAAAATATTAGTAGATTATTGCTAGTAGTAGGCCTAAATATTATTAGTAGCCTAAACCCTAGAAAGTGAGTAAGGTGTGTTCTGGATTGCTGAACGCCGTTTATATTAATGTCGCATCTGATGTGACGTTACGTTGAACGGTATTTTTGTCTGCACTTAATCGAACTGCAACCGAAGGTCATTTGACTCTGTTCCTTGAAAATCCGCTTTATATTGTGCCGTATTAATGAAGCACGGATACACGATGTGTTGTGACTAGGAAACAACAGCATCTCATCAGCGTCATTCATAATGTTCGCACATTGTGCCGGATTAGCTAACACCACGCTCGGTTTTTTCGTCCACGTTAAACTCTTCCCGTCGTAGCCTCGTAAGCCTGTCGTATCGTAGCACAATAGCTGGCTATTCAATCGTGTGTTTACGGCTTTCAACGGGCTTCGTAAGAGTCAATACAGATTCGTCATTTTATTGGCAACGACAAGTCGCCGAGACCGATAAGTGATGCTACATTCATCCGATTTGATCCGAATCATCAACGTCGCGATGGGAGCTACGATGCTGTAGGCGTGCGACGTATGCGAATGGACGGCATCTGTCATACTGAAGCCGCCGGCGAGATTACTAGCTCTATAGCGCCCAAGGATAACAGCCTGTTGATTGCAGCACGTGTTTTTGTATCCCGCCAACGGATTCGTTGCCATGGCGACGCTGTCGCTGGCTTCCTCAGCCTCCGGGCCGTGATGCCGTGGCTGCTGTCTGCCCGTCTGTCTGCGGATGTGCTTGCCGTCGTGTACGTGGCCGTCTACGTGTAGGCCTACACGGTCGAAATGATGATAATTGCGAGCCGGACATTTAGTGTGTCGCCGCCTTAAACCGACCGGCGTTAATGTTGGTCTGCGATTGTGTTGCATCTTATTTCGTTGCAGCTCGGATCGTTTTATTGAACTTCTTTTAACCCTTTGACGCCCACTGTTGCCGTATAGGTATCACTCACTCACTAGTCGGCCATCGTCAATGACGGTTGGCGACTGCAGATGACCACTCAATTGTCTTTCTTCTCCACTGTTCCCTGTCTTGTGAATCTCCTTCAGCTGAATGTAGCTACAGCCACTCCACTCTTCTATGTCGTCCATCCATTGTCTTTTGGGTCTTCCTTCGTATAGGTATACAGTTACAAATCATCCCGTGCCAGATCGGGTTAAGCCGTCATTTGTAATTATTGACATCCGGGCACTCTGACGCCGGTCTGGCACAGGATATTTTTATAGCTGTAACTGTATGGCAACAGTGGGCGTCAAAGAGTTAGTCAGAACACAAGGTTCACACGAACGCCGGCTGTCGCAGCTGAACGCGGTCAGGTTCAATGAGAGAGTCGAGACGTGACGAGATGACAGTAAACCTGCAGTTGCACGTATAGCCCACGGGTCACACATAGGCCTATTCGTCAGATGTCGCCACACTAATGTTTCACACGTCACGAACAGTGGTAGTAGAAAACTGTTCGTCAGATTCTCTAAAGTACTCTTTAGATATTCAGTGCCGCACTTAGCGCCCCGCAACACCCGTGATTACGGGGACAGAGCTTATACATCGGGAGCCACGAATGAGTAACTGCTTATTGGCCTAACACTGGAAAAGAAAAAGCCTGCCAACCGATACAACAAGGCGACGGCCACAAGACTAATCTTGCAGGCGGGTCGCAGATTGGATTGGATGGTTTTACGTCCTCGCCAACACAGTATAGGTTATATGGGAGACGGTTTTTACAGTTCAAAAAGACCCAACCAATGTATCAAAGTACTGAAGTCGCAGAGTTCTTAAACAAGTGTATAGCCTTATTAGTAAATGATTATCCCTATAGCTATAAAGCAACCTGTGCCAGACCGGGTTAAACCGTCGATCATTTGTAATTTTTGACATCCGGGCACTCTGACGCTTAGGACTGAGCGTCAGAGTACCCGGATGTCAAAAATTACAAATGACGGCTTAACCCGGTCCGGTACAGGATGCTTTATAGCTGTATCCATATGACAACAGCAGGCGTCAAACGACTGAACAAGGCACTGCAGACCTTGGTTCGATTCTCGGTATAGTCACTTTCGGTTAAGTAGTACGGTCGGTTTCTGCGAATGTGCCGGATCTGATGACGCTGCGGCTGGTCTGCCTGCTGTTGATTGACATAACTGTGTGTGTGTGTGTGTTTGCGTGCGTTGAGTAGTGACAGTAACACGATGTCGACTCGTCGATCCTCGCGTGTCGCAGCCGCCACCACGGCTGACACGTCTCCTCGACGTCATCGTGACAGCGTCATCAGCACGCTGCTCAGACAGGAAATAGAACGCCGCAAGTCGCTCAAGGACGCCGCCGACGGACCAGGCGCCGCAGACAAACTGCTTCCGGTGACGTCAGCGGCGTTCGAGCTGCCTGGAATACACATCAGCCGCATCGAGACGATGGACTTCGAAGACGATGAACTGTCTGCCGGGTCGAGGTATAAGAAGAGCCTGGGACTCTGGAATATGGGGTGCATGGGGGTAACGAGGTCTTAGTGGAAATTTACGGCAATCTTAGTTGGTTCTTTTCTGGGGATTTTTGAGTACGAGGTTATTAGGATAATTTTGTCGATTTCTTGACGCATACAAGGTAACCAGGTCTTCTAAAACTGTAGATCCAAACACCTGTTAACATTTACATTTCTATGCGCCATTTTTGTGTTTATTCAGTTTAATCTATTTCATCTGGTGCATAACGTGTACCATACGCATTTACGGCTGTTACGGCAGTGTTGTGAATCACACAGGTAAACTGAGCCTTTGATTTTTGTATCATTATCGGTTAGCTTGAAATTGTGCATAGCATTGACAAGAGCTAATGACCGATTGCACGAACGCCGCTCAACGCTCGGCTAGTTTTAAGTACACTCATTGTGAAAATTGTTGCAAGAATACAAATCCCACTCTCAAATCAAGACTCTAATGTTGCGTGGCGAAATCACTGAATCAGCAACTCAAATCCAGGGATGTTAAGGTCTCGAGGCCACTTCCACTTTTTTGGTCTCGATCTCGGTCTCGTGAAGTTCTGGTCTCAGTCTATGTGAGCTGGTCTCGTGGTCTCTAATCGATCACTGGCTCCTAAATCCTAAGCAAGTTATTTAACCAACATGCTGAAATGACCACTAAATATTTGTGCAATATTACCAGTTTTCACCACAAATTCGTACTCGTTACTTACTTACTGAACTTACTTACTTACTGGCGTTAATTCCACTTCCTGTTTATAACTTTGTATGGTTCACCAGCGTCTTGTTCTTTTATGCATCTGACTACACAGTACACTGGTCTCGATCTCGGTCTCGGTCTCACTGTCTTATGGTCTCATTAACATCCCTGCTCATATCTCGACACTCTGTACTCAAGTGAGTGGAGATTTGAGCGACGTTCTTGCAATCGGCCCCGGAGATTTTGGTAGAATTGAGCGATTGCGTTGTATGGTGCTATGCAGACGAGGTATATTCGGCGGTATCGGAGCTCGTCGTTTCATTATCATCGAAAGCGACTTATCGAGCTGCGATTTCTCACAATTGTCCTTCACTTCCGAGTACTCGCTGAATGGAAGTCGCAGTAGCCGTAGTCGCTCAAGCCGTGCGTCCAGTAACGTCAGCTCCAGACTCTGGGACTTCAGGTTTTGACCCGCTCACAAACTTTCACCGCTGCTTTCTCGTTTCTTCAGTATAAGCTATAGGCCTACTTATATTATTATGCGGCCGTCCGTATCCGCATTAAGTGTTGTAGGCCTACTCCGTCCGTCCGTCTGTTAAGTAAGTAACGAATTTATAACGCGCGAAAAACCGACATAAGGGTAGGACTATCAGAGGCGCGTGCTTGTTCGTCCGTCCGTCCGTCTCGTGCCTCCAATTTTCTCGAAATAGAGAAGCCGTAAAAACTTCTATTTTAGTGGAAACATAGCGCTGGGCAAGCGTAACTAGGGGAGCAAATTTGGGATCCAAAGGTCAAAGGTCAATGTCACTGGGAACGAAAATGTACGCTAATATCGTTTTTCGCGCTTTTCGTCAAAAATGGATCGATTTACGTCAAACCAATACCAAAATGGTCACCGACCTATTCTACACATATCGTCGAATACATTTCAGTGGTGGAATTGCTTCGTGCTGTGGAAGGAGACCGCATTTCCCCGTTGGAGAGCCACTGACAGCCGCTGGAACAGGTAAGTTGCTTCCCTGGTGTCTTCAGTGACGACTGTCATTCGTCGGCCCACCAATTCCACTGCGTGGTTGTTCCAAGTCTCTGCTATTATTATATATCGATACACCGTGCTGTTGGTTGTGGGACAGTTTTCGTGATACGTGTAAATAACTTGCTTACCGTGAACACGAGTTCACGAGCCCAAAGGGAACGCAGCACAAGTTAACCGTGACTTATCGTATAGTGGACTGTGTGACACTTCGTATACTGCGAGTTCACTAATCGAGGTGTTTTGTGCGGTACAGTCCTCGCGAGTCGGAGTGGGACGCCGACGTGTCGCACGGAAGCCGCGAGTCGCAACTGAGTTCTACGACGGCCAGCAAGATGGACTGGGGTCCAGAGAGATGGACTGGGGCGGTGGACCGTCGTACGGCGTCGGCGGCGGCGGTGGCAGCCGCGACTACTCGCTCCTGTCGCCTGCGATGCCACGCAAAGGCTCCGTGGTGACGTTCGACGTCGGAGAACCGGGCGTGCGACGTCACTCGAGCCCCGTTCAACCTCCGAGACGCAAGAACGCTGTCACGTCCACCTCGTCGATGGGCGACTGTCAGCAGCCGCTGTCGTCGGCGCTGAAATACGGCAAGGATCCTTCGTCGCCACAGCGCCAGCGTCAGCAACTTCCCGTCATCCGCTACGTGGACGACTACAGGACACTGACGGAGCTGCGCAAGCGAAGCGCTGGCGATCAGTCGATCATCTCGATACGCATCGACGAGGACGACAGCGGGGAGGAGGAAGAAGGACGCGAGGAATGTATCCAGGTGGACGACGACGACGACGACGAAGAAGAAGAAGAAGACTGCTGTGACGAAAGAGTGCCGCTCAAGACGGAGCAGCAGAAGCACAGAGAGGACGGGATGACGGGACAGGAGGACCCTCTGGAGCAGCTGAAGAGACGCCGGGCGTCGCTGAAACGCAACCACGTCGATGAGTCGGACGTGGAGCGCCGGATGGAGCGCCTGTTCCACGAGATCGACTTCAGCGTCGACAGCGTCGAAGACTCGAGCAAGTTCATCACGACAACGTCGCACAGCAGCGGCGAGACGGCGGCGCCACCTGGCGACTGCAGCCAGAACGACAGTGGCGCCGTCTTGCGAGTGGAAGTCGAAACTCAGACCACCGCCGACGACAACCAACAGGTCAGCAACGTTAACCCTTTGACGCCCACTGTTGCCATTATGGGTGTGCTTGCAGTGCCAGACCGGGTTAAGCGGTGGTTTGTAATTTTTGAAATCTGGGCAGTCTGACGCTCAGCTCTGAGCGTCAGAGTGCCCGGATGTCAAAAATTACAATTGACGGCTTAATCCGGTCTGGCACAGGATGCTTTATAGCTGTACCCATATGGCAACAGTAGGCTTTAAAGGGTTAAAAAATCTAACGTAGGCTACCATCTGTCTTTTATTAGACTGCTTTGTAGTTGTACCCATATGGCAACCGTGGGCGTCAAAGGGTTAATACAGCTATCGCAAACATACAGATCGCGCGTCTGCGGGTGCAGCCGATATTGAAGTTCGTTTTTGATGTGAAATAAGTTGCGAATATTTACTGATCGTCGTTGAGATTAACAAATCGACATCGCGTAATTGTGATACTCCAACAAACGACCACAGTCATTTTATGAGACTGTCACTATCAGAGATAAAAAATTTTTCAACGTTGGTTGTCAGTTGACTCGTCGTTTTTCGACCGAAATGCATATTTATTTTAGTTTTGGTATCGTTTTGGGACTTTTGGCATTATAAAAATTATTTTTTCGTCATCATTTCGTTTACGGCCGTCGGCCGAACATGAAAAATCCATTTTCAGTAGTTCTCTACTCTAGGCCTATTGCATCTCCGTAGGATATCTTCGCCTATTTATATAACTTAATTAGTCGCTTTGTTCCATACTGTTAGCAAGTATCGTCGGCGCGTCAGCTTTTTGTCGCAGGTTTTGAAAGGCGCGTAGCGAGTGGTCTGAAACATCTAGACATTCAACGAATGGCAACCATCTACTCTATCAGCAATGCCACATTTGTCATTATTGTCACATTCATGCGATTTAAAATCTGTTAATTTAATTTTTGTCTCCAATATGATTGCGATTATGTCAGTAACATGACGAGAGACAGCTAATCAATCACTATAATCAATCGATCAAACTTTTAGAGTGGGCTAGCCTAAGAATTTAACTTAGGCCTACTACCAGGACCGCGACGAATCATCGGTTAACTGTTACGTGTTGTCAGCTGGAAGAAGCGGCAACGCGGTGGTCGAGTGGACGACGTGAGAGATCTACGTGTGTGGTCTCGTCAGTGACAGACACTCAGCCAGGCACGTCCTCAGCAGGTGCCCGTGACGTCACACGCCACAAGTTCCGGCTCCTGTCGTCACTGTTCTCGTTCGACCGACGAGCGCCCGGCGCGAAGCGCCGTAGCAGCGCCGCCGATACACCAGTCACCGCTACTCCGGCCGCGACCGCGGCTGCTGCTGCTGCGAGCAGGGATGACGCGGATGCGACTCTGGCACGCGGACCGCAGCGTTTACTCATCAGTCTAGGACTCTCTGATACCGGCATCAAATGAGGAAGTCATAAATCAGGAAGATGTTAGCTGCAGTTGAATGAACTGTATCACCCATGCAGCGGCTGTAAAAAAGAGAGGATAGGCATCGGCCTTTAGCTGCGCTGCTGGGACCCTTGCTTGAACTACTTAATTCTTACCGTTGGGCGGGGGTTCAATCACACCCAACCCCAATCCCAGTTCATGTCTACAGACGCTCATTTTTGAGTGAAAATCGGCTTTAATTTTTAATCCTTGGGCAAAATAACTAACATTTCGACATCTGACCCCTCCGGCCCCACCCGTTCTTTTCGGTTAATTCCAACAATAATACGCTCGTAGCCCAACTTACTTTGCCATATAGTTGTCACGTACTAGTCTTCTGAGGCTCGCTCGGAGGAGTAAGACGTGACAAAATAAATTATATTTGACAGCTGTGATTGAATATTTATATACGGCATACAGGGTTTATGTGCGTGTCTTCGTCATTATGCGATTGGCGAAATCCGGCAACCCGTAATTCCACATACGAATACTTAATCAGAAGAACGACTACCGTGAATATATTTTGATGTATAGGCATAGATTTGGCTGAATATTCTCGTTGAAGGAGGTTGTGAAATTGTTTGTCTCTATTTATCTGCCGATCGCTAGGTAGGCTACACCGTCCAATCCGTGACGACAACAATGATAGTATACGAGGTACAGTACGTGACATTGTACTGATGATGTTATCACGTGATTATGGTTGTTGTGTTGGTTGCGCGATTAGTGACGTTCCAACTTACAGAAGGACCTACCTTGTTGACATATATGGGTAAATCGCTTTTTTCGTTGGTGACGTGACGCGCTATGGGTATGACGTCGTGTGTAAATGCGGAGTGTTTCCTAATACAGTATCTGAACATTGCTGAAATTACCCAATAACAGCTGATAAGAAAAACTCGTTGCGTTTTGTATCACTAATTTTTGTTCGTTAGTTACAGGACTTTTAGTGGAAATACTATAATACTCAACGCTTAGCATTAGGACTAGTCTAACTAATCAATTCATTAAAAAATCTATGTAGGCTACCCCATATCTCTCTTTTATTAGACTTCCGTGTAGGCTATTTCACGCTAATTGAGGTAACGGAGAAATTGTAGGCTTAAGAATTGTTACGCGCCCTTTCAGGGGCACCGAGTGATTACTCATAAGTTGTTGGTTAGGCCTTAATCGACTAACAAAATCGTGATTCAGGTATACGAATCTTCTAGGAAGATTTAGTACCTATGGATTTTATCGTGCATCCGGAAGTTATGCGCAGAGCGATACTGGTCTAGCAATTTCGCCCGTCTGTCCGTCAGCTCCGTCCAAAACATTTCGGTATTGTGTCAAAACAGCTAGACATGTCGTCAAAGTTCTTTCATGTCCTGGTATTTCCATACCATTCCAGTTTTCTCAGAACTGTTAAGGCCGTTAAGAAATTCCGACGGGATCACCCCTATACCAGGGGTTACTTGACAGCAAGGCTACCAGGAATTCTAAGCCAACGATTAAATTTCCGTAGGGAATTCCCGGGAATTTTAAAGATTATTAAACTGTAATTTTTTCCTTGCAAATTTGTATCTATTTATTATTATTTTGTATCATTTTGTTTTAGTTTTTAAATATTCTAGCGTGTCGTTAGCGTCATTAAACGTCGTCCGGGCTAGGCCTACCTCAACGTCACGGACAGACGACTTGCCGTAGAAATACCGCTGCGTAGCGTCGCGCAGTAGAAATGTGTGCAGTTTTAAATTTTAAGGTACTGTCAATGCACTAATCGAATGTCGAATGACGTCGGAAATAGGCACATCACCATTATTGGCACCGTCTGCTTTTTTGGCAGCGGCCGCATCGCATCACAAGAAAGCTGTGCTATAGCAAAGATGACCGCGCGATGCGCGCTATATAAGTAGATCGTGAGCTGTTGTGAGATATGGCCATTCGAAATTATCCAAGATGGCGGCGGCCGCCATCTTGG
>Ga0056114_1000589_pt1 | contig 13383 bp, 11 predicted proteins | sample WorMetHERISLAND1_FD_77005 | JGI IMG/M metagenome (GOLD analysis project Ga0056114, IMG submission 77005) | Marine gutless worms symbiont microbial communities from Max Planck institute for Marine Microbiology, Germany - Olavius loisae HERON... ...
AATGTCCGTTGAGGGGTCTGACCCCCAGAGCCGAGAGGGAAAAAAGTCAGAAAGTCTCGGACTCCCATAGGAATGATGTGTCGCCGTTAACACAGGGCTTGCGCTACCGCGCAGCCTGTGATACAGCTTGTCCACAAGGCACATTCCCTTCCGAAACAATACGATACGACATAAGAGTTTAACATGGATTGAAAAGCTGTGTATGGTCAGCTTAATATTCCAGCACATATAACTAAAAACAAAAAAATATATAAAAAGGAAACTAAAACAAACAAATGCCAGTGTCCACTTAGTCTGGTCCAAGTCCAAGATATGTGAAGGAAGTCCAAAAAAGTGCAAAAAATGGAACAGAAAGACTATGGAGAAAAGGATTTTTGAAACAGATGAGTTTTAAGTCTGGAGTAAAAGGCTGAGGAAGTGATAGATGGTGGAAGCGAAAAGTGTGTATTTTGCTGAGATTTTGACAGGTAACCAGTCCACCTAAATGGAAGTTAAGCATTATCTAGATACAGATACATTGTTCATAAAGCCATCTATGCAACAGTACACCTTTATCAGATATATTCATACAAAACAGATTCAGTCCTTCAGTGGTGGTGACTGGTGACAGAAAGGGCTGCCACACACTAAACACCTGTCGTAAAAGTCCCACAAATTCACTTTTGTATTTAACCTAGATAACTCGTGAAAACCAAGCTGACTAAACAAAAACCAAAACTAGAGATGATAGCAAATAATTGAAATACAACCTGGGGATGAACGGTAAGGCTATGTCTGTCAAGGATGGATTTGTCAACAAATCCAGCCAGACACTGATGACAACGAAGCTTGTCATCAGTGGAGTGTAGAAGCATGTGAGACTGCAGCTGCAACACCACACACAACAGCGGCTCTTTACCGGCCAACAACCGATAATAATGAATACCGTAGTGCATTGGGCTCAGTGGTAGGTGGAGACATGCCTACCCAATATCGTAACAATTTAAAATAAACAGAAATGATGCCAGTACGCTGCTGAAAATTCTCCTGACAACGTCTAGAGAGCTAGATTTCCTCGTTTTCCAACATGGTGGGTCAGGAGACGAGGATGAAAATCTGACCAAGCCTGTAGGAAATACTCAGATTAAAAGCCTAAACAAAAATTGTGCAAACAGAAACGTTATCCGAAATTTATAACTTTGCCGATATCTACAGAAACTGGATGCACGAGTGACCACACACAGAGCAAAGTGTGTGTGATAAGCTCAAAGCAGTGATCGAGTGCAATAGACAGACTCTTGTCTGTAACAAGAATACCAACTGATATTTTATCAGTACGACTCGCAGTGTGCAACAAGTGAAAGTAGACATATAATAGACAAGGTAACAAAATATAAACAAAATTGAACTCATAGAGATCAACACATTGACTGTGAGATACAACCAAAGAACTTAAATCAGTATTATGACGCGTAGCAGTCAGAAATCATATGAAAGTTACAAATAATATAGCAAAAATAAACTCCGGCGCTGACCTTAGAGCTATGTTTAAAGACAACATGACATTGAGTGCACTGCGACAGATTCGGTGACGTGACACTCCACTTGCTCTCAGTCATACCCGCGCTGCACTGAGCGCCGCTGACAGACGGCGAAGCCCGTCGAGACGCTACGACGAGTGAAATTGGTGACGACGAATCAAACTCCGAGGTTTCGGAGACAACGGTGGCCAATCTGCTGCTGGAACGCGATGCTCCGACACTGAGATCTATTGGCTCATCAGACTGGCTGGCAGAGTCCGAGACGACACTGTATACAGTGCCGCCGCCAAAGTAAGACTTCATTGTCTTTAGACTGAAATCAAGCGGCTGGTCATCGTCGCTGGTTTCCATCGGCTCTTGTTTTCGTCTCCCGTTCATGATCGACACTGCATCCAGTCTCTGAACCTTACTTGCCTGATGCTCGCTGATGTCCAATACACGCTTACTGGTAGCAGTTGGCCGGCTCAGGCACCCAGTGGCAGCGGCCTTCTGCTGGGCAGCAAGCAGTGTCTCATTGACGGCCATTCGTGACTCAGTGCTGACTCCAGCGACCGGAGTGTGTTGCTTCTGGATGTGACGCAGGCAGTTGGCTTTTGTCGAGAATCCGACGTCACACACGCGGCAGGTGAATGGCTTGTGAGAGCAGCTGGACTGTGAGCGAAGATGATGCTTTAACGAACGATAGAACTTGAAGTCTTCTCCGCAGTATCGACACACGGTGTCGGCCGTCTCGATCTCGGTACTGCTAGCAGCGTTAGCCACGTTGGCATCCTTTAACGGTCGAGTTAACCCAATCGCACCATCCATTTTCTCTTTCGACTCTATGTTGTGTTTCTTGCTGCAACACAGAAGTCAACACATCAAACTGACAACTATACATGTAAAATGGTAAGATGTAAACATTCAGTGAACATTAAACTCACTAGTTACAAAATTTATCCCAAATTTAACAGAAGTATCACTCCAGACATCAATAAGATAGGGACATATTTAATGTGCGTCAAAAAGTAGACATTATTTTGGGTAACCAAGTCTATAACACATAATCAGAAACATAAAATTAAAACGGGAATAAACAATTAAAAACTAGACAGCACAAGAAGTCTGGTTTAATTATACTCTCCTAAAGGATCAAATAGCCAGCTAGCTGCATATTTTTAACATGAAAACTTTGCATAGTTGTCATCAGTCAATACTAATAACAACTTATAACATGACACACAGTGCCACAACTGCTACTATTCAGTGCAGTGCTTAAAACTATTAGTCAATAATATGCTTGGTAAAAAAGTATAGTAAATACAATCACTGATGCATTTTAATTGTGTCTTTCACCTACAGTACACCAGATTTTTGTTATTCAGCCATAGTGCACAGTATTCACGGTGGCACAGAAAAAGTGGGACATACACACGTTTCATATATACATGTATGTTCCACAGTTTTCTGCGTCACCCTGTATTTACCACAGACAGTCTTTCCTTTATCAGGATAACACAAAACTGGTGAATTTTACTATAAATAGTGGCTGGCGATAAAACACTGGGTAACCTGAGCATAGATTTATAACATATCAATACAAAAATGTAACTCACTGTACCAAACAATATTGGCTTGGCACTAAGACAATGTACAGACAAGCAATGCATTAAAAGCTGTCCACAACATCAAAGTATATGAAGACATGTATATAGCCAATCAGCCATGTAATCTCCTCATCAATGCTTCTCTGATTTCGTGATTTCAACAGACTGACATACCGCACATGACGTTCACAGTTGGCCTTCGTCGTGAATGCAAACTCACAGATGAGACACTGAAATGGTCTCTCGCCATTGTGCGTCCTCAGATGTCGGTTCAGAGTGCTGCGATCGGCACTCGTGTACGGACACTGGTCACACTTGTACGGTGACGAGCCGACATGTACTGACATCACATCTGACCAAACATCATCCATACAAATCTCTTCCAAAACTCAATCAGATATGGCAGTTAAGTAAGGTTTAACGTCCTGCTTGACACATTTTAAGTCATTTCGGAGACAAACTTCCTTGCTACTCTCCTGACTGGTGTAAAATTCCCAGCCTTCTCAACTAATTACTTGGACGACAATAACAAAACTTAACTACAACCAAAAACAACACAAAACCTAAACAACCATACAAGAAAAGTAGTGTGTAAAATTTATTGAACCCAAGTGTAGATGCAAATGCACCAGCATGTATTCCCAGCATTAATCAGTTCTCTTCCTTAAACATTCTCGGGGTTAACACCACCAGCAATTTGTCTGTAAGTGAGCATTAGTAATTAATGGCGTGTTCCCAGACTTTACATTACACACTACTTGCATCCTCTGAAGCTGTGGAATGCTCAATGCTGAATTACGACTTATTTATCACGCGGTTATGCCTCTAGTCATTGGTGGGAGTTCACCAACACGACCAACACATCTGATAGGCAGTGTTGGGAAGCTTACCTCCATCACGGGCACCACCACAATTTATATGCAACCTGTATTCAAGTTTTTTACCAAGATGAGAGAAAGTCACTGGTAGTGTCAGTCCGTCTTACAACTGATCCTGTGCTCAAGAACAATCTGACCATTTCAAAAGTAACCAAGTAAATAAATAAGTAAAACGTAGCATCATTTCAATCGTTGATCGAGTAACAACATCATGATCATCATCACCAATACGTACTTGTTTTGTTTGAGTCTTCTGCATCGGAGCCTTCAGAGAACTTTTTGCCACCATCATCACTTGCGGCTCTGGCTGGAGTCGACGAACTGGCACAAGTCTTGCTCATGTTTGAAGCCGCTCCCGGTGACTGCCTCTCCACGGACGCAGCAGACACCAGTGGAGAGATAAATGGAAATGCACCGGCCATGGCAGCGATTGACTGGATCGAATTGGAACCAGTGTTGAGGAAGGCCAGAGAATCAGAAGTCGAGATCAGTCGGAATGCCGACGATGCAACTGTGTGGGATGATACCAGAGGCAAGCTGTGAGACAAGACGCTGGGCACTGGTACAGTGCTTGGAAGGACTGGACCAACAGGTGATGTCAGTGCCATTAATGAACCCACGACCAACGGCGACGGCAGACTCAATGATGTGTTCGCGCCGATCTCCATGGTCTTCAACAAGTTCTGATTGGCATCAACGTCGACAGCCTTGGCGACTAGTTTCTGTGGAATGTCATCATCCACGCCATCATCAACGATCGGAAGAGCCTTCAGACCAAGAACCAGGAGGAACTCCTCTCTGGTGACTCGACCAGCGCGAGGATCACTCTCTTCAGATGATCTGAGGAACTCCGACACAACCTGTGGACCATCGTGGCTCTGCATCATATGTTCATCGCGTTGTTCACGTGACTCGAAGTACAAATTGCAAGCCGTGCATGATATGGCATGTTTCGCTTCATCGTGCAAATTCATCACATGTAGATCAAGTGCCGTTGAGCATGGAAAACTTCTATCATACGAACGGCAAGTGGCAGATGCCTTCGTCGCTCGCCAAAGAGAGATCTGTTCGGTTGAGATCTGAGCAACAAGTGCAAACTTGCTACAGGAGAAATCCATCTGCATCAACAGGTCCTGAGAACTGGTTGAAGATAATGACGGACAACTTTTGCTACTAACCAACTTCTTTGTCGCATCACAACCCAATTTTTCATCGTCATCCGATGAAAACTGGTCCGGAGTTTGGTCGCTGGCCAGGTGGCAGCCATGGATGTGACTATCCAGTTTCTGCAGTCCCTTGAAGACGGTGTGACATACCGGGCAACGCACTGTCAGGTGAGATGTCGAGTGGTTTGGATGCCTCTTTGTGATATGAAACCACAGGCCATATATAGTGCAGACGGCAATACAGCATACAGGACACTGCAGCCCTCCGTCTTCACATTCATCCTGTACCAGAATATCAATATTATCAAATTAACTCACCTATTTGCAAGTAGACTGTAGACAAAAAACTAAATGAATTAAGTTAATACATAAAAGATCACCAAGGTGACAATCTGTGTAGTGTGTAGCATCATGTTAACTCGCATTACTTACCGTACTTGAAATCATCATAAAACTGACATAAATTTTATACACATTGCATGAAGTATAATTATTACACTGCTAAATAAAACGTTAAGGCTCAAAGGAAGCACATTTTTCTTTTGTAGTAGTATTATTTTTTTGTTTCCTATTATTTTTTTGTTTCCTTTGTTGCAGTATGTGTTTGTTTTATGTGTACTACTTTGGCTGTTTTAATCACAAGTTTGTTGTGATTTGTATATTCATAATAATAAATAATAATTAATTTAATTCAGGTCCTAACAGCTCGTCAGTGCCAGGAAAGCATCATGTAGAGAGAGAGAACTTACGGGCTGTGACAATGATGCTGGCAGTGGTTCATCTAACAACAATGTTCCAGCTTTGTTTTGTCGAAGATCGATGGCACCATCAGAGATCTTCTTCACTGGAGAACCAGGCTGCAGCTTCCGTCGAAATCCTTTTATATCATCCGAGACGTTCGACGACCATCCACTGGAACCGCTGCTGCTGCTGGCTCTGACAACAGGTCGTTTCTTGACGCGTGGACTGCATGAACTTGGAGAGACCGTCAGTGACTGAGGACTGTCTGGGTGTTCGGCTTGTGTTGTGCTTGACACTTCCTTCTCGTGGATGCGCATATGTCGATGCATGTTGCCGTTGGTTGTGAACGCCATCTTGCAGACACGACATTCAAACGGACGTTCCCCTGAACACAGCCACACACAGACTCACGTCGCATGAACTGTGCATTACAGTAGTCTACCCTTAACTGTGAGAAATGCCTCATCAGTCTGCATTCTCCACTGTTGTTAGTGCAGCACTAAGCCATCAACAAAATATAAAACTCGAACACCATATAAGTTTAATCACCATCTTTGTGTCCCAGTGACATATTCATTCGGGTGTTCAGAAGCAGTTGTTGACAAAGTAGTTCAATGAGGGTGACAAGAAATGTGTATACCCTACCTGTATTTATCCTGTTAGGAATGACCCCGTTGGGATTTTGCAATGCTGTTTAGTTTTGATGATGAATATTGGCTACCATGTGGTGAAAGAATAGCTATGACAGGTTCAGCCACTATGACACAACATCAATGTGTGACGTATGCAGAGACAGGCTCAGACAGACACAGGATGTGTAACAGCATAGTTTGTGTTATGCAGTAATAAACTAGACAACATACATCAGAATTAATAATATGTGTAAAAATTAATGAATACAAACAAAAGCCTGTTTCAGGACGCCCTATTAAAGACACAGCCCAGGCGGACCATGCTGCTATTCTATAATGATGTACACAGAAGGACAGTATGGAACTCATTCTGCCCCCCCCCCCAACATGCTAATGCCTCGTGTTCCATGCCAGAAATTAGATCATTCGAAGTTCAGAAGTTCATCGAGCTAGTGGTACCGAGGTGCACACTGACCGGAGTGGACAAGCATGTGTCTGTCGAGTGAGCTCTGAGAGCTGAGAATTTTGCCGCAGATTGTACAGGCATTGGACGTCGACTGAACGGTCACCAGGTTGTGTGAGCGGATGTGCTTCGTCAAGTCATGGTTGCTTGGCAGCTGCTCCTTGCATACTGGACACTCAAACGTCTCCTGTCCATCGTCACCAGCATTCGGCAATATCTACAACACAAACGGTACCTACATGTACCTAGCACGTTACCAAACAGCGGCCATGAGCAGTGCAATCATGATAGGAAATAATTACGAAAATAATAAAACATCATTGTAATTCAAAATCTAGCAACATCTCCAGTTCTTTTGCTCCGTTTGCTAAATGAATCGACTAGACAACGACTAGACCTTCCTTCCTTATAAGTCAATCGATGAACAAAAGAGGCAGCCATATCATATAAGGAAAAGATAAGCCGCGTACAGGACTGCCGTCAACTCTCTGTAAAAGGTAAAAATTCGTTTGCCGAAGGTGGATAAGTTTAAAGGTCACGTGACGCTGAACGAGGACGAATATCAAAAATATGTCTGGTTAAAATTTAGAATAAATATTGTGTTGGAATTGGAATATCATAATTCACCATCAGTCTTCTGATTACATGCATACAGGGGAAGAGACAGACTTTTTGACTCCAGCCGTGACCATGACCTTGACCTTGGATTGGGTCATACGTCATACTGTCATGCATCATTTATAGATCGCTATCTACGTATCAAATTTTGTTGCAGTCGGAAAAACTTTTTGCACGTACAAACGTAAGTATGTACCGACAGACATTGAGACCGGCTTTATTAGGTCCACTTGGAGGAGTCAAGCTTGTTTTAAGAAGGACATTTGTATTCTGCAGAGGCAAAACAACCAACAAATGGGGTTCACTCAGAGTCTGACCTGGAGTTCTGACCTCTTGTGCCTCAGCGCGTTATAGGCTAATTAAATAAGGAGTGAGGACGTACTTCAGGGTTTCGACCCACTGATTTACAGGCCTCACAGGACTAGGCCCAGGCCTCCAAACTTCTGGGGCCCCAAATGGCTGAAATGATAATTTTGTAACTTTATAAACGACACGAAAAATCATAAATGTCACAAATGCGTCGTGGTCTCAAAACGCGACAGAGAATAAGTAAGTCTTCAATGTAGAAAATCATTGTTGGATCCGAGATCGCTCAGCCTTTGGAAAGAGGACCACAATGCCGCCAGACACTGCAGATTGACACTGCTATCAGTTTGTAGAACAGGATGAAATGCAAACTACTGGAGATGTGGCGGGTCTGGGGCTGAGCGATAATTCACAATACTTTACAGTGGGCAGTGGCAACAATTTCAATGCGGTCATGGTCGCCTTATTTCATGTGCTGCCGTGCTGCCGGCACAGATACAGCGGCAGGAGCCTGGCAGGGCAGTGATGCAAACACTGATGGAGCTCATCAAAGCTCACGTGTTGTAACACGCCCAACAGCAGCAGCAGCAGCAGCAGCATGGCATACACACGACGACCAGCAACGAGCAATTTGGCATCTCACGAGCAGCACATCAGCCGCCACCATTAATCTTCAGCGCCTCTAATCACAATCTATTATGCAGCCAATCAATTCCTCCATCTCTCAGCTCCGACCAACAGATAATTAATGAACAAGAACTTCCAATAAAGAACGCACGATCAACAGCTGTGACGTCTCTTATCCTCGCTGTACAGGTGCATGATTAGCATCTCTACTCTGCATGCTTTGAGTCAAGACAATGATAATGATAATAATTAACAACAAGAGAGCCTAGCTTACAAACCAGTGGATGCTTACGCAAGTGTCGAGCGGTTTATCTAAAATAGCGTCTGTGGTTAATCTGTAGTTAATAGTGCACTAAAAGGAAGCTATGCGGGCGAGATGACTTGTAGAATACGCGACCATCCGCTATAACAAAACAGCGTACTGAAAGCGGAAGAACACATATGAGATCTGCTCGTATCTCGAGCAGGACGGATGGACGCCAACAAGCTTAAACTACTGTTTCAGGCTGTTTCAGAGCGTTTTGTTTCAGTGTTTTATTTCAGAATGCGCGACGGGATTTAGACAACCACAGAAAAACATGTATCACAGGTCGGACAATGTTTATCGCAGGTGACGGCTAGCGAGATCAACAGATCGTCATCCGCGTCAATCAAACTTTATTCCAATCAGGAAAACAGTAAACGCTCAAACAAACACCCGCGTGTTTAAGGCCACCAATAGGAAGAGTGATCCCTCGGAATTTCCCAACGCCGATTAATCTCAGAAAAACAGAATGTTGGGTTATCAGCTGCTGGAAGAATTTCAACGAGTAAGTGAGTGAGTAGTTTCTTAACGGCATATCAGCACAAAGCCGTTTTGATACAATACCGGATGGTGACGGACAGTCAGAGAGACAGACTTTCGACAGCAAACACAGCGCTTATGCAATGCATAGCATCGCACGGGTAAAAAAACTCTCAACAGACCACAACTATGTTTTGCAAAGTACTACTGTATGTTTCAACGTTTTGACATAACGGAAGCACAGCTTATACCAATCAATACGTAGCATCGCGCGATAAAAACCTGATACAAACGTACTGCTTATGCCACCATGAGCCATACGTAATGGCTTCTGTAGATCACAGTGCGAGTTGTAATGGGGGAGGGCTCAATCCCTGACCCTCACGTCAACTTGTACTACAAACAGGTTAGATCTAGGACGGATGAAGTCATGAAGTGGTAGTACTCACGCGATCAGACTTGCGTCGCGACTTGGAGCAGCGAGCAGTCGCTCCAGGAGAGAGATCACTGCTGCTGAGGTCCTTGCTGGCGGCGCTGCCTATAGTCGACTGACTGTCGCTGGACAACGAGCCGTCGTGATGACGTTCAGACAGGTCCTCCATGTCATCCACCTCGTCACAGCACTCCGAGCCAGGTGGCGGGACGGTCTCAGATCCCACCAGCAGGACGGCTTCAGAGGCTGGTGCCGGGACCGCATCCACCGAGCAGGGCGGAGTTATTGGACAAGACTCAGACACGGAAGACTGAGTAATAAGGTCTGGGTCAACGTCAGAGTCATGGTCACGTGACCCAGGTTCTAGTTCAGACTCGACGACCGTCTGAGACTCAGCAGTCATCGACGTATCAATTACGAGTGGTTCTACACTCAGGTCATCAGATCCGGACGTTTCCATTTCCTGCATCAACAGCATAAAACATCTACCTAGAAACGATCAACAACACACAATGTCAAAGCAACAACACCAGCAAGAAAAAAAAACAAACCATCCAAATAATGAATGTTATTTCTAAATAACGAACGTTGTTTTACAAGTTTTAAATGAATATGTTGCAAGTATTAGTGAAAGTCGCCATTCAATGTTATTTGCTGATCTGCCTATGAAAAGGAATACACTGGATACACCGCACAGTTTGCTAGTAATAATCAGCCATACAGAATGGATACCCGGCATGAGCATCATAAAAATAATGCATCTGAAACGTTCATTTATTGAACAGTAATGCAGATAATGCAGTTGTTGCTCTGTTTTGTGTACTTTTATTAATCGTTTCGTTTTCACACGCGCGACGCTATGCATAAGTGCCGTATTTGCTGTCAAAGGTATACGTCTGTCCGTCTAACTGTCACCATCTGGCATTGTGTCGAAATGGCTTCGTCAAAATTCTATCATCACCTGACAGTCCAAACATTCTAGTTTTCTGGGACTACCGGTATAATCAGTGTTACAAAACATCGACGGGATAACTACTAACGCTAACGGGAACCTTAAAACACAGGTGAGGCATAGAAATTTGAGCATTTACTTAGAAACTGGATTGGTTCGACTAAAGTGTGATCAATTTAACGTGGACGACGGTTGGTGTCAATTGCGGGTCAACAGCGAACGCCATTGGACCGCGCCGTCGGACCTGTGATACATTGTTCTACGGCCATCTAACGGACGGCTGCATTAAACGTTGGCCTCCGTCCGTCTGTCTTATACTCGAGATATGAGCAGATCACTAAATTTCCTTCCGCTTTCAGTTCGTTGTTCTGTTATAGCGGATGGTCGCAAATCGTGCCGGTCATCTAGACTGCACAGTTTCTTTTAGCGCGTGCTACTAACTACGGTTTACATGTAGAAGCTTCGCTGTTCTTAGATAAACCGTGCGACCCTTGAGAAAGTGTTTCTTCCCTCTTCTTTACTGCATTTCTGATAGCAGCCACCAAGTATGCCAAAAACGTTGTTTTATGGTAGCTAACCGAACCTGATGCAACTTAGTAAAAGACGGCTGGTTAAATACCTAAATACAGTACTGCACATAATTTCTGACAATAATAAACGGCAGTGTACTGTTCGTTAGCACAGTTTAGAACACCACTGACAAAAACTGACGGATCGCTAGCAGATAGCTGACCTCGGCACTGTTGTCAGACACGTTCAGTCCGTTCGACAACACAATCAATGATGAAGATGCTGCGTTATCATCAACTGGTACTTGAAGGTCCACCTCCCCAGCCTCTTCGCTGTCACTGTCGTCAGCCACTATACAGTCAACAACCATCAACATCTTATATACTCAGCTGCACATATTCGGCATTAATGAAATGATCACATTAACATCATTCGTGTGCAATACATCTAGGCACAAAAAACATTTGCTATAACAGCATTAGACCAGAAAAAAACAGCAAAAACGCAGAAATACTATAATCTCGATTCGAGATTCATCCCTTTATAGTATTTCTGCGTTTTACTGTCGATCGCAGATTAGTCAAGAGCACCGTGAACACACACGTACGATCTACTAACTACTTCAGCCGGGTGGCGCTGCGACTGGACTCAATCAAGCGTAGCAACGCGACGCCTCGCGGCCAGATGCAACGGCTACTGTTGCAGCTGCTGCAACTCGACACAGACTAACGGCCCGGCTGATGACTGGCCGGCTAGCTGGCGGGATCTCCTATATATCAGCATCTCCAGCGCCGCCAGGGGGCGGGCGACTCGTGCATGCGTATCGACTTGCCAACCACGCCTGTCTGCTCTGCCATGGCAACCAGCGACAACAAACCGCCATTGTGGAGGAAGAAAATCGATGCATCCGGACAACATCTCGTCCTGTCCTGGCTACGGCTCGTTCGCAATCAATAGATTTTTTTTCATTTTCACAAACTAACGAAAAAAACGCAACATGTCGACTCTACAAACACAAGTACAACAACCGCACGAGTATCAGGCATAAGTAACTACCTTCACAACTACGCAAGAAGGTGTATTTTGAATACCATAAAATATCATCATTTCTGCAGACAAAAAAGCCTAGCTAATGCAAAGGTAAGCGCGCAACAGCAGTGCGTGTGTGAAGGCCCCTAGCAAAGAAATCTACGGCAAATCAACGCAAGGAACATAATGTTGAAAAGTACATTCAGTGGCTGTCGCTGACAATACGGGTCTATCTTCATTCGTTTAGCAGTCGTTGCCTCCCAAATCTGCGAAATCCCGCGAAATTCTCTGAAAATTCGAACTTATAGCAGTTCAAGGTCATCGATCTTGGTGCCAATCGAAAGCCCATATACATGCAACTTCCTATTAGTCAATAATAGTAACTTTGGACGTATCTCCTACCGTTTTCGAGATATTGACGCAAGTAGCTGCAAAATAGCTTATTTTGCCCACCCCACCCTTGTTTGATGTCCCCCTAGCGGAGGAACGCCCTGCGATATCAACGTTGTGAGCTGCTCAGTGAGCCCAGGTTCTCAATAGCTGGTGGAAGATATTGATACCTGTAGTTCTGCTATAGTTCAAGTGTATTTGACTGAATTCTTCGCAGCCTCTCGTCAAACTCGTGTTGTGTGGCGTTAACATACAAGTCAGGTTCAACGTCCTCGCGACGGTCTCATCCCACATTATTGCAGTCTAACTGCTTTATTGTACATAACGCATCACCAGCTTACTTACTTTCTTACCACTCTATGAACGTATGCACTCATCATTTCCACGGCGGAAACGATTCAGCCTGAAAACTCTCTGGAATTAAATGGACGAAAAATGGATGTTAATAAAGTGTATAGTGTGTAGTCATCAGTAAGAGTTGAGTGGCGCTGTGAACACATCGCGAGCATCAATGCTGCTGCGGCAGCATTCAACACTACGTGTGCTAGCAGGGAGGGAGGGATTAGGGGCAGCTTGCATTCTCAGTTGTTAGGCCGTCGTCCAAGTGAATAATTCACGACGAACGACCGACCGACCTCTGAGCTCAGTGATGCGAAACGACCGCCGGCCAGCCCAGCTGCTGCAGTCATTCTCGTCTCTTCCTGCATCCGGCCGCTATCGACCGGCTAAATAATTGTGTGCGCGTGAT
>Ga0056114_1000590_pt1 | contig 13367 bp, 9 predicted proteins | sample WorMetHERISLAND1_FD_77005 | JGI IMG/M metagenome (GOLD analysis project Ga0056114, IMG submission 77005) | Marine gutless worms symbiont microbial communities from Max Planck institute for Marine Microbiology, Germany - Olavius loisae HERON... ...
AATTGAAATGTCATAACTTATTCTCAAAATATCCGCCTTTCTCTTTAACACAAGTGCGGATTCGCATGAGTCATCCATGACATTCAGTTGCTGTAACATTATCTCGCGTCAGTGGTGATCGAAAATCAGGTTTATGAATGAAAATTTGTTTAATGTTAAAATTATTGTCTTAAATTCCACCACATAAGACATGATACGACCGTGTCTATACACCAGCAAGTACCCTGTACTCGCCAAAAATGATATCCTTGGGATCACGGCTTAAATTGCGTGCTGTAAACTCGCTCCAACTTTAGCCAGAGAAATGTGAGGTCATAATTACGTCAATGATCGCAATGAATATCTAATTTTTACATTTTTAGAATCTATCAATCCTTGGGTATATTCACTGCAATTTTTGTTTAAATCTACAAATAATTTATGGAGATATGAAAGAAAATGTGAGTGGGTGTTTTTTTTCTGAACACAGTGTAGTTCTAGCCAGACACTGATTGCTAATAATACAGCTGCCACCTTTATGCTTTGCATTAAGCATAAGCTGTGGTTCGGAGTGTGTTATCCTGTCTGACTGTGATAGTTTCACTATAATCAGTTCTAAAGTACTCATAATAATGATAATAATCTGTTGTCTACATGATGTTTATGATGGCTGAATTGTGTCTTTGATTTTATTACACTTTCCTATGACATAGGAACTTCAGGATTTCGATGCTGAAAATTGCAAACAAATTCATCAGGATTTCTCTCTGTCAGGGACATTAATTGAAAGGGTGTCTGTAGATATCATAATGCATGGCTATTACATAATTAATTGGTTTGGTATTAACAGAGTTTGACTGAAGTTTTTGTGTATGCAAGCCTGTACAGAGTCGTTACTGTAGATAAATATGCATGACTTTGTGCAACTAGGACTGGGCACTCTCTATGGTGACATAGAACTGCAAGACCAGATGGACTCGGCGTCTATTATGCAGAAAGTCGAGGCTACGCTGTGGAGTCATTTTGAGAGATTTGTGTACGTTCTTTCATGAGATAGTATTCTGTTGAGTCCACGCGTGTAGCATTTGTTATTAACTTCCGGATGATGACGTTGCCGAGCTTCGTTTTATACAGTAATATAGAAGTGCCTGCATTTAGTGTGATGGGCTTTTCTGTATGGATATGCCAGTTCCAGTAGCCTGCGATGCAAGACATCATCGATTCAGTTACTAGTGACTCGGTGGTGTAGCGGTAGGGCGTTGGACTCGTGATCAAGAAGTCGCGGGTTCGACTCCAACCGCGGCACTATTCGGGTAACAACCCTGGGCAAGTTGTTCACACTTAATGTGCCTCTGTTCACCAAGCAGTATAATTTGGTACCTTGCGAGGGCCTTCATGCTAAAAGCGCCATATTGTTGGCAGCGGCATAGGGTCCAATGAACAAGGGGGTACTGTCGAGCGGTTCTGCGGTGATCTTCGGTTTGCATAGAGCCGCGATATAAATCATCTGCTTTACCTTTACTAGTGTGGATGAGATAATTCTTAGGTTGACTCCTCAAGTCAACCTAATTAAGCCGGTCTCAGTGTCCATCCAACATTCGTCCATCCACAAAATTTCGGATTTCAACGCTGCCATATGACACAGGTGAACACGCCCGTCTTAACCCCAGCCAAGCAAGCTGGTACTCACTCGCTTTACCTACCCTGGAGGGATGGAAAGCTGAGATGACGTAGGTGGTTCGTTACATACCGAGATGATTTACTCACCCACAGGTGGTCACCCATCCAAGTATTTGCCGGGCCCCGACATAGAGCAACTATGTTGATCAAGACCAGCACGTTACTGCTAAGCCATGCCACCACCATGTCATGGCTTCGCAGCAATGGAAATTATGTTAGTGTCTAAGATAGTTCTCTAATCTTCGGCTCTTCGCTGTCCTCTTAAAAGGTCCTGCAGTACATGGCTTGATACAGTGCTTGATCTCTTTCGGTACATTACATGTCACTAAGGCACTCCACAGATGTGTATGTAGCATCAGACCTTGTTGGCGATGTTTTTTTTGGTTGTAAACAGGGAAACAGCTTATGATCCTTATGTAGAATTAGCCTTGTCTCACAAACTGAATGTTTAAGCTCCATCAATTCTGGTGACATTAATGGAGATTTTATGATTGGCTGATGGTTTTGTAGCTCAGTAGCTGTGTATTTTGTATGTAAACGTGTGTAGTAATGAGGCGTCGCCTGCTAACGATGAGGGCAGCGAGCGTAGTGCGTTAATGGCATCCGCCCTGGCGACATTCTTCAAACACGTGGGCTACGTTAATGCAAAGAACAGTTCACTGCAGGATAAATGGCCAACATTCGTTGCCAAAGACAAGAAAACGGGTTTTTTCACCTCCAGGGGTAAAAAGGTGAAAAGACTAATTACTATCGCATGTTTTAGATTGTGATGGACTGGTTTTTAGTCATTTTTAAACTACAGTTTTGATAATCCGTTATAAATGTAAAACAATTCAACTTTCCCTTTATTGTTGCATTGTCCTGAAATTTGTCTGCTATTTAATTGAATATTTATGTATATTTTTGAACTTTATCGAGTTGGCTTGACTAGTTTTATTTCTGATTTTCCATCTGATGCTTATACTCATCGATGATATGTTATAAATATTATGTGATAGATTGAATTGGTTGTTGGTTGGGTGGTGTATCTGCCTGATTACAAGTCTTTTCTTGTGGAAGATTGTTGGTGATCGTAGAGAGGAACATAGGTGCATTAAGCACAGGATGAAAGCACTGGTGGCAGAACTGGATCAGTTATGATTGAATTGATTGTGTACAGAACGTGAAGTCACATAATTTCCAGCAGCAGCAGTATGTGATGACAACACTCTGTGTGGTCTGTAACGGCATCTTGTGTGGTATCGGCTTCCAGGGCTACCAGTGCACCAGTAAGTGCACTGTTTTCTGGCATTACAACAGTATCAAGGTTATTATGCCATGCATAATAATTGCATAATAATTGAAGGTGGGCAGATTGGCAGAAGGATTTGGCTTGGCAGAGTTTTGTGTATCCGATTTAAGCCAACGTTTTTGGACTTACAATAGAATTTGCATCGTATAGAATGGCCGTTGTCTGTGTGACAAGCCTGATAACTGTGTTTGCATTTATTTTCTCCACGGTTAATGTTGCCTACTGGCTTTGGACTCAATGCCACAGACACGAACTGGGTGTTCGAAAGAGCAGTTAGACTAGGCTGTTCACTCAGAAGTGTTGTACCAATCTGTACTTTGCTGATGACTTTGCTGCTTTCGAAACTGCTGGACCACTTGGTGTTAGCACTAGAGGTGCAACATGCACAGACAAGACAGCTGGTCGTTCCTAGAACGAGGGACGAAATATGGCGACCGAAGCTTTGCTGTCCAAGGACCTCGTACCTGGAACAGTCTACCTGCTGAGCTGCAAGCAACAGACATTTCACCGGCTGTATTCAGAAACAAACTGAAAACAATCTGTTCGACATCACGTAACTGATTCGGCGCATTTGCGGCACCATTACACAGTTGCATTGCGAGTTGCGAACTTAGCGCTTTATAATAGCAATAACATCTTTGGCGCTGGACCAAGCACCTGCAGTAAGGCTGAACCGTCTGTTCACATGGTCCTTGTGCAAGAAGTCAAGAGTGGTTGAAGATCGTTGGTGGTGTGGTGCATTCGTTAACTAATAGCAGTCCAGATATCAGCCAATAAAGTGTTAGCAACAATGCAACTTCCTACTTGAAGCTAGGGGCCTTCAGAGTGCCACACTGACTGAGATTATAGGAATAGAGCATTCTCTTATATTAAGAACATCCTGAGCCATGTAATACAAGAATGTCAACATGATCTCTTCTGATCACGGATGTATATAGATATTCTTCTGGATACCGTACTGGCAACGGATGTTAATAAATATTCTCTGGCATCCGCCAGGTGCCAACCAATATGGCAGATACATTTGACGAACTGGATCTATTTTTAACTGCAGCAAAGGACTGTGGGATTGTCTTCCTACTAAACCAATCACAACAAAGCATCAGTCCGTGTTTTAGTCAGCCAATCACGGTGTATGTTGGCCATATATGTTGGCACCTGCCGGTGGATATCACTTGCGGTGGCCAGTGCTGACCCTGTGTTTCTGATACTTTGGTGGTGATATAAGATCTGCTGTTTGCATATCCACCGGTGAAGTGGGAACATCTGTTGTGGAACTGTTTTGTATTTCAGACGTGTCTTTGCGCTGTTGCGTAGAATGTGATCAGAACGCACACAAGGCGTGCGTGGAGAATGTCCGCGACACGTGTAGTGGCAAGAGAAGCGCGCCGGGCCTGCACCCCAAGGAGTCAAAGAGACGACCACACCCACCGTTGATCAAACCTTCAAACAGATCCGTCACCAGTGTTTCGTCTGGTATGTGACCGAGTTTGATCGCTATTGTATGAAATTATTTTCCGTTGAGCTTGCAAGTGGTGATCAGAATGTATGTAGTTTTGTTCCTATTGACATTTGCCGTAGTACGGTGGTGGCAAGTTATTTTTGTTGCCCTTGTCAGTGTCGGTGTTTTAAATGTCAGAAATGAACTGCCAGGCAGCGTGCTCAAAATCTGTTCTAGTGCTATCGTGGCTTTGAAAACGAAACTCCGAACTGCGTGTTTTTTTTTCATAAAACTGTGCCAAACCGAAAGTGCAGTTTTTGATGGTTTACATTTGAATTAATCGTGATGTTTAGTCAGGTATGAAATTCTTAGTAATATGCCAAGTTACTAGTGACAACAAAAAATTGTGAAATCTTTCAAATTTTTACAAAGGCAGGTTACAGATTATTTAACATGCCTTTGTCATCGATGCTTCGTGCAAGATATAAGCTGTCGGTAGTGTAGGGTTTACGTAAACAACCTCAGATGATTGCAGCTGACGATGCTGGTATTTCAGATGCAGGCCTTGGGACTTCCAGTGATCTGGAGAGCCTTGGTAAAACTCGAACGCTTTTCTTCCGTTGTTAAGTTTGTTCGATGGCCGATATTAAGTGCATGGCTTCGTTGACTAACACAAGCGATGATGCTGAAGCTTGGGTCATTGAAATTAATACAGCATGTCGCTCTGACCATTAGATACTTGTTTCATGAGTGACTGGGAGTTATTTCCCAGGCTGCCGCAAATTTTTGCCAGCCGCAACATTATAGGTTATGTGGCATTTCCGAGTGAAGCAGTAGCATGAGAGCTAAGCACAGTATCACAAAATGTCAAGGTTTGGATGGAATGCAAAGGTGCAATGTGACAATGCCCTTAATAAAAATATGCACTTGATATGTGAATTTTGTTGAAAGGAACAGCTATGGTGCAATAGTGATACCTGAAACCTTGTACCAAGGTGGATAAGAGCTACTTTTGGCATCCAACCAAGATAACTCATTTGCTGTAGAAAATCCTACTGGTTCATTGCAGAGTGCCCTTGGCTTGCCTGGTTTGATCACCAGATTTAAAACTGCATCGTCATCAGTGGATGATGGTCTTACCTTACCTTACCTTACCTTACAGTTCCTTTCTCTGCCTCAGAGGAGACAGCTTTTTTAATCCTTTGACGCCCAATGTTGCCATATGGGTACAACTATAAAGCATCACGTGCCAGACCTGGTTTAGCCGTCATTTGTCATTGTTGACAAACGGGCACTCTGGCTTTCAGGGCTCAACGTAAGAGTCCTGTCTGGCACGTGATGCTTTAAAGCTGTGCCCATATGGCAACATTGGGCGTCAAAGGATTAAGGTTGTCATCACTGATGCCACCGGAGGATTGGTTAAAACAATGAGACTGCTTTCATCACTACAGACCACTTACACTGCAAAATAACCTGCCATGCTGAATCAACAAGTTTAGTAAGATACACTTAAAGATGATAGGCAAAGGTTTTTACAGCAAGTGAGTAAAAAGCAGTTTCGAACACTTCATCACAACGCAAACACGTGTGGGTAGCACAAATGGATGAATAATACCGCAAAATACTGAAATTTTGTAGTTTTATTTTTCGACAATTTCCGGAAATCTTCGGAATCTGTGACGTCATCTCACAGCTTCGTTTACGTTGGATGTGCCCTTAGTCTCGTCTTTCAGTGCGTTTATACACTAAATAGTCGTTAAAAGTAGTTTAATTTATTTAGTTAGGATGTTATGTTCAGTTCACGGGACGAGTGAAGATTCACGGGCACTATACTGTGCGTAGTGACTAAAAGTGTGATTTACCGTACCGGCTGTATTCGCGATACGGACATTTGATGCCAGACGCTCATAATATAGGACTGCAACGTCTTAAATCCGACCGTGAATAAGCCAAGACTGTCAATTTCGCTCGACATTATTATTAAACTTAAAACTACGCTGACAACGTCCCAAATATTAAATTAAACGCCGCTCTCGGCACAAACAAGCTGGATGTTTGGATTCTGCCACTTAGATGACGTCATCACGGCAACGTAAACAAACCTTCGGGTTCGCAGTTTTCGATAATTTTTTAAACATTTGTTGACTTTAAAAACCAATCACGATATGAGTGGGTTTTATGATGTAAAAGGCACTTGGTGAGCTACTTATCTCAAAAAGTACAAAACCTTTGCCTATCATCTTTAAAGATACATTTAAACCGAGTGTTTACCATGGTCAAGTATTTTGCAGCTTAAACAGAAAGACATTTATTATAAAGATTTTGCATCGACCCAGTAATTGTCAGTGAACTGTAGCTGTGCAACGTTCCTGCTGTGGTGACTGTCGTGCAAGCATGCCAGTTGTTGTTGGTTTTTGTTTTTATTGCAGTTTATTTTCGACCGTTACAGTAGTTAAGTTTGTTGAAAGCTTGCATGGCGTGTAGCATTAGTAATGTTTGCGTTAACGTGACAACAGTGCAAGCGACTAGGATGTTCTGGCGTGATCGTGAATCTCCATCCAGTACACCGCCTCCTATACTCGCTGCCACTACAACGGATAAGACTTCGTCTAGGGGACCGACGGGTGTATTAGAGACAGGTAATTGATGAGAACGTGCCACATAGTAGTATTGTTATATCAAATGGCTGTTGTCTAGAAGCGATGTATGCCATTGTTATAACTGTGGCATATCCGACAAGAGGGATTATAATAGCATCAGTGATACTAATATATAAACTTATATTTGCCATAAGTGGTAACTTTAGAAGCAGTGACATAGCCGATGGAGCTTGTTAATATTTGCTACAATGTCACCCGTAGGCAAAACATCCAGTGCTAAGATCACCAGGTGGGTCCATTGCACTTCCCCGTACCAGTTTCAGTGATCCTGAGTGACCCCTGACCTGGATTTCAAGATTGCAATATTTTTTGAAATCAGTTGTCAAAAACTGTGCAAGGTTGAGCCGTAGTTCCTATTGAATATTCATAGGAAGTCCACACGATCTATCGAATGTTGTCATTTCCAGTGATCTTGAATGACTCCCTAACTCTGAAAGATGAATATCTCAAAACGGTGCATTTTATGTTGTCTAACTGCAGATAATTCATTTGGTTAACCTCTAGTGAAGTACCAGTGACGCATAGTTCCTCAGTGATAGCTGAGTTTCTTGTGTGAGGTTCGGGACAGTAGATAAATGTTGGTTGAAGGTCACAGCTATGGGTTTGTGTCTGTTGAGGTTGGCTGGTGTTTCAGTCTGCTGGATCTTGTATGTGATACCGCCAAGTGTTATTGTTAAGCTGCATCGTTTTGCTAACACTACAGAGATAACAGTGATTTCATGTTGCAGTTTATGCTTGCTTGCATGTTTTATCCTGTCTACGTTCTCTCTTGCTAAGTGGTCATTATGGCTTGCCAAAAGATTTTAATGGTTTGATTCGATTGTTCCCAGGATTAGCCAAAGCTGTCGACGGATCTTGCATGGATATTTCAGAAGGGTGGTAGGGCTAACAAATACAGGTGAAACTAGAAAGGTGCCAGTTGTGTGAGAGTTTGGGATCACATATTTGTGATAAAATTATTGGTTGTCAGTCAAATAGTTTCATATGTTGCTGATGCATACAGTATTCCAGCAGCATGGCTTATGTTGCTTTTCTGAGTTCCGACATTTATGCAAATGTTTACATAATATTTAATATTTTATTAAGTTACATTAAAGAAATGATAATGTTTTCCACTTGGCTGTCGATTATTCTCAAAATATGATCACTCCTTTGCTCTTTGTTATGTTCTTGTGTTTCAGATAAGGTCTTATGTGTAATATCGTGTTGATATTTGTCAGATCATGACAGCAACAGTAGAAGACAGAGTGATGAGCCGAATGTTCCCAATCCTGAAGCATCCGACCAGTAAGCAATGTCCATGTGATCTGCGTGATGTTGTAGCTCTAAGGGGCGGTTTCCTTGACTACGCAACGTACGCAACGCAAGGGTCTCGCGTAAAATTTTACGTAACGCACGTAACGTACGCAACGCAACGCAAGACCTTGCGTAAAAATTACGCAAGCAACGCACCGCACGCAACGCAACTTGAGAGTTGAACCCATGTTCTAATTTCACGCAAGCAACGCAAGGTTTGACCAATCACATGGCGTCGTTTCGCAGATCGGATTGTCGCTGTTGCCGGTCCAGCCTCGCTGAGCAATACAATCAAACTTGGCAGGACTGGAAGTTGTGATGAAATGATTTGTGGTCGTGTTTGTACATCGAACAAACTGAATTCGCCTCGTTCGTCGCGTATATCTCTTGTCCAAAGTGTATGCCTTTCGTTTTCGGCGTCGACGCTTTTTTCACAGAAGAACAAACAAAACAGCAACTTTGAATGTCTCCATTTTGTACATTGTAGGCCTACCCTTACCATGCAACAGCTCGTTGCGTGGTGTGCGTTGTGTAATGTCCTTACGTGCATTGCATAAGACGGTTTCCTTATTTTACGCAACGTATGCAACGCACACAACGCAAGACCTTGCGTCGCGTACGTTGCGTAGTTAAGGAAACCGCCCCTAAGTGTGAGTGATATTGTGTGAGATAGACACTGACTATGCATGTCTGAGTGTAGCTGTCTGTTAATGCAATAATTCCTGATTAAGGTATCATTGACAATGTTGAGCTGAAATTAGTGTGAAAATGACCACATTCCTATGTATCGTTATATGTAATTATGCACGTCGACGATTTGACGTCTATGATATTTTTAATTCTATTATTATTATTATTGTTATTATTATTTTGTACCTACTAGCACAAAGCCGCATTATTGTCATTATCATTATTGTGTAATATATATTGTGTAGCGGATGTTAAGTTTTTGTCCATTGAGGATTGGATAATGTTGCATGTTGGTCTGTATCAAGCTTGACTTGGACCAGCTTCCTGTAGTGCACCCTGCAGTTGTTCATTCTCTGTACTTAATGAGATTCTATGAGAACGACGTTAAGCACTGTAAACAAACAATGTGTAATGGCGTTCGAAGGGAAGCCGATGAAAAGTAACTTTTACTGAAGACAGTCGACTTTTGATAACGTTTTTTGTACATTTCGGCACACAACAGTGCGCTGTTATTTCCAACGATTGTTTACAAACAACTTGTTCGCAGTGCTTAGCGTCGTTTTCGCTGTCTCGTGAATATTCCTAAGATTTAGAGTACAAGAGATTGTGTTGTGAGCAGAGAGTCGATGTACGACGCAATGCTGAAATCACCGAATCAGCCCTTTGCTACGAGGTGAGCTGTTAACCTTCATACTAATTCTCATGGCTGCTTTGTACGGCCAAATAGGTGATGGACTCATAAGGAAAATATGTCACTGCTGGTTTGACGAAATTATGCCACTGCTAGGGTTTCCACAGCGCTGGATGGAGTGATGTCCGTCTTGTAGAACTGATGTGCCAGCAAACCGGATGGCTTCCCTTATTGGAGACTTTTTCATTCGGGAACTGACATTAGCTTGAGTGGTTCCAGAGTTTGGGTTGATGTGAGCATACCCAGTTTTACCTGGAAATCAGAGATTATGAGTCACTTACCCAGAGCAAATTATGCTCGTGTCAGACTGCAGTTAGTGAACAATTTGTTAGGCACACTTCAGTGATGGAGTCAGACACAAGTGTAGGACTTGACCGTCAAGAGGACGGTCATTTGGCCAGGGACACAAAAACTGATAGTAAGTAGCTATGAACTGTATGACTTCAAAACAAATTGTCACCTAACTTAGGAACTGTAGTCAATTCATTCATAGTGACTTTACTTAAGTTCTTTACAGTATTGGTACGCCCTTTACTGATGCATGCCATTGAAAATTTTGAGGACCTTTCAGTGCAAGGCACCAGCCAAGGACTATGTGCCAAGGCCAAGACCAAGGCCAAGGCAGCACCAAGTCTTTAAAAATGTCCCTGAGGATCCTCAAGGCCAAGGGCATGTCCTCGAGGACTCCATCGCTGGGGTTGACGGTATGTTAAATGATGTCGTCTGGTTGCTAGGTATGCCGAGCTGAGCCCACCGAGTGAGTCCATTCTGGCACAGTTCAATGATTCTGACTTTGAGACAGAACCCGAACTGCCGCCTCTCGATACGGTCATTTCAAAAGACATCCTTCGGAAGCTTACACGACAGGAAAAGAAGTGGCAGGAGATTGTTAATGGTAAGCGTTGTATATTGTCATTTTTTGTCATAATTTGCTATTGTCTTCATCATTACTTGTTCAGAAACATAACATAAAGTGGATTTCTATGAACAAGGTCAAAATTGAAAGTATCTGCTGATAAACTGCATTTATGATATCTGAAACATAGAAAACGACATTGATCTGATAAGAAATTACACACTCAAAAAACGATTGAAAGATGTAAACTCTTAATAATTTGTCTACCTACAGTGTGAGTCAAAAAAAATCCCCTGCGGTGCAGTTTTCTGACATTTTTTGTCAAACGGTCGAGAATTTTAAATCAATTTTTTCACGCCTATTATACGTTCCTACCTACGCTGGATTACAAATTTTTATTCAGTTATCTCTATCTCAAACTTTAATGTAGTTATGCCATATTAAGCACGACTACCTAGTTAACGCAATTCTTTTATAATGTCAACAAACATGCTGGATATGACATGACGTCATCAGTGACGTCATTTGCTCAGTAAGCCAACTTACAACTTAAGTTCTAGTGAAATGTCAAAAATTCGATGGGTGGTCTCGCTTAGTATGGAATAATGTCGTCAAAATTGGAGATAATTGAATAAAAAAAATTTGCAGTAAAGCGTAGATATGAACGTTTAATAGCTGTGTAAAAAATTGATTAAAAATTTCCAACCGTTTGGGAAAAATGTCAGAAAACCGCAAGGGGGATTTTTTTTGACTCACACTGTAATCTACTCATGATCTGTCTGGCTGTTTATCTTACAGATATAGTAAACAACCTATTTGGTTTTTGTTAACTTTGTGGCCCATATAATAATGACACATTGAAGCAGCAACAATTATTATTTCGTTGCTACATTGAGCTGTAGGAAATAGCATTAATCCTGTTATGTCCAAGGCCCATTGAAACACTAGAATAAATCTTGCTGTTCTGAGTAGTTCTTGTGTGTATGTGTCGATGCAGAGCTGCTGTATACTGAGCGTGCTCACGTGCGTAACCTAAAGGTCATGCAGCAACTGTTCTATCGACCAATGAGAGACGATGCGGCAATCCCCAACGACTTTGTCATGTTGCTGTTTCCAAACATTGACGAAATGATCGAGCTTCACGGTGAGTCACCAGTCATTGATCATTGATCTCTCTGCCGTCTTCCCTCATCTATAGTTGTTTCTACCATAGGACCTGGAATGAGTTGTTCCAAGTGTGTGAGGTCTCAGAGTGATTTATTGAGGCATTTCCCCGTTCTGTAGCTCTTGTTGTGTCTTCATTCATCCTTAATTGTCCTTTCTGTTCTGCGACACAAACTTTCATTTGGCGCTTGCCCTTTCCGCATCGTTGCGCCCAAGATATGGTGCAGCTGTGATGTCACTTGCATGACAGTGCTTTATTATTACGTTTTGTACTCTTTTTTTGCTTTGCTCATACATGCACCGTTGTGTTGTTAATCAAATGCAAGAAGTTGTTGCTCATATGTGGATGTTCAGATGACGCCATCGTTCTGTCCATATTCAAACTGTTTACCAATGTTGAACTGAATGCTTTGTAACTCATTGTATCTGCTGTGAAAACTGTCGAGGCCTACCAAGAGGTTCGTAGGAGGTAACTTGGGAGGTCATCGTATGATGCTGTTGGACACGATGTGTCCCTGTCCCTGTTCCTTATCCCCATTCTGGCCTGATTATCTCATTGTGTAGATGGATTTGATTGCAATGAATCTGAAATCCCACTGATCTTGTACAGTACTTTGACTGGGTGAGATGGTCAAGTTCAGTAGCTAGTGGATGTGATGTAATGCACTGGCATGTCAGGTGCTCTGAACGGTGATTTCAAGAAGAGAAAGAAAGACAACATGCCGATCGGTCTGATCAATACCATTGGTGACATACTTGTACACAGGGTACAGTGATGACTTCTAATTGTGCTCTTTGTTATATACTAAGACTTTCCATATAACAACGTGTTCAGAATTTAACTCTTCTAGGATGCATCATGTTAATGATACATAGTGTATAGGGATAGACAGATATTAACTTGGCGGAGGGCGGAGATGTGAAAAAATATTGCTTTCTATTATAAGTGTGTGAGTCACGACTATCATCTTGGTATGTAGCCAGCCACCTAGGTCTAGTACTCAGGGCCCACATTCTCAAAACTTCTTGGGAAAATCTTGTGAAGATTTCTCAACTTAGGACAATCTTTGGCAATATCTGGGAAAGCAAAAACCAGACATAATTTCGCTGTTCTTACTAATTAAAAATTTATCAACAACGTCACGTAATAATTTCCAACAAGATGTAAAAATAAAAGAGCTAATTACAATTATTATCGCATCATTATTTCCTAATTCGAGATTAGTGCATTGCAAAATATTTTCCTTTTCTCCTCGTTCAGTCCCCACATCTCAGCTCCTTTTCAATCTCCACTGGCTCCCTATCCATAAGCGAATAAATTTCAAGGTCGCCATCCTAACGTACAAGGTCCTTTCTACTCAACAACCTGCTTACCTTCACAACCTCATATCTTACCATCTACCCAGTCGTTCGCTGCGTTCCTCCAGTCAGTCTCTCCTCCAAGTGCCCAGGGTAAAAACCGATTTCGGACGTCGTGCTTTTTCCTCTGCTGCTCCTCAAATCTGGAATCATACCTGCCGCCATTAAAGTATCTCCATCACTTGACTCCTTCAAACGTCACCTCAAAACACACTATTTTACCTCGCCATAATTTTCTCACCACCTAGCGACTCTCCTGC
>Ga0056114_1000591_pt1 | contig 13365 bp, 4 predicted proteins | sample WorMetHERISLAND1_FD_77005 | JGI IMG/M metagenome (GOLD analysis project Ga0056114, IMG submission 77005) | Marine gutless worms symbiont microbial communities from Max Planck institute for Marine Microbiology, Germany - Olavius loisae HERON... ...
GCATATTATGTGAACTGCGTAGTCGCGCTTAATATGGCATAACTTCGTCAAAGTTGGAGATAATTGAATAAAAATTTGTAGTCTAGCGTAGATGGGAACGTGTAATAGGTGTGTAAAAAATTGATTAAAAATTCTCAACCGTTTGTGAGGAAAATGAGAAATGTCAGGACCCCTTGGGGGGGATTTTTTTTGACTCACACTGTATATGTTTACTATGATATACCTATAATTAGGTACTTGCGCCATCGTGATAGTGGTTTTACAACGGAGACTTTGCTTATGTGTGTATGTCAAACTGGTTTTAGGGTAGCGTGGGTGTTATTGCAGGCATAACTTGTCATTTTGCCTGTGTGTGTATGTGTTGTTTGCTCAGAGCCTGACAAGTGAATGTGAGTCTCTGAAGATGAACGTGGAGCAGCTTCAGCATCAGGTTACGGCTGATGAAACCAGCAAGATGCTCACTCGGGAGGAAGTAGAACAACAGTTGGCAGCAACAGTTGAGGCCTTGGAGTCCAGTAATCAGAAGATAGTTGAGCTGAACACGCATCTCGCGAGCAGAGATGAACAGATCACTGAACTGACGCAGGTGCATGCCAGAAACAGTGCATTGGACGAGGAGCTTAATGCAACGAAAGCAAAGCTGGTGGAAACCTTGAACTGTGTTGACAAACTGAACCAGGAATGCGCGCAATTAAAAGAATCAGAAATAAACCGTAGTAGTTCTGTGGATGAGAAGGTACATGAGCTGCAGGAGAGCTTGGATGATACAAGACGACAGCTGTCATTGGCCGAAGACGAAAAACAGTCAGCTACCAGCCAGCTCGAGAATGTCCAACTATTACTCGACAGTTCCAGCGAAAAGTATTCCGCTGTGACTGAAGCTCATGCTACACTGCAGTCAGACTTTGACAGTATGAAGCAGTCGTTCGATCAGTTGAAACAGGATCATTCGTGTTTGAGCGATCGTACTGCTGCGGTGCTGGAGGAGTGCAGTATGCTGAAGGAGACTGTTGACAATCTTACGGCACAGCACAACAGTGTTCTTGCCGAAAAGCAGGCCATGTGTCAAGAGGTGACCAATCTGCAAGAGTCATTAAGTGACAGCTCGAAGCAGCGTGAAAACACAAAGGCTCGAGAAAACATTCTGTTGAGAGGAATTGTCGATCTGAACCGTACGTTGTTTGACCAAACAGTCTCGTCACCCATCGATATTGCATCTTTGTCATTATATTCAGACGTTGACGTACACAATCTGTTTTCCACGATACTTGCTATCGTAACTGGTTTACAGAACGACTTGGAGTCAAAAGTTAAACAGGTGCAAGATGAGTGTTGGTCACGCGAGGTGGTGGAGAGAGAGAAGACAGCATTGCAGCATGAAGCTGATGATATGCAGACTTCTATCCAGTCACTCGAGGAAGACAAGAAACAACTGTCATCCACAGTCAAAGAGCTCGAAGGCTCACAGTCTGAACTGATTGTGCGATGTAATGCATACGAAAGTCAAGTTGCACAGTTGCGATTGGAACTGGAAGCTGCACAGACGAGATCAGATGATGTGGACGCTGGTGATGAGACTGCTGTTTGTCCCAGTGCGACTTCGCTGCAGAAGTCAGTTGACGAAAAAGATGTAGAAATAGAAAGACTGCATCGGGAGATCAGAGCATACAAACTGGACATTGAGCAGCTGGAGCAGGAACGTCGTACTTTGACTGAGCAGCTGTCACATGCTTCTGTGTCATGTGTGGACGAGGAGCGAAATGCTGAAAGTCAGAGTCATGAATCTGATGGTAATGTAGACACACAGCCACAAGCTTTTAGCAATGACACCGATGAAAACAGAGAGGGAGATGTTGTTAGTGAGGATCCACCAAGTGAGATGACTTCGGAGATGTTGAGTGAAGTTGGAGACGGAAGTAGAGATGAGCTTTTGGAAATGAAAGGAAAGATGGCCGAATGGGAAGCAATGATGCATATGTTGCAGACAGAGAGAGATGAAATTCAGCTGGAGTTACGGAAACTGGAACAGCAGCAGAAGCGGATTTTTTCCACCATCGACGAGGTTTTGCAGTGCATTTTGAATTCCATGAAAGGGCGAGATCTGTTTCCGTTAAACAGTGATGCCATCTCGGAAGATGATGGCAGCAATGGTGAACTGTGGAACAAGCTAGCGCTGTTGAAGACGGTCGTCGATGAGTTGGTGTTTGAAATGGATGAAATGAAGGAGAAAGTTCACCATTTGACCGATGAAGTGAAGGTGTCGGAGGAAGAAATCAAAAACTTGAAAGAAGAAGTCGAAGAGAAATCTGTGCAGTTCCAGATACTCGGGGAATCAGAACATGCGTCAAAGGAAAGAGAATCCAAACTTGTCGCGGAAGTTGAGCATATGAGGAGTTCCATGTCTGAAACTGCCCAGTTTCTTGAAGACCAAGCTGCATTGCTCGAGAAACTTAAAGTTTTGAGTAGCGATGTGGATAGACTGAATGCCGAGGTTGAGTTGCTGCATACAGAAGCTGCAAGCAAAGATCAGTTACTGAGTAACGCAAAAGTGTTGGAAGAAACATTAGAGCAGTCTTTAGAGGAAGCCAAACAGCAACTCAGCAGCTCTGAACTGCACTTAAGAACTGTAGAGACTAAATATTCAGCCGAAGTAGCAGAGTTACAGAGTGAAAGAGACCAGTTAGCTGGCATGATTAATGATCTGCAGAAGGACAACGACACTTTAAATCAGCAGTCTGCAGACGAGGCTGATGACTTGCATAGAAAATACAGTGATAAGTGCAGCGAAGTGACTGAACTGAATAACACTGTCGTTACTTACTGTAAAGAGATAGAAGAACTGAAAGAACAGTTGAAGGTCGAGACTTTGGAAAAAGAACGAATGACAGCAGAGCAGAGGAAATTGGCAGATGCTTTGAAAGATCTGGAGCTTCATCTGGATCAGCTGAGAGCGGAGACCAACGATTTGAGCACTGCTAAAGTCGCCCTCGAGCAGCAGCTGTGCACTTTGCAGGAAGAATCAGAACAGAAGGTGAAACAGGGTGAGTCTCAGGTATCACAGCTTGAGATCCGTTTGTCCACCTTCCAGATGGATTACGAGAAAATCTGTGAACAGAAATTAGCTGCGGAGAATGAACTGCTGGATCGCAGCCAGAAACTGGAACAGACGAGTACACGTTTGAATGCCGAGCTTGAGTCACTGCGTATAGAAGCTGCAAGCAAAGATCAGTTACTGAGTGATGCAAAAGTGTTGGAAGAAACATTAGAGCAGTCTCTTGAGGAAGCAAGACAGCAGCTCAACAACTCTGAAATGCACTTAAGAACTGTAGAGACTAAATATTCAGCCGAAGTAGCAGAGTTACAGAGTGAAAGAGACCAGTTAGCTGGCATGATTAATGATCTGCAGAAGGACAACGACACTTTACATCAGCAGTCTGCCGATATGACTGATGACTTGCATGGAAAATACAATGATAAGTGCAGCGAAGTGACTGAACTGAATAACACTGTCATTACTTACTGTAAAGAGATAGAAGAACTGAAAGAACAGTTGAAGGTCGAGACTTTGGTAAAAGAACAGGTGACAGCAGAGCAGAGGAAACTGGCAGATGCTTTGAGAGATCTGGAGCTTCATCTGGATCAGCTGAGAGCGGAAACCAACGATTTGAGCACTGCCAAAGTCGCTCTCGAGCAGAAATTGTGCAGTTTGCAGGAAGAATCAGAACAGAAGGTGAAACAGGGTGAGTCTCAGGTATCACAGCTTGAGATCCGTTTGTCCACCTTCCAGATGGATTACGAGAAAATCTGTGAGCAGAAATTGGCTGCAGAGAATGAACTGCTGGATTGCAGCCAGAAGCTGGAACAGACAAGTACACGTTTGTCACAAGCTGAAGAACAGTTTAGTCTCCAAACTGCCGAGCTGTTGCAGATCAGAAATGAACTAGAACGGCTGAAGGAAGAATGTAGGATGTATACGGATCAAAAGTCAGCAAGCTGTATTACTGTTGAAAGTGTACAGAAATCTTCTAGTAGCAGTATTGAAATAACAGAAGACTCGTCAACAGCCCAGGTGTGAACTGTTTTTGAGCACTTCTATTATTATTTGTTGATGCTGTGATGTAACTTGGAACATGGAGTCGTACATATACAGATATGTAGAGCATCTTTGTTTTTTTCTGTTTGGTCACTTGGCAAGTTGGCATATTTATATATGTAGGGCAACCAGAATGGTTTTGTTTTTGAATTTAGTGAAACCAAACTCACTGCATAGACTATTACTCAGTCGTCAGTTCGTCAATGATAGCTGATCAGTTTCTGTTTAAAGACAGATTCAGTCTGTGTGATTTTTTTGCTGACAATGATCATGACTGTTCTTCACCAGTAACTCGTGAGTTTTAAGGCATTGTTTCGTAGTTAGCCAGCTGTTATTTGTTTCAAAGTAAGATGCTTTAATTCCAGTTGTAATTCACAGTTTATGAAACAAACTGTGAACTACAACTGAAATTAATACAAATAAACTGATGATATGGTTTAACAAGTGGATGATTGTTGTGTGAAGGTTGACGTTGAAAGTCTACAACGACAGCTCAAGGAGCGAGAAGACCGCGAGAACAAGCTGAAGCAGGTTGCACTAAAGGCAAAGAAAGAGTCGGCCGAGTTGAAAAATAAGGTATGAAATGTAACATTAACTATACTGTAATACCTCTATCTTAATACACACTTGTGTGCACCCCAACTTCAGACCACTATAAAGCTAAAATTGTGCTATTACAGTGGAAGTGGATATATTATGATTACTTAGTCAGTTTGTCAGTTGTTAGCAGCTACTCCCATATTTATCTGATATTAACTTTTCCATTAAAATTTTTTAATCATTGACATTGTTGCCTTGCATAAAAGATTTTTATGTTTTTTCTTGTTGTAGTTATGAAAGTATTGTGGAGATGACAGTGTTGGCATGTGTTATGTGAGAGTTTGTGATTGTTACATGCTACATTAGCTTGAAGCAACCGAGAGAGAACTGGAAGCTCTGCACTCTGAGCTCCACAACAAGCAGGCCGATGCTGATCAGTCACTTCAGTATCAGGTTGACATTTTATTGTTGACGTCATCAGTAGGAATATTCAACTAGCTGTGGATTTGGAGCTGTTTTTGTGTTTTTTCTTCTCTCTTTACCATGCTTTACTGATATGATTGTGCACTGTAGATTCAAAGCCTTACAAGCTTTGTTTACAAGATCTATGTCGTAAATTTTTGTCATCATACTATGATGCGGTGCCACATTGTATAGCCATGTCTCAACTTCAGCCAGTAGATGTGCATGTGAAATTATAGTTCCCACCTTTAATGAAGAACAGCAGTGTTTCCTTAGTATTAAACTGACAAATGTTTAATTAACTACCTCATTCCTTTGTTTGTCTTATGTTACAGATGATGTGAAATTGGTACAGTGCATTTAGCAGTTGGGTTGTTAAATGTAGAAAAGTGACGTTGGAAGTGAATCTGTACTGCAGTTGCAGTCGTCACTGGTCATTGTACCTGATGTTGTTGTATATTAGTTCTTTGTCTGAGACGTTTATTTGCCTGCTATAATGTCAACAAAGGATCAAGTGTCGTGATGTGATAGCTTCAGATGGGTGAATTACTTGGCTTACTGTCACTCAGCCAGTCTCAGTGTAAATAGATTAATAGGCACACGCCCACTCGTATTATTGTGTTTTACATCCAGTGAGACATACGAGTAAGGTGGATCAACAACACTTTTTTACATGAGAAGTAGAACTGGCGAGTAGAACTGGAGTTTATGCTTTATCTTTGGGTACTTTATGCCTGTTCTGGCTATTTTCCCAGTGTTCTACCGAGTGCTAGACCAACAGATAGACTCACAGGGAAGGGTCGGAAGATGTGGCCAGGACTGTTTGTGAAGAGTTCAAGGACAACAAAGGTTGTTTAAATTCTTGAGAGATTTCTAGTTTCATCTCACTTGAGTTATCCTAAATAAAAGCAACCTTAAATGATTTTCGGCATCGTTAAGTGGTAAGAATCTTGTCATTGGATTGTTATCAGTTAGAATGTGTGTCTGTAGTGCTTACAGACTGAATATGATCAGCTGGAGAGGAACTTTGAGATGGAGAAATCTCGATCTGCAGAGCTTGAGAAGAACTTGCAGAAAGCTGCCGAAGAGTTGTCAGCCCTGCGTGTGTCTGCTGTCGACTGGGTGGACGAGAAAGAGAAACTGTCAGAAAAATCTGAACAACTCAACCACGATGTTAAAGTATGAACGTTTTTTGCTGAGAAATATTAAAGTGTTATAATACGTTATTATTTGCTGCTAAAATGATGAACAGCTGTTAGGCTACGTTCACATTGAGACGAGTATGAGTACGAGTCCCAGGTGCGGGTTTCAGTTTACGGCTCGTTTAAGCCACACCCATATGAGTGAGCATTCATGGTCACTTGTACAAGAACAACTCAACGCGTGTCTACCGACAATCTCCTGTTAAATTGAATCGAGAGAACGCTTTGCGAAAAAGCAACAATATTCCACTACATCGTTAATAATTTTACTAATCGTGCACCCCTAGCAATGAATAATTATCAGTGACGTAATTTATCACGTAAAATATGCGTCATGGCGTGTATAAAGTAAATTTATACAAATTTTGCTTTGTTTACATGGTATGGGTTAGATAAAAACACGACCTGTCAAAAAACTGCTAGTACGAGTGAAATTACCAGGTAACTCGTACTCGTACAGAACTTGTGTCAATGTGAACGGCTGCCATTGGAATACACACAAAGTCATGTTTACTATAACCCGTACACGGGTACCCAGACTCGTACTCGTACCAATGTGAATGCACCCTTAAGCGTGATAATAGCTATACCCTGGCTGTTTGTCCTTCTGTCTGTCCATCACGTTGTGGTATAATGTCAACAGAAATAGACCTACGATCATGCAGTTTTCACCAAATGATAGTCCAAAGACTCCAGTTTTTGGCGATGTAAGGATGTTGCAGAAATTCGAACAGTGTCACCCCCAGCAAGACAATTTTCTACAGCTGCTTTATTCTTGGCTATGTAAAAACGAATGTCGTCATCTACTGTCCTATAGCACCCGTTTCTGGGGTAGTTTTTGCTTATCAGGGCAGCATTTGTTTGCTAAGCAATATCGGGTATGTCACAGTTTCTGATTGTTGTTCAGGTCCTGGAGAACAAGATTGTGGAAAAAGATCAAGAACTGCAAGCAGAAGTGATTCAGCGTGATCAGATATCTCAGGACAAACTTGAGGTACTGCACTTGTTCGTCTTTTAAAATGGAAATGCACAGAATGTTATTTCTTGCATATTTTTGATGCTAATAGAGTAATAATATGCACACTTATATACTGCTGTGACTCGTTACTTCAGAGGCAGTGATAATAAATACTATCTGTGCGAACTTGAAGTTGATGTGTTGAAGAATGCTGCAGGGTCATTGTGAGTATTTGAAGCAAATGATACAAAATTTTGAGATATACATGCCATATTTTAAACAAGCACATCGTCAATGGTTCTTTCACCTCTGTAATTTGTATGATATCGAATACCAACGTTTATTGCTGTTTAATGTTGCACATTTTTATAACGTCATCAATTGTTGTAGTATGAATTTATCCATCAAAATCAATGTTTATTGACATGTGGTATATTTGTGCTTCTGCATTGCTGTATCACTGTATGTATTATGTATGGAGTATTGCAAATTAACTGGCATTTTTACCATCAGGACTAGGTTTACAGGTTGTTGGGCCAGGATTATAGCACTTTTGCACCAGGGTAAGTTTATTGTATGTCAGGTAAATCACTGCATTGATTGTGTAAATCTACACACTAATCTGGGAGATGTGCAGTGCAGAAGATTATGTAAGTGGGTGTTTTTTAACACAGTGTAGTGTGCAAACGTCACAGCCGTATCTATAAGCAGTATGAATTGATTGATAGAGGTCATTTCTCATTTGTCACTGAAATTCTGCGTTTGAAACATTGGCATTTTGGGTGTGAAAGTGGCCCATGAGATTGGGGAGACTGATCAGACTGCAGCACGTAGTCACGAGGTATGTCATGAGGTATGAGTCACGAGGTGGCTGTATGACGATTGCAGTTGGAGCGGCGACTGCAGAGCACCCAGCAGCAGATGAAAGATGCTGAGGACGAGTATGAGAAAGCCGAGAGGAGACTACAGGATCAGCTGCGTGAGACAAAGGAACAACTCAACACGGCTCAGCGGGTGTTTATCACGCTCGTTTTACACGCTCATCGGCTGCGTTGTCATATTGATGATAAACTGTGTGTTTCTATAGAAACAATACATGTCCTTATTCCGAGTCATTTGGAACTAGTGCCATTGAAACCAGTCGTATTACATAACTTCAAGAGACAGTTTGACTGCTGACCTTGTTGTTGGCTATCATTACTGATAAGTTTAATGCGTAGTGTGGTAATTATTGGTGAATCATTGCTGTACTTTAATCTTTTGATGCGATTTTTAATGAGGCAGGATAGAGACAATAATAAATCCTTCCTGTTTCATTGTTCACAAAGTAATGTGTTGAATTAGTTCCGGAATAAGCAAAACTGGAAGTAAAATATAACATTGGAATTATTGTTCTATAAATAACATTTCATGCTGTGCGTGTTATTTACACAGAACACAAACTCTAGTCATGGCAGTTTTATCAGAAGTGTACAATTCTGCTCTATTCACCAAATGACTGTATGTTTCAACTGCTGTTAAAATCACAATTGATAGTGACAGATTGACACTGCAGCATTTACTGAGTTCTGCTTGTACGTGCCAGCTGTTACTTATTTATTCGCATGCATTGTGAAGTCAGCCATGTTGATGTGCAGGAGGCACAGCAGAGCAGTATGATGGACCTGGAGATTGCTGACTATGAACGCACTGTGAGGTCACTGCATGAAGCCGTTGCTGAGCGCGACGCCAAAGTTCAGACGTTATGTGAAGAAATCAACTGCAAAGACCAGCAGCGTTCCTCTCTACAGAAACTGCTTGGTATGTTGTTATACACATCACTCACTGGACAATGGCATCTGTGTATTACCTAGTTCTGCATTCGCTTGCTGCTGTATGTTGCACCGTAACAAGAGACATTCTGAGATGGCCGTGCATGAGTAGGAGGTCTTTGATGGCATAACTAATGTGGCATTTTTTTATTGTGATTGAAAAAATTGCAGTTTACCTGTCCGATGAGTTGTGGTTGGATTATGACTCAGGGCGAGTTCTTTAAAGCCTTGTGCATCTTGGTCTTAGCATTGAAAAAATTATTTCGGCCTTGGCCTTGTCCTAGGCCTCATTGTCTCTGGCCTTGTCCCGTCCGTGGCTTCATGCCAAGCTGGTTTTGTTACCAGCATTGTAATATGATGGCACCTGTGATGGTCTTAAGCTGGAAAGGCCTGGAATTTACTCAGCTGAGTGATAACAAACACAACTATTTAGAACAGTCAACTGGTCTAACATATTTCACAGAACTGTTGACGTTAGATCATACTGAAGTACTACATTCAGAATGGTTGACATGGAGATGGCCAGTTGGTCATACCATTTCAGGTGGAGTCAGAAAGTGTCCTAATTGGCTAAACTGTGATTCTGGCTTTATACACTTGTCATGTATCACAGACCCAGTGGAATACTGACATGCTGTGTGAGTCTCAGATGCATTGCTTCAAGCAACGAACTGGAGACACTAGTCATCCAGTACTGGCCCAGAAGAGTCCCTAGTCAGGTGTGGTCTGTCAATGCGCTGCATTGCTGTGTGGTCCAGAGACGGCTGAGAGTCAGTATGCACAGGCCGAAGAACACAGCAACAAGTTGAAACAGCTGCTGATGAAGACCAAGAAAGACTTGGCTGATGCTAAGAAATTGGTGCGTGAGTTCACTGTTGCTCTCCGTAATTCATACACATTTGGGCCGAAGCGTATTTTTATGTGTGTGTTATATTGTATATCAAAGATCAGTTGTCAAGGATTTGATTGCAATATCAGTGACAGTATTTAGGTCACATGTGTAATTAAAATAAGTTATTTCTCTAGCACTATGTCAACATAACTTAGGGGCTGTGGGCAAATATGGCTTGCCTTAAGTTGTTGCCTAGTAATGTGAATATAGATAATTGTCACCGCAACCCACAATAATATACTGCATTAAGTTCTATGTGTATTTCAGAAGGTGATGGTGATTCAGGATTCATTATCACCTGTTAATTTGTACTGGTCGGATGTTACATTGGTGAAGTATCACTTGCTGTTAACGTACTGCTGCTGTTGCCACTGTGTGTAGTGTATGATGTGGTTTTGTCTCAGGAAGGCGAGCAGAAGGCGGCCGATGCACAGGTCCGAGGCAAGCTGGAAATGCTCACGCAGTTGACTGAGGAACAGAAGGTTGGCATCATCAGTAGACATGATATGTAGTCATTTCAGTGACGTGTTATGTAATAAATTCCTGATGACGTCAAGGCATTCTGTGGTCCATACCATTTACTGGTTGAGTTGGTTAGTTTGTTCGGTCTTCTAGACTGGGACTTTTCCACTCGTTAGATTTTTTCTCTAGTTTTAGCTGATTGCCCTTACTGATGCCATTAGTTAATGTACTTTCAGCCGTTACTCAAGCAGTGTTGGTGTATTCACACATATTTTTTGCTGTTGGCTGCTAAATTATTTCATTGTATTGAAGTAATAATTCATATTACCCACTGTCTCATGAATTCCAATATTGTACTACTAATAATAATGTTCACTGCATGAAGTGCATCAAGACTGTTATACTTGTTACTCTAAGGTATTTATTTCTGGTCTTCAACTAGTTGTTGTTTACGAGCATGTGACTTGCTGTCTAGCTGAGAATTGCTGACTTGGTCGCTGAAAACCATCGTCAGATGGAGCGCATACAGAGTCAGTCGGACACCAACAATCGTGCCTCTCGGTCGCTGGAATTACGAGTACAGTCACTAGAGCATGATCTGGAACTGGCTCGCCTTGAGCTCAGCAATACCATGTCAGAGTACGAGGGCTACAAGGTAATTTGCTATTGAGCAGTTTAATCAGTTTTATGTAACGATGTTTCTTAGACCTATGGCATGAGACTGTTTTGCTTTACTTCCTAGACTTAGGGTAGACAGTGATCATACAGGAAGAATCTCTTGGATTAATTATGACAGACACCTTCCTGATGCCATCATTGACTCTTGTTGATCTTTTATACGACTTGTACCATGGGCTTCTGCATTGGATTTTCTACCTGTAACGTTTAGCGACAGCAGCTCCTTACGAGCCATGCTGGTTGCTTTTACCAGTTTAAAATTAACAAGTTAAGCCAGAACCTTTCGTCTAAACATTGAGTAAACTATATTCACTTGTCACGGGTGAATAGTTTGGTAATAACTTGTAATTGATGGTAAAGTTAATTATCATAAGAATGTATTTCGGTCATATTTCACAGTGAACGGACGTCAGCAGACATTGAACGGAGGATTAGTGTATTTTCTGTGCTAATTACGTTAAATTATGGTTAGACTTTGGACACAGGCACAATTGTCGTTGTGCAGGTGCGAGTTCACAGTGTGTTCAAACAACAGAAACATAAGTCCAGCATTGACCAGACGGCCGAGAGAGACAGAATCGAATGGTATGGTATTTCACGTTATGTGCTGACTAGTATTGACGAGTTTCTGTTGTTTCTAGGCAGTTGATTTTTTTCCTGTAAACAGTTCACCGATTTGAGTCACAACGTCTTTCAGATCGGCAGCCAGGTAAGATCTTCCACACGGTCGTTCTCTGGCATCTAATCAACTACCCAGTCAAACTACGTGGGTTATGTACAGGTACTGTACACACACATGCTAAACTGTAAGGTGTACACCTGTCATTAATGAACGTCAGCGAAGCTATCCGTTTCATGGGTCATGGATCAACGTAGTGTGACCCATCCAAAATTTTGACGATTTTGACCAATCTACCCATTCATTGCCTTTTCTGATGCACAATATATGACTATATGAATCCTTGCAGAAGTGAGAAAATCTATAACTACTCAGTTACACTTAAGATCACCACGATAGTAAATTTGTAATCTAATGATGAACTCAAGTCATGCCAGCCATCCTTGTTGACCCTTGATTCATGGACATGAATAGCAAAGCTGGAGCTACAGTATAGAGTATAAAAGTGTTATGAGGCCTACAGACATAATGAACTTAGCAGTGCACTGACTCTGATCTTTTGCTGCAGACTGCAGTCTGTATATAGTTATTACTAAACTGTTGTGTATGTTCGACTGCAGTCAAAGGTTGACGAAGATGGTCGACCAGATACGATCCCAGCTGCAGGAGTCTCGGTGTGTTCTTCTTAATGCCTGTGAACTGCTTTCTTTGCATTGACTCAATGACTGACAGTTTAGTTCTACGCTGTGAGTCGTAAAAATATCACTAAATTCTTTCTGCAATATCTTTTACACAACTTAATGCAATTTTATCAACTTGGCACCCGTTGTTGTAAACAAATTTGCCGCAAAACGTTATATGAGTATTTTCCACTTCACCTAAATAAAGTTTTTTCACAATACCATATGTCATGTAAAATTTGATTTCTGTGACAAAAAAACGGTTTTTAATGACCGAATGAAACCTTTTTTTAGCTAATCCATAAATTTTGTTTGCTTACTGCAAGGAATTGGTTGCTTCACTGAATTTTTGCTATTACCTTGATGCAAACAATGCACTGTGTGTGCTCAGATGCTGTAATTTTTTATAGCAGTCATACATAACAAGGAAGTCTTTTATTAACTGATATTTCTTTAAGATGTTTTAATTAATTTAAAAAATTAGAAAATAAGTTGCAGCTTTTTGGTGCCATTATGGGGAAAACTGGACTCGCTTAAATGGCTTGATTCTATAGCCATTTGTTTTGATGCATATTTCTAATTTTTCAGTCTAGTGTAATAACACTGTGTAAATGAATCAGAAAATATTTGTCTGTCAGCCACAAAGTCTCTGGAAGCAGATGCTGTTGGGAAGTGAAACTATATGATTGGAGCTGATAGATTACTCTGTGTGTATATGTATGTGTATGTGTATGCTTGCACTGTTTTAGCTGTCGTATGAAAAACGTAAAGGTAGCTGGTAGAGCACTTGATATAGCGCCCCAAGTAACAAACCTCAGAGGCGCACAAAGCAGCGTCGCACGTACCTGCCTTATACCTTCCCAGCTATAGCCGGTACTCATTTACCGACCCCGAGAGGATGGAGGGTTGAGTAAGCCCAGGCCCAGGGTGTAAAGAGCAACTGGCCCACGGTTGCTACGCGACAGCCC
>Ga0056114_1000592_pt1 | contig 13365 bp, 9 predicted proteins | sample WorMetHERISLAND1_FD_77005 | JGI IMG/M metagenome (GOLD analysis project Ga0056114, IMG submission 77005) | Marine gutless worms symbiont microbial communities from Max Planck institute for Marine Microbiology, Germany - Olavius loisae HERON... ...
GGGGAGGGTAAACGAAGGAAAAAAGGGGGGTCAAAAAAGGAGTCCCCACCCCGAGGTTTCACCACAGATCGACGCCACTGCATTTGAGATATTAAAATAAAAAACCACTCGACAGCCAAACTTTGGAAATATGCTGCTATTGCTGCATAAAATGTTACAAGCTACTAATTTATTAGCCGGCCGTACTAACGGTCACGCTTATGCTACAGTTTCATCCGTCTGTCGTGCAGGCCGTCTGTCTGCAAACGGTCGTAGCTTCTTTGACCCATTGTACTCGTTTTTGGCTTTTATGTGCATTTATCATTTATTTATTGTTAGCGTCGGTTCAATCTGTTGTTTAGTGTAATTTTAAAGTGGGTGTTAAATATTCATATGCGTAGGGCTGTCTGACTTGTTCAATATCCATTCCATTAAACGGTTCTGGAAAGACATGGAAAATCGACATAAATGGTCATGGAAAGTCCCGGAGAATGCACATGAAAAGATCCCGGAAAACCACTGTCATCATGCTGTAGGCAATAATGATGACAGGACATAGCAAATGCCACACATTGAAGCCAACTCTGTTGACATTTAATATTACACATGAGCACAAGACATCAACAAACAATTCCAACATTTAGACATCAGCTCACGTGTCTGACATCGCAATCAACTCTTCATTATTTGATACGGAGCACAGCTGTGGACTCCCAACATGTGATTTTAGGTGATCAACTTCATGATGACACTGACCTAGCCGTACACTCAATTCATTGTGTCATCAATGAGAAAATTCTAATTAAAACAGCTTCACTGAGGAGTACATGCAACAGTCACTTAAGTCCTGTCATCTGCTTGTTATAGTCAACATGTTAATTCACGTCATCGGCGGACGATCAGTTCAGATCAGTACGGGCGCGTGCGGTAATTAGCCATTCCTCCGCGGCTTGGTGCCGGAGCTTTGCCGTATCCACCGGCATCAGCTGTTTCACCGCCCCAGCCCGCCTCTGAAACCACCACACAACGACGTATAAATCACTTGACTTGCAGTAACACAAGAAGTCAAGCTGTTGCTAGGATAGCCGACCGTACTGCCTCACAGCAGACTATCTAGTAATTAGCGATTGATGCTACATGAAAATAGCAGATCTCCAGTGATTGAGATATTGGGCTCTAAGTGTATTGGCTATTGGGGTCATCAGTTTGATCTTTTTGGGGTCACGTGACGTCATCAGTCACATGACCATTCAATTCCCTATAGCACACTTCCTATTGGTGGTCCTTTGAAACCAAGCCTCTATCTCTAACAGTTTCTGAGATATTCAATGGTGGAAATGACCTTAAATAACCTCTATGCAAAGGCAATCGATTCCTCACATATCAGTAGCAAGTTTTGCTCTAGGACGCACCGTTTAGCCACAATACATAACGTTACAGACAACAGACAGACACAACACTGTAGCACAAGTATATGACGGTTAGTACTGTTGGCTAAAAATGAAGGAAATAAAAACACAAATGTTTGCTCACATCATTTAAACCCAACTAATGCAAATTTTTAAGAATTTTTCACTGGACTTATGTAACACATGCGAAAAGTTTCTCCGTAGCATCACAGAAATTTTTTGTAAAAAACTACTAGATTTTCTGCCATTTTTCCAAGCACTTTTGGGAAATAAAAACAGAACAGACTACGAGGAACTAGAGAGAGAATAGTGGAAGCTACTGTAAGTGGCTCACTATGTTACAAGTTCAATGCAAGATGAACAGTACATGACAAATGAACATAACAAGAACCGTGACTGTTTGATACAAAATTCATACAAACTGCCAAAACAGAGCTCTGCAAGTCGGCCAACTTCTGCAAATTGCATGACCTCACTATGTGACATACTGGCTTTACTCCATACAGCAATACACACATATATGCAACTGAGTAATGTTTACTATGTGACTGCTAAACATAGCACACGTAATTGTTGCTCAAATAAACAAATCACGTTTTACAGAGTAGAATTCTATTCTACACATCATATAGCTGATACTGATACATAGAGTCAACACACAGCATTGAGATACTCACCGTATGAACCATAGGCAGCTTGGTCACCGCCAGACTGGCCGTAAGACTCATACTGGTAGGCATCACTGTACACATCAACAGTACAGGCATTTGTAGCAAACATCTAAACACCTGTAGAGTAACCTATTTTCACTATCATTCTAGATCACGCAACAGCAGCCTATTGACACTGTGAAGCTCCCTTGTAGTAGCTTTCTGCCACTCTCGTTTACATTACATTATATCAGATAGGTGATCTAATTATGGTAACGTGACTCTGTGGGGTACCATTGTCAAAGCTTTCCTGTGATGTTTAGGGTCATGACCTAACCTCACCACATGTGCTGGTTGTAATGTGAAATAAACAGTCAGTGGTACCACTGTCATTGCAATGCCAGGTCAACTCAGCCTTCTACCCTCCCCGGGATAGTTTGTGTAGTGTGGAGCTGTCTGCTCAGTGCAAGTCTCATGTGTACACAGTGAATAAACCACGGCACAACTCACAGTATTGCTACAAAGAGATATTTATTGACGAAGAACTGCAGCTGTTACTAAGAAAGCCAAACACTGCAACTGAAAACAGATCTGAGAAATATTCAACACGGCAAGAGACATGAGACCATGGCATACAACACAACAATACACTACCACAGACTACACAGTAATGAGCCACAGTTAACCCTTTGACACCCACTGTTGCCATATGGATACAGCTATAAAGCATCCTGTGCCAGACCGGGTTAAGCCGTACATCATGTGTAATTTTTGACGTCCGGGCACTCTGACTCTCAGCCCTGAGCGTCGTCAGAGTGCCCAGATGTCAAAAATTGCAAATGACATATGGCTTAACCCGGCCTGACACAGGTTGCTTTATAGCTGTATCCATATGGCAACAGTGGGTGTCAAAGGGTTAACTGCAAAAAGTCACGAACCAACCTTGCCTCTCCCGTAGCTGCTCCATAGCCAGCCATTGCGTTTGGGTCCTGGTAACCAGTAGCACCGGTATCCCCATAGCCAGCTCCATAGCCACTCATATCACCAGACTGCAATCATAACCAAAACTATGAGTACAGCCCAACACTATCAGCAAATTTCAGACTCTGTTACTAAAGCCTATGACACACTTGCGCAAGCAACTTTTGCCAAGAAAACATGCGCAAGTGACTTCATCAAGTGCTACACGACACATCCGCAAGTTGAACAATGAAAGTTGCAGGTTAAAACTGGCACAGCATAATGAGTGCTACTGTATTGTGCATGTAGACTAATAATAGGAGTTGTGATTTTAAAACTAAAATCCCACATGCAGTTATCATACACAGTTTAATGATCATGAAACTCTGGCGTAACGTCACAAGTTTCTCACTGACCAATCACTGCTCACCCTCACCATATGAGAAAGTTAAACACTTTTGCAAGTAAAAACCTGCACAAGTGTAAGTGTGTATGCAACATCTGAAAGTTTTCTTTTGAAAGTGGCGTTATAAAGAAAACTTTCAGCTATGTTACAGGCATTAGAGCTCAACGTCAAACTGAATACGTCAGCCTATCTTGCTGTGAACATTTCAGCCGAAACTAACAAACTGTGTAATTTGTTTGTCAGACGGAAACTGGGAAAGACATAACCACACAACGACGACCTAACTGCACACACAACAATCAGCACCAGACGAGCAGCTAGCAGAGTAGTGTCTTATGCTACAACTGTATCAGCGGCAACGCCCTCAAAAAGTATTAATCTGTTTCTAATCAGGCACTGAACTGGACAACACCAAAGTCGAGTTATTCATCTATCTATTACAGCGCTCGGTAGACAACGGATACGTACGTAATTGTATGAGTCAGCGCCGTATGACTGAGCTGCGGGTGGACCCATGCTTGGAGTGGCGGAGGCGCCGCGGCCGCGAGCTCCCCCGCGGGCCGCACCACGACCTGTCATCTGACCACGCCCACCGGCCCCTCCACTGAAACACACCATACAAACAATCTACATCATAACCCTTTGATACCCACTGTTGTCATATGGTTACAGCTATAAAGCATCCTGTGCTAGACTGGGTTAAGCCGTAATTTGTAATTTTTGACATCATGACACTCTGACGCTCAGCCCTATGCTTCAGAGTGCCCAGATGTCAAAAATTACAAATGACGGCTTAATGCAGTTTGGCACTTGATGCTTTATAGCTGTAACCATATGGCAACACTGTCCGTCAAAGGGTCAACTCACTGTGTAACAAATGTACCCAACTAACTAACCCAAGATTCTAGCCTCCCTACACAGTCATTTTCTATGTTGCATTATATACTAATTTTTAATATGTTAATCTACAACTCTACTATCTGACTGTTACTAGTCACAAGTTTGAAAATGAAATAAACGTCATTGTCATTGTTATCAATCGAGCAAGACACATTCATATGCGTCATGAGGCGCTAAACAACATTAACATATGTTCTGAGATGGCTTATTTAATAACACATCTCATCAGCCTCTTATTTCTGGACTATTACATGGACAGGTGGCCAGCACAACATGAACACATAGCCAGAGTTTATATTGTTTTGTTTGTCGACGTTTAACACAAAACACAAAACAAAACTAGCCTAGTTTTGTCGCCTTTTACGACCCTCGGCCAGGAAACGAGGCAGGCTTATTCTATAATGCTCCTGATAACCATCAACATCATACAGACAACATCACAATGAATGATGCCGACATTTTGACAACAGCTTATTATAGAATGACAATGAAGCTCACCGCATTGGTGGGCGACCGCCTCCCATCATCTGTGATCCACCACCTCGACCCATCATTGGACCACCACCTCGTGGCATTCCACGACCACCACGACCTCTCATTCCACCTCCACGTGGACCACCACGCATCATCATCCCTCCTCCATTCTGCTGCTGCTGCATGTCATTCGGATCCTGCACGAAGGCAATTCCACATTCCGGAATGAATTCCACACACCGGCAAATATCATTCATTACATCAGCAAGTATTGGTCACTGTGCTGACCAGAGATGCAGATGAAACATTGTTAGCTGTTAACTCTTCGATGCCGACTGTTGCCATATGGGTGCAGCTATAAAGCATCCTGTACCATAACAGGTTAAGTCATCACTTGTAATTTTTGACATCCGGCCACTCTGGCGCTCAGGGCTGAGTGACAGAATGCCCAGATGTCAAAAATTACAAGTGATGACTTAACCCGTTCTGGCACAGGATTCTTTATAGCTGCAACGGTAGGCGTCTAAGGGTCAACAGTGCCGACCACGTCGTTCATATGGGTTGCACACAAGACACAACAATAAGATATGATAAGATCTGTTAATAAGACGATGCTGTAGGCAATAAGACAAGATGACTTCTGGCCAGAGCCTCTGAACACTCATCAACACTCATCTCAGCAGTAAGAGATGAACAACGGGTAGTGACTGACCGTCGGCCAGTCAACCTATATTGTGTTGATGCAGAGATTAAACTACGCTCAATCAACCAGACATACCAACTGATTTATTCATTTGTGCCAAAACATAGTTACCGACAAACAGACTTTATTTTCCTTCCACAGAGTTCTGTTAAAAATAAAATGCACCAATTCATTTTCGGCCGGAGCTCCATGTAAAGAGCATCCATCAAAAATCCCAGGTAGCTTAACGCTGTATTGACACAGTGGACCTACTTGTTTGAATTCTTCATTCAGAGTTCTGCTACAGGCCAGGTCAGGCTGCAAGAAGATGGAGGAATAAACAAGCCAGGCCAGAGCCAATTCTTGCCTCTAGTACTCGTCTCTCAAACCGTAGTTTCTACCAATCCATCAATTACTGGCATCCAATCACGGACTAGACCACTAATCCACTGACTTAGCCACGAAAACGTTGACAATCACAGCTAGCCGGCATAGGGTCTATCACGGACATGTGGCAATAAAAGAAGTTCATTGAATGACACGGTGAAACAGACCGGAACAAGGAATGGGTGAACCAGTCGAAAAGCATGAGCGAGTTTTTGGTAGCACTCAATCGGATGTCCAACAGCTTCAAACCAGACGTGAAGATCATGGTTAAGATGAGCGTACTTTCCTCCCTGCTGACGCAGCTCTTCTTGCTACACTCAAACATCAACGGACGACTGTCAATTAATGATGTATTATTAACCCTTTGACACCCATTGTTTCCATATGGGTACAGCTATAAAGAATCCTAAGCCAGACTGGGTTAAGCCATCATTTGTACTTTTTGACATCTGGGCATTCTGATGCTCAGCCCTGAGCGTCAGAGTGCCTGCATGTCAAAAATTACAAATGACAGCTTAACCCGGTCTGGCATAGGATGCTTTATAGATGAACCCATATGGAAACAGTGGATGTCAAAGGGTTAATGGACGGGAGAGTGACAACTGCAGTTGGATGAAAATCCCAGACTTCATAACTCGTGATGTGATGAATACAGTCCAGTCTCTTAACAGTTAGAACTCTTGACGCTGAAGAAGCCAAGTCGTTCTTCACCACGTGTTAGTTTAGAAACAACGATGACAACGTCTAGCTAACAAGTAATCATGGATTTGTGATAAACAGCAAGGATACAGTTCTGCACAGACAAAACTACCAAAATAAACGGGTTATTTCACAGAGATGACCAACAATGTTCCTGCATCTTGAAAACACAAATTTTATTTACCGCGTATTGTACAGAGACTGTTTTAGCATTTCACTGTGTTATTGTTTAACAGTGGCATGTAGTGGTCTGTTATTTGTAATAAAGACTAATAATAATAGTAGTTATAGCAATGATAATATTAATAATAATGGTTATTTTGTCTTCAAGGCAAACAACAACTGATCTACCACAGCCATCAGGTTCAGTCAAAGAAAAGGACCCAGAGTCAGTCAAACCATGGCAACTGGTGCTCACCTGGACCTGTCATGACCCTAGCAGTACACTGCTGTGAAAACAGCAGGTCTGACAAACAGTGTTCCAATACTCAAGAATAAGTCTCAGTGTACAGTGCACAGGTCAATGCCCTCAGACCATATAGTCTAGTGTGTGTCATTAAACTGTGCTTGTTGATAAATGGTGTATAGCTAACTGATGCTGTTATCAAAATAACATAACGATACAGCAATGTCAATCTTTCATCATGGGCAGGAAGGTGATCGCTCCTATCTCTATGTATTTAGCGGTACGTGTGTTTGATAATAGTCACCTTATTTTTGTCCTTCATTGAACCGCGACCCAGCACGGCAATGCGACAGCCGGCCATCTCCTGAAGTCGTTTGACATTCTCTCCGCCCTGTCCAAGGATCTTTCCCACAAAGTTGACCTACAGCACAGCCTGACTGCTTCACACACTACACAACTAACAACGTTCTCTTCACTAGTCAAATGTATACTCACCGGACTGCAACAACAGTGCCATACTTCTTCACCAATGGTGCCTAAAAATGGCTGCTCTATAATGCAGATGTGCTGACTTTTCACAATTAGAAGAGGGATCGGTCTAGGGCAATGAATGCTCAAGAAGCTGAAGGTACTGACTGGAGAAGGAATGGAGAGAGGTGTCCCCATCCACAGCCTACTAGATGGCATGGGGAGCATTGTAAGCTCTCCCAGCTGGGTGCAGGGTGCAGCCCCAAGCCTCCAACTGACCACATTTTGGTGCACTCTGAGTCTGAGCATGAAAGAGAACATTTTGTGACAAGAAATGTGCTATTTTTGACAATTCCGTAAACCACATGTGACGGCGGGAATACAATTAGAATTCCGCCAAAAATGAGGTCGGCATGTCTGACAACTGCCTGAAGTTCTATCCAAATCTCATCACCACTCTTATACAATAGACTACTACTGTTACATCAATATAACTGTATCAAAACCAAAATACAATTTAATGGAAACTACAAACTACACAATAATTTTTTTAATGTAATCATGGTTGCAGAGTGACCACGGTAACGTTTTTCACAACTTACTAAGTATTACATCCCATAAATCAGACTTCAGTGATTGAGAAGTGTATATAACATTCGCAAAGTCATTTTTGTATATGCTTACATCATTAATCAGACAGCAATCAATCATAACAATGTTGTAGCCCCAAAACAGCCCAATTTCACAATTCATTCCTGCCCATGCATCAACTGTTCCCACCATGTTTATTCTCCGTACCTCTCTTGTTCTTGTGTTTATCAGGTATAAATCATGAAATGATGTCGAGCTTTATTCACACTTTACAAGTTATCATAAATTCCTTTCACGTGGTCACTCTGTGTTATACAAACCAGCTACAACTACCAGTCATTTTACAGAAATGTATTTAACACCTAACATTCTGTCATCGTACATTCAATTGTTAATTTTTGCTTTAAAAACATGTAGATCGCTAATTTTAACCATGTTGTTAGATACACTAACGACTGCGTTCAATAAAACTTCATGAAACTTTTCACATCTTTTATCTCAGCATTTGAACTATAGCTAGATAACAGCTGGCTATATAACAAATAACAAATAAAATTATTTTAAAATTAACATTTTTAGAACTGAAATACTGTTATTAAGTTTCAACAAAATCTCACGGTTTACAATTAATTTACATAAAACATTTTAAACCAGTCAAGTTTGACATACCTGGGGAAATTCTTTTATGGGAATTTTCACCCTATATTCCACTTTCGTCTTAGGTTGATGCAACTCAATGAATGTGAAGTCACCTGCCTGAATGCGGTCAATTTCTGAAGCAACAAGTTTTTATTTGAACAAACACGATGATTTTCCAATCTCATTTGTAATGAGATCGTTTCAGAATGGTTTTGGGCTTTTTCAGCTGTTAATGTTGGCATTTTAATCCCTTTATTCCCTTTTTGCATTCTTAAAATCCGTTTTTCAAACTGTCCTATATTGAATTAAGTATTAATGCAGAGTGCATTGCATTCATTTATAATCAAAATCAGTGATATTTCCGTTTTAAGTATCCACTCTATTTTCCCTGACAAAGCCAGAAGATAACGCAATTATTTTGTTTATCATTCTATTATTTTGTTTGTTTGGAGGATAAGTGAAAGTTTTTGGACAGATTGGGATTAAATGTTCAGGACTTCACAATGCACTAACTTAAAACTGATTAAATTTCGGACCCAAACTGCCCAGGGTAAGGGTCCCCAAAATGGCAAAAATTTGTCAACAATTTGACTTGGAGTCACGGTGTGGCAGAGCCACAAAATTCAGCTTGATAACATGTCAGGAGAAAGTGAAGGGACTATAGAGGGTTAAACCACATGCGAAATCACTCTGTTCTTACGTATAAGTTTCCATATAGCGTACTGCCTGCAAGTTCGGTACAGATCAATGGCTCAAGTCAATGCAGCAACAGTTGACAGACAACAACATAAGGTATTCAGGCATGCTGACATCAGCATCAGTGAATGCTGCTTTGTAGGCTGCATTGCAATTATAAAGAACATCCTACAAACGGAAATATCACTTTGTTCCAGAATTTTATTCACAAATTTGGAATTTTCATGTTCCGTCGGTCACCCAAGATGGGATTTTAAATCAATCTTTAATGTCAACATTTAACTGAGTATTTTTCGTTGATATTTTTGGAAAATTTTCAGCTTTTGTTTGAAACATCCAGTCACTCTAAAGCGGAAAACCACTCTGTTGTGTTTCTTTTTCACCACAGTTTAAGTTGTTTCTGCTACAAAGAAAAACAAACCATTTTAATTGCAACACACAAGACTACATCATTCCATGTTTCACACATATACACACTTACTTTAAATATTAATTTAATACAATAATAGTATCTTTTGTTATAACTTTCACTAAGCTATTTGTTCAGTTCAGCAAACTTATTATATGATTTCTGTATTATTAACCAGTACTGATCCTTTTATATTACTGAAAGAAATTCCATATTTCAAAGGAAATTATATTCTTTTTATTTTTGTAAAACGTCAATCAATAACCTTGGCAATGTCTGCTCTGAATTTATGACTGCTTGAAATACTGTATAAACCAATAGTAAATCAGATGTAAGTGCTTCCAGTATTTAACATTATATGACTATTTATGATATAGTTTTTATTAGACAATTCAGGTGACTCTGGTAACTATGTAGTTATGGATAGTATTCCAAATCCTATAATCAGTTTGCCAAACTGAACAAAACTCTCAGTATATTCTATACAGTCAACTTGTATTTCAGCAATTTACACACTTTCTGCTGTGCTTTGCATACACCGAGCTAATATCATGTCATTTATATAGCAAGTTTCATTTATGGTATCAATTATAAGATTTGACATTTATAAACCAATAAAAGCAACCTTCAAAGCACTTCACTACCTCTCACTTCACTATGCTTTTATTGGCAAAACTTTCTGGGAATAATAGACCTATCTCTCACCACAAGACCTTGGTGTCTTGTATTTTTAATATTTAATGCTATTATTAATATTTAATGCTCATATAAAAGACTGTAATGTTTTGTTTTATTACGAAATTCAAAAGGATATTCACAATATGTTGATTTAAGTACAGGGCAAATGATTTTAATTCGTGGCAATGGCAATATTGAGCTATAGGAAACCATGCTTGTTCCTGTTGAGGCATTTCACAGTTGAGAGGCAGTTGTGGGTTGGTTAGTTAGGGTCAGGAATACAACCAAGGGTCCATATTAAGCCAGCATATATGGTTTGGGTTAGTCTTAGTTAACCAGAACATGGCCGGAGTAAATGCGGAATGCAGATTATGTATGGAAGTGGAGAATTAATAATGGGTAAAATGTGGAGTATAAATGCAGAAAAATGTGCATTCAATCTATTATAAGCATGTTGGATATAAGCACAATCCATTTAAAGCACAATTTGCCTATGTTCTCGTTTGAATACAAGCGATTATAATGGCAGCCACCAAATGTAAAATTATACTTACGGTAGCAATGAAAGCTTGTGGCAACTAATAAACTACACTTTAGCCAGATTTGACTGGTAACCTTTTTGTGATTTTTAGTATATTTCTACAGTGGGGATGAAGGGTGTTACCAGTCCGTGGCGATAGCACCCTCTCACACAGATGAGAGTTGGACTGAGCAAATGGATCAGGCTTTTGTGACCGACTTCAAAGGTATTGCGTAACTGTCAGTCAATGCTACTCAGCTCAGCATCTCTTGTACTTACCGCACTTATATTCCGCATTTACCCGTCGGCAATATTCCACATTCCACATTTCACCCGTCGTCCCATAACACGGCAAAGTGAAAGTGGCTGATGTGATGGGTAACGGAAAGCTCAATATTGCTTGGGTTGCTTTTTGGTTAGCTCTCCTGAATGGGTATGGGTAAAAAGCGGGAGTACAGGATGCAGGAGTGCTAACGGCTAAAAAGCGGGAATTTCTGCGCTAGGTTTCCTGCTATTTACCAGGTTACAACAGAATCGTGTAAACGTTTGCAATGGGTATAATGCGGGAGTTTAAGAGACATGATGCTACACTATATGTGCTATATTACTTACGTAATTATGACATTAAACTAGTGCATTAATTAATTAGAATTAACACACTACTATTTAATTGGTAATTAAATTACTGTGCTTTATACTCCAACAAATAACCTGTTGTCCTGCACTTCATTTGTAAGTTGTGGACTAAATAAATTACTAACTTAATCATGACATTAATCTAGTTCGTTAATTATTTAGGCTATAATTATCCTGTAAATGCATTTACGATACGTTTGTTCCATTATGTACGATAAAAATGTTTCTGCGTCGTGTCACTTATAGTTACATGAGAGGCCTTAATTATTTACAATTTTAGTTCAATTATCAAGAACAGATGGACTTAGGCAACTGTGCGATGTCACGAAACACCGCACCGGCCGCAACGTCTGCACCGGCGCCAAATACAGGTCCCGGGTATTGGTAAAATGTGTCTGGTGTGGTGCATATTATTGATTTCGATTAAGAAAAGGAACAGATTACGGTTTTCATGCATTCATGACTTGCATTTTGTTACTCTTGCTGCTTATTCAGTGTAAGATATCGCTGTATTTGGGGCTGGTGCGGTGTTTTGTGAGGGTGGGTCTAAAAATCGAAATCCGCAAAATCCATCAAAATTTACGAAATCCAGTGTCTTTAGTTACTGAAACTTGCTTAAATCAGCAACGTCGGCCGCCTACATAATCAGGCCAGCGTACATGGACTGTTGATGAGACTAGTCCCCTCAAGTTTAATTTTCAGCATCCTAGTCGAATGTTCGAATGCATGCATTGCGAATGCGTGGATTTCGTAAACAGTACCGGATTTCGTGGAAGCCGTTAATTTCATGGCTGCTTACGTTGGATTTAGATAATTTTCGCTTCATATAAGTTGATTTTGTTGCAGAGGGTGAAATTTGCTTTATATAGACACTGGATTTCGTAAATTTTGGTGGATTTCGTGGATTTCGATTTTTAGACCCACCGGTTTCGTGACACCCGACTACTGTGCTAAGAAAAAGTAAGTCCACTGTATTACTGCACGTCGACAGACAACAACAACAACAACGACAGTGTCTTATTGGAGGAAGTGACATATAACAAGAGTGATTAACACTGTGGAAGTCTTACTGTGTATAATACATCATGTTAAGTCTTCGAGTGATGGAAGTTCGTGCAGAGACGTCAGAAGAAAACAACAACGTCAAAACGTCCCGCACTTTATACTCCCGCATATTACCCGTTGCCCCGCACTTTACTCCGCAGTTTATTTCCAGCTTTTTACCCGTTAGCGCTCCCCTATCCCGCACTAGCATGCTCCCGCTTTTTTATCAACAGCAGTCTTCTCTTGAACTGTTGCCGCCATCTTGTTTTATGATCATCAAACAATTTTACCGTCTTGCAAAAGCTTTGCGGCCATTGGATGACTATTTTCGAGGTCCTGCTTCTCGGCAGTCAGCTGCGCCACTCTCTGCTCCTGTTCTGACATCTTTCGACAAGTTTTTAGATCTTAAAATTCAATTTAACTACGACACGCACTAACTACACCAACCCACAAAAGAGAAAATACTACAACGGAAACGCAAACGCGTGGTCGAGGGCGTGGCTTAAAATATATTATGTTAAATATGTCTCGGTACCCGTTGATTTCGGTCCATACAATTTGGTCGATACGTCGATACCATTGATATGGGTGGTCGATCGATACTATCAATTTTTAGCCGACCGTACTAACGGTCGCGCTTATGCTACAGTGTTGCGTCTGTCTGTCCGTCCGTCTGTCTGTCTGTGACGTTATGTATTGTGGCTAAACGGTGCGTCCTAGAGCAAAAGTTAC
>Ga0056114_1000593_pt1 | contig 13361 bp, 5 predicted proteins | sample WorMetHERISLAND1_FD_77005 | JGI IMG/M metagenome (GOLD analysis project Ga0056114, IMG submission 77005) | Marine gutless worms symbiont microbial communities from Max Planck institute for Marine Microbiology, Germany - Olavius loisae HERON... ...
CGAAGTTATGCCATATTAAGCGCGATTACCCAGTGCACATAATATGCGCAAAATGTCCAAAACGTGCGCGTTCAGACGTTTGCGTAAGTCGTTGATAGCTTTGTTGATCGTTGTCTGTGGCAAGGAACTATAAAATAAACACTTTTATAATGTCAACAAGCATGTGGAATATAACATGACGTCAACAATGACGTCATTTTGTCAGTAAGCAAACTTAGAAGTTAAAGTTCTAGTGAAATGTAAAAATTCGCTAGTGTATACTATCGCATACTAATTATGCGCTTAGTATGGCATAACTTTGTCAAAGTTGGAGATATTTGAATAAAAATTTGTAGTCTAGTGTAGAAATGATAGCAAAATAGGTGTGTAAAAAAATGATTAAAAATTCCCAACCGTTTGGGAAAAATTTTCAGAAAACCCTAGGGGGGATTTTTTTTGACTCACACTGTAGATTAGCCATCCACATACACTAAGATTTCTGGCTATGTGTGCTAGATTAAGCTGACCACACTCAGCTTTTGTTGTCCACGTTAACTCTTCTCTTATATTGTATCATCTTTGACTTACAGTCTGCCTCTATTGATCAGTTTAACAATATCTTTTGGTGTGTGCTGATAGGCAATGAATCGGTCGCTGCCAAACGTCATCCTCGGTGGCTATGGAACATCATCATACGCCGGTGGAGAGGCAATGAAGATTGAAGGAGTTCACAAGGAGATCCAGGTTCCCGACACCGTCGACCTGATGACTGAATCACAGAACATTCTCATTGTTCCCGGCTACGGCTTGTGTGTGGCGAAGGCACAGTATCCGATCGCTGAGCTAGTAGAGCTGCTGAAATCAAAGGGCAAAACTGTCAAGTTTGGAATTCATCCTGTTGCTGGTATGATGTCTTCAACACAGCTTGATAGCTCGTCGGTCGTTAAAAATTAGCTTATTTTTGTGCCATTAATGTATGAAAGTACAAAAACAATAAAAGCAGCACCTGTGGTGTCTGCTTTATATCTCTGTCGACGAAAGTGTGTATTCTAGCTCTTGGCCAATGATCATGTTACAGTTCTAATTATGACATCTCTTGGTACCTTTGAGTGTCGTATTAGTTGATGCTTTTCTTTACTTTCTGTGTGTTTTTATGTTTAAATATTTTGCTTTCTGTTGTGCTTTATGTTTCTCTAGTCTAATTTCTGTGTATTGTTGACCAGTATTTTATTATTTCTTCAGCCTACTACAATGTAGCACAACACAGAGCACACATTCTAAATTCTAATGTGTTCCTTACTGTCGGCTACTAACGAACATGTTGCAGTGCGGCTAGATTTTGTTGGTTTATGTTGGTTATGTGTTGCTGCTGGGAGATTTTTCAAATCACTGTTGCACAGAGACTTTTAGATGACTATCAGACACCATTTAAACCGAGATGAAGTTGGACAAATCAGCATCTAATGGTTCCGTACGTGTGTTGTGGTTTAAGGACGTATGCCTGGCCAGCTGAACGTGCTTCTCGCCGAAGCAGGAGTCCCGTACGACATAGTACATGAGATGGACGAGGTGAACCCGGAGATTGAAGACTTTGATCTGACGCTCGTCATTGGAGCCAACGACACGGTCAACTCCGCGGCGGAGGAAGATCCAAACTCCATCATTGCTGGGATGCCGGTCATTCGAGTCTGGCTCACCAAGCAGGTCAACTAGTAGTTCAGTTTTATATATTTCTATTTTTTTGACATCCGGGCACTCTGACGCTCAGGAAGTCATATGTGAGGAACTGATGGTATCAACATGAATGACCTTGACCTTTGTTTAAAGGTCGTTTAATGTCACATCAATCATTGTGTCATATTCGCCATTGAATATCTCGGAAACCGTTAGAGATAGAGGCTTGGTTCCAAAGGACCACCAATAGGAAATGGCCTTTGGGGAATCGAATGGTCATGTGACTGATGATGTCATGTGACTCTGAAAGGCCATGTCGTGACCCCCAATATGCTTAAAGCCGCCCAATATCCCGAAAACAGCTGGAGATGCTAGATAGTCTGCTGTGAGGCAGTACGGTCGGCTATCCCAGTGAAAGCTTGTCTTCTTGTGTACAGATAATACTAATAATCTGTAATGCACACACGTCTGTCAGTTGGCAGAATCGGAGGCATGGAGGCAGGCGTTGTAATCTAACAGAGATCTGCCCATCAGATGTTCAGCGTCTGTTGCCGTGTGTTACATCACTGTGAAAGTTGCTAGGGTCATAAAATTGTATTTGTTCAAAATGGCTCCAGTTACCTGCAGTCTTATTTTGCAGCCATCAATTAGATGGTAGCAGATAGCGTCAGAGTGCCCGGATGTCAAAAATTACAAATGATGGCTTAACCCGGCCTGGCATACGATACTTTATAGCTGTACCCATGTGGCACCACTGGGCGTCAAAGGGTTAAATGAATTCTGTGATTAGTAAAGACTAATATCTGATGTTGCCTCAGCTTGACGTAAAAGGTAGACATACTAGCGAGAAGAGAAATAGGGCTGAGCGCCATAGTGCCCGGATGTCAAAAATTCCGTTAACGCTAATCATCTATCCATCGTTGAGCATCAGAGCTAAACATTGAAGCTGTCTGTGTCTGCTGCAGGTGATTGTGATGAAGAGAACCCTTGGTGTTGGCTACGCGGCCGTCGACAACCCCATCTTCTTCAAGCAGAACACACACATGCTGCTCGGCGATGCCAAGAAGACGTGTGATGCCCTGCTGTCTAAGGCCAAGGATCACTATGGCGTTTGAACAACCAACGGTCGGTTGGTCGCTCTACAGACGACCTCTCATCACTTAGGTATTTCACAGTGTTACTCAGCCGCCCTCGATGTGATGTGACGTTTCCCGCTTCTACCGGTGTTTTGTTTTGTTTGCCACAGTCACCACCTCGCGTCTCGCACCTACATCTCTGCCTCTGCGTGTTTTTTGTTAGTGTCTTTGGGCCGGCGTTCGGCTACTGGTTTTTTTCTGAAACGTACGCTGTTGAGGGTATGAACTTGCGCGTCGTAGACGACTAGGCAGTATTTGACGGTCTAATACAGGGTGTGTTCTTACAGCTGATATTGTTAGTTGTGAAGGAATGAACGAGCAATTTGTTAATGGCGCATTGCAGCTAAATGCTTCACTGAATGACCCCTAATGCGTGGCCCTGTTAGTCGTGATGTGCCATTAAGAAATTGTCGGCTCGAGTGTAAGGAAGTCACAGTGTATTGTGTATGTTGTGTTGTGGTCAGGGTGGCCACTCGGTTTGAAAACCTGGACAGGTCACGAAGCAGAAAGTTGTCGGGGAAAATGTCCAGTGGTTTTCTAGCAGTTTTGTGATTGTAGGCCTCATTACTGTTTCATATTCTATGACATATTTTTGTTTTGTTTTCATTTAAATTTGTTTTCGTTTAAATTCGTTTTTCATTTTTTTTGCACAAGTTTGTTTCCTTACTCCATTCTTGTAGTATTTTCTTGACAATGAACCTTAGGTCACAGCGATTTTGCGTGTTACTCGAGAATTTGTTGCGGAGGAGTGGTCGCCCTGTGTGGTGTATGGTGATGGCCGTTGTAGTCATTTGCTTATCTGTTGTCTCATCTACCGAAAAAAACCAGTCGCTCTATGCAAGCTTTTTGAAAAACCACTCAGTGACGTTTGTGTGGCTGTGAAATTCTTCGCCATTTGTCGTTGCAGTGTTGAGTGCTAACTCGACTTTAGATGACCGTTTAATTAGAATGTTAGTAGTCAAGTACTGTTACTGGACGATTATCTGATTAGGAATGTTAGTGATTAGTGTCGGGTCTAATTGACATTTTATCATTAGTTCGTTAGCATGCTGCTTAAGAACTGGAATGTGATAAGAGTATGTTGCTTTGTTTGCTGTTATGATCCGAAATGAGTACATGGAATAAGTACTTTGTATTGTGATTCTGAATGTTATGAATCTCCGTGTTCGTTTTTTGCTAATACAGCACTCGGGGTCACCGCCTGCCTGGAACAAGTCCAAAGTCTGGAATTTGTGTACTACTGCGTGTACAGTGCTCACCCTTTGATAAGATTATTTGAAAAAATACTTGTACAAGTGTCTGAATAAAGCTCACTTTAAGCCGGGACAAATGGTTAGCGTTGATGAAAAGGACACAACAGGAATTCAACTGAAGACATACAGTTAATGTCATTTTTTCTGGCAATGGTTTGTTGATTTTCAGAATGATGTTTACAGCTGATGCTCAGATTGACAAAAGTTTTTTTCCAACGTACAAACTACTATTGTAGTTTTGATATCATGGTCAGTGTTTGTTACAAATAATTTAACTGTTACGACAACAGCGACTAAAACGAATGATTTATTTCATACATGCCACTGGCCTTACTAATAAAGTTTCTCAGGCATGATGTAACTGCTACTTGCAGTTCTCAACAAACCAAACGACAACAGTGAAGCTTTCGGACAGATTCCAACTTCTTGTCTGTGCGTTGTCATAATTTGTTGATACCTGGGCCCAAATTCTTAACACTTAGGAAAATTTTAGGAAGATTTCTTATCTTAGGACAATCTTTGAAAATATGCGGGGAAAACACCACACACTTTCACGCTACTTACTTCATTATTTAACAACAACGTCACGTAATAGCATCCAAAGTGACGCAAAAATAAATATGTTAATTACAATTATTATTACATTATTATTTCCTAATTTGAGATTAGTGTTTTGGCAAATATTTGGCTATGATAAGAAATCTTCATAAGATTTTCCTAATAAGTTTGAAGAATGTGGCCCCTGCTTATTTATTCCCAGAAAATGTCTTGCAGTGTTTTGTGCAAGTGTGCTGTATTTTGGCTGTAGCAAACATAATGAGGTTGATAACTAATATGGACAGTCAGTCATTGCTCTGCTCAATAACAAATTGTATAGTACAGTCAGTAAATTGTCGCTGGGTCCATGTGTATCTTCTCAGTGTGCTTGAGTTTGGTCAGAATGCCGTTAAACCCTAACGATCCATCCATCCATCTTTAGTCAGATGCACTGCAGTTTGCGACACAGTTTTTGCCGTTTTGTTTCCCATTTTTGTTGTTTTTGAAAATTTTAGCGTATTTTTCTGTGGGATTACACTGTGCTGGCGTATGTGTCACATGTGTATGGCGTAAACATTGTTCACTATTCACTTCACTTCTGTACTACACTGTGTCTGCAGTTTGTCATTCCTTCGCCGCGTAGCTTCATCCCGTTACGGTTTGTTAAGTTCAAATGACTTGTTAAGTGAAAATACTGTAAATTCCCAACCGCGTGACAGTTACAGGATATAGTGTTACAGTTGGAAGTGTCTGGTTTTACAAGTTTGCCCTTCGTTTTTCCCTTTTGTCCTACTATATTAGTTTGCTGTTGATAAATTTGCTATATTTCCAGTTTTTAGCAGAAATAAAGTGTGATTGTGTTTTGGTTGTGTTGCTTCCATTACAATAGATCAAGACCACCTTAGTGGTCTGTAGTTGCTTTTATATTGCTACAAAAAAGTCAGATGTTTAGTTCAGGCTGTGCCATGTATAATCCTTAAGACTAACAACTAGGACTGCATTGCACATTTTTTCTGTTTTTTTTTTTAATTATCAAATTATGGTTAAACATTAAGATACACATTACTTCAGTTCCTGAACTACGTGTTTCAAACACTTTTAAGTCAGAAATCCTAAAATTTTCCCAAATTAACATTGGAAGTAATTCTTTATTAACTGTAGAGCATATACTGATCAGTTGCACTGTATGGTTGAGATTGAGTGAACTTTAACAGAACCATTTGACACATAGGTCATTTTGGCGATACTTTTATGTGTGATGACCCAACTGACAGCATCAAAGCACTGTAACTACTTATGATAACGCCACTTCCTATTGGTGGTCCTTTGGAACGGAGTCTCTAAATCCAGCCGTTTCACTGTACCAGTGTACACTGTACCAATAGCGCGACCGTTAGTATGGTCGGCTAAAAATATACACATGTATTCACAATCGAGTAGATTAACGGCATATCACATCGTGTTTGTTGGCAAAAGATGGCAATCGATGTTTGTTTTACTTTATCCATTTCATTATTGATAATTTGTTAATACAACTCACAAAACTTCCAGCAATGACGTCATGTAAATTTCTCGTATTTTGGTCAAGATGGGCTGGCTGCCTGGTCTGCCCAAGCCGCCAGTGGATGTGGTATACAGCATATTAACACCAGTTTTAAAAATTAAGTCATTTTTGGCAACAGCAATCACAGTTTACATCAGCACATCACAACCTGATAACAAAAACACACAAATCTAGGCATGATCTGGCATCATAGACTATAAATTACAACATACATTATATATGTTAGGCACTTTGCTGTTTGTAGTCCGCAGTAAAAAGAGAACCTGCACCAATGTACAATAACAAACAAGAAACACTGGCGCTGGCACCTATACGGCAGACACGGCAAACGTCTGCGACAAGGAGTTATGCTGATGCTGTGCCACTTTTCGGCTGATCCGTGAATATTTTTCTACCCAATTTTGAAACAATCGAGGTTAGTTTTGTCAGCCCACGGTGACCATGATGCAGCCGAGTGGTAAATTGTCAAACATTTATTAAAGTTGTGTTTTGTAGGCAAGTGGGAAACGGCCAACAGTGGGCCATGTTAGCAGATATTTTTGTACAAAATACAAGAACACAGTAGCTAAAAGTAAAAGACTGAAAAACAGAAAATACTATGAAACTGGCGAAAGATTCTACATGGCAGTTGTAAATGTGTTTCAGCTTTTCGGGTACTTCACCACACAGACTCTACCGGGGCTACCATTCCCCAGACCCCTGCAGTTTGCCGTGCCACTTTCCAAACTGCCGGCACCTATGACATGAAAAGATATTTAACAAAGTGTTGCTGTCTGAACCCTGAAATATTTTGCTTATTTTGTACAATACAGCAAAGTGAAGATTGCAAATAAATTGGCTGTGCCTCCAAATACCTTGTTCAACACTGTTCTATGCAGACATTATAAACAAGTGCAGGTATGACATACAGTTCAACCTCATACATTCAACATAACTCCCATATAAGCCAGCGAGTAAACTTGCACACATGTTGTATGTTTCCTGAAAGTATTAATGAAAAACATCACAAATGTGTACTGTATCCCAAACATCAGCTTCATTGACACAGTCCATTGCACGTGTATTTAATATCAATGCAGCACCAGTGAGTAACTAATTGCATTCATCATGTTGTTAAAATTTTTCAATAATGTTTACGTTATGCCAATACACCGTTTTATCCGAAGATGCAGCATTTAAATTGCTGACAGTCTTTGGGAAAATGGCGCGAAAGTTTCTGTTGTTGCTGATACTGAACTGTGTTTTGTGTAATAAATGAACAAAACATAGCATAATTTGTAGCAGTTTGAAGCCAAAAGCATAACAGGCTGTACCATTTGTGACATCTCGAAAAACGTCTCGGTCTGGGTCTTGAAAGGTCTCGGTCTCGTCTTGAAGCCAAAATTGAAGGTGTTGGTCTTGTCTCAGGAAAATCTGGGAAGGTCTCGTCTCGAACAAAATTTCAAACGTCTCGGTCTCGAAAGAAAAGGTCTCGTTTACATCCCTGCTACAAATACTGTTAGAAACCAGTACCGACTATATATTTATGATATCGTACTCAAAGTACACCACAAAAGAAGAAAGTGACCTGCTATGGTGCCACAGAAATTATTATTTAACTGGAGACTCAAAACTTTCACTTAACGATACTGATTTCCAAACAGCAGTACATACTTTGCTCTAAGCTCCAGTAAAATGTATAAATCACTTTAGAATGTCTAAATAGTACACAGTGGTAATGCTGGCACAAGCAAAGGACATCACAAGTGATCTAGTATAAATGGTGTATCAAAACTGAAGGTAGTGCAAGTCGACATTACGTGTGATAATTAAGTCCTACATGTGATGAGCAAAATATTTTCTCTAATTAGAACTCCAGCAGTAAAGCATAAACATACAGATGTATTAAATATAAAATGAAATAAAACGATATCAGAAAATTTAAAGAAAGTAAACCTTTAGAAAAACAAATAGATTATAAACAAAGACTGATTTCCAAACTGACAAATGGTCAGCAGTATGTTACTAATGAAAAAGTCATCCAGAACTATATCCAAGCAGTGACAGATGGATACATGGATGGTTGGGTACATACTGAATTGGAGTCCAGGAGGCGGGAGGGCAAGCAGTGATGGACTTCAAAGTATAACTTTTATTCTGTACTGAAACAACGAATTAAACATTTTCACACGATGAATTTCGTTAACAAAAACAATGGTAAATCAAGCACGTATACTCAGAAATTAAAAAAATTACTATACAGTACTATACTCAACAGCATTCCCGATGACAAAGTACGATGTTAAAGTAATAAACACATTAATTAATATACTTCTATATTACATTTGGCACCATTCAATTTGCATTACTTGACACAAAGGATTGGACTAGGCCAACTGAAAAATTTCTAGTGTATCGCCATTTTTATTGGCACATTACACTGTAACAAGCTTTAACAAAGAAGCTTTTGAAACAACCTTTGGCAACTGTTGACTTTACATCAGCCAAAAAAACTTCAAGCCATCACAAAAAGCAGCAGCGAGTAAGAATACCAAGCACCTGCTGCATGAGAAACGTGTAGCTGTCGATCCATCAATGACATTGTAATCTCAAAGCAATGTAGTCAGCATCTAACACTAGCAGATAAAATGCCAAAAACCAGCTTTAAAGAAATACGTACACTGCAAAACTCTACAAGTGTCACCCTTCATATCAAGCTGAAGTCTTGTTACAGCACATACAAGAATAATATTGGCCTAAAAAGTGTTAACATGACTACTGTGTTAGTATATCAAAAACAATATACCACGGCATTAGAAAACATTCAGATGCAAGCTATGTCACAAGTCGTATCAGGAACGGTTGAGAATTCTGGATCTCCCTACTCAGAAGTTTATAAGGTTAAGAGGGGACATGATTAAAACATACATCTGGTATCTATGATACAACTGTCTCACTCAGAATAGCTATAATATCAGAGTATGCTACTCGAAGCAATTCAGTAAAAATAGCTAATTGTAGATGTCATAATAACCTGAGGAAATATTCAGTTTTAGAAATTAGAATTACAAATGTCTGGAACAGCCTACCTTTCTCTTTCGTCACTGCCCCTTCGGTAAACTCATTTAAAAATAGACTGGATAATCACTGGGCATCACAAGAACTTAGACATGATTGGGAAGCAGAATACCAGGAACGGGGAGTAGAAGCAGAGTTGAATTTTGAGTTATTCAAGATTTACCATTACATCTTTGGCACAGAAACACTCCACCTTTGCCCATAACATCTGTTATGTGTGTATGTTTATGTTGCATGCACTTATATACAGGCAAAAAAACTCAAGTATTACAAATGTATAAAAATAGAAAAATCACTCAAAACAATTACCACATACACGTTAAATATATATAATAATGGACGAATAAACCATGATATAATCAAAGCACGTTAAACCGCACATTAAATACCCACTGCAGGCGGAGATTACAGGCACCGTGAAGCATTATAGCTACTAATGCCGCCATTCATAATTATGAATTAAACTCTAAAACATATAAGACGGATTAAAAATATCTCTGCTATCTATTAAAAAAATTACAAATTAACTCAGTGGTTTTTGACTGTTAATTAGGCAATAAATCCAATTTTTTAAATACAAAATTTGCTACTATGCACAACACAAAAATTGTGCTAGACATCATGAAAACTAATAGAACTATAACAATTCTTGGTATAGTTACCAATTCTTGTCCACGATAGTCGATATGACAATTAACCCTTTAAAGCCTACTGTTGCCATATGGGTACAGCTATAAAGCATCCTGTGCCAGACCGGGTTAAGCCGTCATTTGTAATTTTTGACATCCGGGCACTCTGACGCCTGAGTGTCAGAGTGCCCGGATGTCAAAAATTACAAATGACGGCTTAACCCGGTCTGGCACAGGATGCTTTATAGCTGTACCCATATGGCAACAGTAGGCTTTAAAGGGTTAAGCAATTGATGTTTTTTCAGTAGTACAGACGGATAAAAAGTTCAGCTGTAAAATTAACGTTAACACACAGGCGTTGCATTGTGCACACATCACATATTCATTTTGGCACCGTTAAGAGTTTGTTATTCTAGCCGCTGCTTCGATGAATATAAAATACGAACTGCATTGTAGTTAAAAACTTTGATTTTAAGCGAAGAGTAAGTCGACCGGTACACGTCATTTTCACTGGACACTCACTACAACATAAAACAACATTAAGTACACATATGGCCGTTCAACATAAAACAAAACAGTATCATAGCAGTAATATACGAGAGATACATTGGTGCTTCAGTATTCTTCAATAATATGATAAATATACCTGTTATTGTTATTATTATTGTTATTAAATTAATGAATGCTCGTATGTACAGAAGTGGTCAACCACAACAAATTCTTAATGTATGTGAGAAAACCAATCACTTTGCAAGCACAGTCGCAATTTAATCAACACAAACTGAAAAACTGATTAACTAAAAACCATTATACATTAAAAATGTTTTTGAACAATTACCATCTGTTATATTTCTCAAATACCGTATGCCTGTTGCCTGCAGGAAACAACCATCCGAGCACTATGACACTCAGTCCTGAGCGTCAGAGTGTCTGGATGTCAAAAATAACAAATGACGACTTAACCCAGTCTGGCACAAGATGCTTTATAGCTGTACCCATATGACAGCAGTGGGCGTCAAAGGGTTAACTAAGAAGCATACCAGACAGTAGCCGATCATTGCGGCATCAGCTGACAAGGCTTGGTTTGGCGCCATTCAACAAATAAATCGGAAAAAATCTAGCAGATTACATACTTGCCTCTTATGGTGCCATCTAGACAAAACGTCGAAGACTGGACTTGGTCCAAAATTCTTTTAACATTTTACTGAGTCCTCATACAGATGACAGATTATCTTGTCAAATTTCACAGCTCTTGGCGTTTATTGTAGACCAACACACATAATACAGGCAGACAGAAAGAGATGTAACTGATTGTTAAAATGCAACAGAACGTACGCTATTTAAACTGTGCATTGTATAAGATGAAACAGATGCCAAGAAGATCTTAACAGCTGTCCCTCTGAAGAACTGGAGGAGACCACCAGGAAGCCCTCGTACTAAGTGAATGAAGACTATCCAGCAAGACCTGAAATCCAAAAACCTCTCCCTGAACGAAGCACTCGTCCATTCTGGAGACTGATATCTACATTTGGCACTATGCGCTACTAGTGGTACATGCCACAACAGAAATAGAAGGTTGTACAAGCACACTGGCCAGTGTGTGCATGGCTAGCAATGACACAAAAGCTGTGTGGACCTCTGATAGGCAGTTGTGATTCATTTCTCCTCTCCAACTCCATGTACTCCTCATACTCGCGACAACCCTTCTCAATGCTCGCCAGCTGATTAGGAATGCCAGTCTGCAATGCACACCGACATATGGAGCTACGTAACATTCTAGAGAGACATTCTATCAATATTCCGGGCATTTCACAATATGCCAGGTTTCTTGAAGCTGGACCGCTGAAGTAACAAATGTTTCCTACATTCTACAACAAAATGTGGTGAGGCATCAGGGCAGTAAATACAGCTAATTAAGCTAAAACAGTCAATAAAACTGACTAAACACTGCTATAGAAGAAGGCCTTCCAATAGACAGCAAAGACGGAAGGCAAGTAAGCTCATCTCCTTCAATTCATGGTGCTTTCAGCTGGCAGGTATCTGGATGCAGTTAAGCTAGTACACAAGCCAGGTTGGCTGTCTCAGTGAGCAGCCAACATCTATCTTTATTCGTCCAATAATAAACAATTTGCAATACAACTAAACATACAATAGGACAGGACAGTGACACCGAAATACTGATCACTGCCCTAAAAAATTTACAGTAACACAACACAAACACAAGTCAAACTAGAAGAACAAGCCTAATATGAAATCAAACAGACAAGGAAACATACATCATAAAATCAAAGAGTAAACACACACAATTGACCAACTGCAGCAATACTGCACTAGATAGAGCCAATGCAATAACCTGATAAGTCAACAGTATGTACTGAACGTGTAAATGATTGCAAAGTTTGGAACTAACTAACTAACCAACTAACTGCTGACTGAGACAGCCAACCTCGTGAGCAAGCCAGTAATCCTGGTCATGGCATACCATTACTACAGCTGTATCAAGCCGCTGTCATGTCACTGACTAGCAGAGGTAAACAGAGAAAATATGTAACATCATAACAAAAACTGAAACAAATTGATTTTTAAAACAATATCAAATGAACACTAAAAGACCTTTGCAGCCCAGTTGATTATCCACGAAGGAATAAGGCCACCAGGGTCTTCATAGTAGTAGCTAAAAGCTGCAGCAATTACACAAGAACCAAATAAATCAGTTAGTAATTTGTGAAATATGTACATAAGAAAAGTTTCAACATATCATACAAGTAATGAACACTCGTCGTTGTAACACATGCTTCTGCAGCACTTACTTAGCACTTATATCTCTGTCTCTGATCCTTGACAGGACAATGGGCAGCAAGAGTTCACCATCTGCTCCTGTTTGTAGCCACAGTCCAGACGCTGTTCAGCTGTTCCAATCGACTCCTCGGTCCACCAAATCCTCTTTAAATGTGGACCGCCAAGTCTTCGTTGGACGGCCTCGTCGTCTGCCACTACCACGAGGGGTCCATGACATGGCGTGATTGGCTGGTCGTCCAGGTGGCATCCTGATAATATGACCTGCCATCCGAAGTCGTCTCTCTGCTACAATGTCCTGTTATCTTCGCTGCCCAGTCCGGCTTAGCACCTCCATATTCGTCACATGGTCCTTCCACGTAATGCCCCAAATCTTCTGTAAATTCCACTGGTGGAAGACGTCCAGCTGCTGTCATATTCTAGCTGTGCTCTTCCAGCTGTGCTTCTGCGGCACTATGCGACAAACTCTAATAAATGCAATTAATTCGTTTACTACATTTTCTAAATATAACACGTGACAGTCTTTCACAATCTGTTAAGCCATGGCATACGTTCCAGAGTGCTCACCTTATCTATCAATTTTACCATGAGAACACTGTGGCAGTTTATCAACATCACCTACTACTCATTGGTTGAGTTCATCTTTCGATTAGAAAAAAGATTAGAACTTTTCTAATCCATATTTCTTAATCTGAACGCCGCTAAGAACCGAGTCGGATTAAGTTGGCGATTAGAA
>Ga0056114_1000594_pt1 | contig 13356 bp, 6 predicted proteins | sample WorMetHERISLAND1_FD_77005 | JGI IMG/M metagenome (GOLD analysis project Ga0056114, IMG submission 77005) | Marine gutless worms symbiont microbial communities from Max Planck institute for Marine Microbiology, Germany - Olavius loisae HERON... ...
CCGGAAACTTGTCGAGTTGACTGCATGGAGTTTCATGGGCAGTGCATCGCTAATTAGGTACTAGAGTCTGCTGTGAGGCAGTACGGTCGGCTATCCTAGCGACAGCTTGGCTTCTTGTCCTTTAAGACGCACCATTTACCCACAATACATACGTGATAGACGACAGACAGACGGACGCGCAACATTGTAGCATAAGCGCGAACGCTAGTACGGTCGGCCAAAAACTGTATGTGGAATTGTTTGTGAACAGATGTCTTTCGTAGAGTGTTATTAGTATGTTTTCATGGCGTTTGTCCGTCCGAATAAAAGATGTTATGCTTAGTTCGATGCGGCACAGCAACGGTGTACGATAGAAAACCTGACTGAGATTACTAACACCATCCGTATCTTAGGCCTACATCAGCTTATCTTATCTTAGTACTTAGTTCGACTCACATCCAGATGGATGAATTGGGCCAAATATTGACGTCATTGTGCTCTGTTTGTCGCCAGTTCTTTGGCTTCATCACAGATCTCTTGACAACTTCTTGGTATGTCCATCCAGTTTTTCCTTGGCCGTCCCAGTTTTCTGTTGCGTACAAAGATTGTAGAAAAATATAAGATATTGACATATGATATGACTAAGGGTCAGTAAGGGATACTTCACTGATCACCATACTGGAATGAAAGCAATTCCTACACATCGCCTGTAGGTCTAGTTTGCAGTTTTCTGCACTGTGCATCGTGAAAATATGAGCTATTCTTTATTCCCACTTTGTGGTTAAATTCCGTTTCATTGAAATGTGTCAAATGACTGCATGGGGTGCACTATTTTCCAACTTTCAACGGTTTAATTTGTTTAATCCACGTTGTGACGTCCCAGGTGCTGCAACCAAAAATGGCTTCGTTTGAGTGAAGTAGTGTTTAGTGTTCAACCATAAAAGATTAACGAGAATTTTGCACCGTAATAAGTCGTGAACAGAATCAGATATGGACTTAGATGTACTTCAACATATCCAGTCACAACAAATATAGCCTGCGGCAAAAAACATTTTTTGTTCACGGAGAAAACTTGGAAATACGTTTAAGTAGTGTAAATTTATCAGTTGGACCCACTTTATGTGAGAACCCTTCCGTATCAATGTAATCGATTATTGATGCAAGTTATAATATACAACAATGTCAACAGATATTTTGTGGTTAAGCTTAAGATCGTTAGCACGTCAGGACCATAACTGAATGTTGTCTTGTTCACGCAATCTAGAGTGAAGGTTGTTTATAGGAACAATAAAGTATCAGCAGCGTATTTGCAGAAAACATGTCAGGGAATAATATCTACAAAGCATTAGCCGACAACAACATGCGATTAACAGTTTATTGTAAACATCTGCGCTTCACGCAATTGTCAAAATATAAGACTAACTGATCAACTGATAGACAACGTTAACATATGAATAAAAATTACATCGAGTGAAATTAGTGACGAAATGAAATCAAGTTCAAAAGTTCAGTTCAATTCACAATCAATCTGTAACAACAACGTCATAATACATACACCACGTCCTGACGGATGTGCACAGTGGAAGTCCAGTTGTCCGTCACTGTCACGTGTTTGTGCACCAGGAACAGATCCCGCGATTTCAAAACTCTTCCCAGTTCCCACCCTTTCATTCTCTCATTCTCCCTCTTCCCTTCCCCTTCCATGTCGTTCGTTTCTATCTCATCTCGACCCTGCCATGAAGTGGTACTATTAAATCCAGTCAGAGCATCCACGACAGCCCTGTAGGCTCCCCAGGAGGTGAGAGGTGCAGCCTCCTCAGGAGCGCTAAAGCAATCTTGGCACATGTAAAGCCCAGAAAAGGCATCTGATGGCAAGGACATAGGTTCTTCTCGTACACTTAACTTGCTCAAGTTGCTGAAATAAGAGTCAGCACGGGCCGGATTCGGCCCCCACTCCATCTGAATCTGTATGTGTTGTATATGTAGGCCCATCAGCACAGCGACGACCACATCACTACTGACCAATCACAGACACTCATCAAACTGTCTCTAAACTAACAACTAGTCAAAAACTCATGTCACAAGTTAATTCCCAAACGTTTACAAAACCTCTTGACACAAACTTAGCAACAACAAAGAAAGGTGTTAACCCGTTGTCGCCCACTGTTGTCATATGGGTACAGCTATAAAGCATCCTATGCCAGACCGGGTTAAGCCGTCATTTGTAATTTTTTGACATCCAGGCACTCTGAGTCTGATGCTTAGACCCGAGCGGCAGAGTGCCCAGATGTCAAAAATTACAAGTGACGGCTTAACCCAGTCTGGCACAGCATGATTTATAGCTGTGTCCATATGGCAACAGTGGGCGTCAAATGGTTAATGCGACACTGGACAGAGGACAGCAGTAATAAATGGCCGATCGGCGCAAAAAAGACACATATCACATGCGCAATGGACGGCTGTTTGTTTAGTACTATACAAAACTTATCAACATCTTGCGCTGCTCAATGTCTTGGTGGCACAGTGGTTACAACGTTGGACTTTCGATCAAGCGGTCGCGGGTTTGACTTCCAACTGGTGCGGAATCAAGTCACCTAGGTCAACTCAGCCTTCCATCCGCCCGGGATACCAGCCCTACTCGCTGCGGGTTAAGACAGGGTGTGTTTGCAGGTAACAATGTGTGATCCCATATGGCAAGTGACACCTGGTAGTTCTGAGTGAAGTTTCCCATGAAGAAATCATCCGCCTTTACTGCGGGGGAGTTGACCTCCAATAGTTTAATTTCAGCACCCAGGGGCTGACACAGCTCCCCGTCTCTAGCCACTGTGAGGCTCAGTGGCGTAGTGGTTAACGTTGTGGCTTTCTGGCAGAGCGGTCTGGGGTTCAAGTCCCGGCCATGCCACTATATCACTGGATAGCAATATTGGGCAAGTTGTTTACTCACATTGCCTCCCCAGTCTTCTCAGCTCCAAGAAACTGGGGTACAAAAGGCAGTATTCGGACTGGACAGATTTAATTGCTTAACTGATTGAATGCGTTAGATTAAACTAAATGTGGTATAGCTAATAGCTTTAGAACGCACTATACAATAATCTCAATTTGCATTTTTTTGCATTTACAACTTTAATAACTAGAACTATGGGCTCCCCACCCTAGTCTGGAGGGTATGACCCTTCCACACCCCACTGTTGACTACAGTGTTAACCTTTTTTTCTAACCAAAACATGAACTCGGCCACTGTGTCACGCTACAATGCTCCTCACTCGCCTTACACAACAGCTGCCGACTGAAGCCAGCTACTGAGGCAATGCCTAGACAGCAATATCATCGCCGGCCAATCACCAGACATCGATCTTCCCAGCAGGCTACAAACAGTACTTCATCGACGACGGTTCACCATCACAGCACAGTCGGAGGAATGGACATCCACGTTCACATGATTGACACACAACGCGAGAAATAAATCACACATAAAAACACGCAACTCAACTCAACTCTCTCCGACAACAGATACTAGTGTGGCATAAAAATTCACTCGATACATCCCATATGCAACATTTTAAAAATCTACACATGATGATAAAATTACAACTTCGGATAATCATAATATAAATACCTATATACAACAATAGACTGCACTGCTAACGACATTTCCTACTAGAACAATATACACGCGATTGTCACCTGATGACGAATCATCAAATTATATTCTACGCTAAAAGAATAACACATCATATCACTCTGATATCTCTACATACAACACAAACCATGCAGGATAGCCTCAAGTAGCAGAGGAAAAATTCCTCTCCCCCCCCCCCCGAGTTTCACAGGCTTTTCCAGAGCCATAAACGTACTTTTCCATAGGTTATTGCAACAAGTAATTGTAATAATGACCTTTTACCTTAGCAACTATCAATAGTGTCTAAAATGTTTTAGCTGGCATTTATTGGGCAAGGTCGCTACTACCCGAGATTGTAATCAGCTTGTTTACTGAGTCAACAGCTGTTTTACACAGATATTTGAATGACGAACAAAAATTATCTTAGTTGTTACAATTTTTCCCTGACGTTGCACAGAATTCCCCGAGTTTAGATATTTCAATTATTCCAGACTGTGGCCATCCACAGATTCACCGCTTGATTCTCAACTAGAAATAACTCATAAATTCTTGGTGTTTTTATAAATGTTTTGTATCAAAGGAAACAAGAATAAATAATTACTTGCTTAATTGATCGGCATAATCTTCACAGCTCACAGTGTATTGATACGAGTACTTGCATACAGTCGTTACAGTCACAATATTGCCAATGGACGATGTAAGACACGACAGATTACAACAATATAAACCAAACGACATACATGACGTCAGTTTGACATGATTAGCGGCCCAAAGTGAGGTATACGGCATCATTCAATGAGGTTAACCCTTTGACGCCCAGTGTTGCTATATGTGTACAGCTATAAAGCATCCTGTGCCAGACCGAACTAAGCCATCATTTGTAATTTTTGACATCCGTGCACTCTGACGCTCAGGACGGAGCATCAGAGTGCCCGGATGTCAAAACCTGCAAATGACGGCTTCACCCAGTCTGGCGGAGGATGACTTATATGTCAAAAGTGGGCGTCAAAGGGTTAAGTTCTCAATGGAAACACGTGCAGCTTGTCACCGATGTAAACAAAACAACAGACCAATGAACAGCTTTGTTCAGCCGCTCAGCCAATCAGCTTCATTCACCACTGATGGCACACGAGCTAGATGAAATATTTGAGGACGGCAACAGAAATGAATTTCTCAATAAACAATTCAGAGTCCAGGACAGCAATGTGTGCTGCGCGGCCAATCAAGTTGTTAGTCGTACTGGACGGCAGTGCGTGGCTCACGTCGTAACGTACAAAGTTGATGTCCGACTTGTAGATGATTGGCTGAAGAATGTTGTTTACCATCTCACAATACACGCCACCTGCAATAACCGGCCGAGTGATTGAGTAGACTGTTAAATCGTTGACACTCACTGTTGCCATTATGATGGGTACAGCTATAAAGCATTCTGTGCTAGACCAGGTTCAGCCGTCATCTGTAATTCTTGACATCTGGGCACTCTGACGCTCAGGGCTGAACGTCATAGAGTGTGCTGCCGCAGATGTCAAAAATTACAAATGACGACTTAACTCGGTCTGGCACAGGATGCTTTATAGCTGTACCCATCATAATGTCAACAGTGGGTGTCGAATGGCACATTTGCTATTTGAATACAATAATACGATACGATATTCGCCTTACATCATCGCTACAAATTGTATTCAAATGGCACATCAGCACAATTAGGCTATATGGTGCCATTTACCCCAGTTCATGATGGAAAATACAGGACAGAAAACAAATTAAAAATACTGACAATAGACATCCCGGAAAAACAAACTCAAAACACAGCAAAACAAAACTGCCACATGTGGTTTTGTCGCCTTTTATGACACTCAACCAGGAAACGACATGTGCTTATTCTACAATGCTATGGGATTTTGAATGTTAATATTTGGTCAATCAGACTACAAAACTGATATCAACAGACCAGCTCACCACTGACAAACAATTGGATTAGACATTAATTTCAAAGCCTTTATTGTTAAATTTTTCTGGGAAATTTTAACAAAGAATCTTTAACTTCCAGTTGAACTACTATGTCTAGCAGTCAGCTGCTAGTGAGTGAAGAGTGCTAGCCAACCAGCAGTGTGGGTGTCTGGTGGGTGTGATATACTGACCAATGCCGGATGAGTCTTTGACGGCGGCACGACACAACTCAATACGAGACGAGTGATACGGCACGTAGCGGTCCTGCTGTGATCCCACCAGCAGCACGTTGCGGAAAAACTCCAATCCTATTCCATACAGTTATCACACCAATGCTGTCAGATTACAAATTTCACTGTAAAACCCAACATTTTTTCATGTCCTTTATTTCGTGATCTCAGCAAATTCGCGAAAATGACAGGCCGCACATATTCAACAGTAATCAGTTACTTAGTACATCTCCAATAGAGCTTGTAGTTAGTTCAGCAAGCAAAAAACGCCAAAATTAACCGTGCCAAAATAATTTAGTAGCTGTAACTGCCAAAACTAAGGGTTTTCCAGTAATTGGCAATTCGTCCATTTTCTAAACTTTGCATTGGTAAACAATTACTGTTTAAGTTTAACTATCATTCAGTGGTGTGATAAACTGCAGTAAACTTGATGAACTGTAACTAGTCATAAACAATGCATGCTAACTTAGCGCTGTTTGTGGCAAGTTATACTATCAAACAGGTTTAGCACGGTATAGTCAACATGGCTATGAAAAGACTTATTTCAAACAAGTGGAGGAACTGTTAACCTCAGAGACTGTCGATAGATCTTCTCAGCAGTATAAGATGGACATCTAAAATGTTTTTCACCAGTAACTTATGCCTGCATCGGCAGATGCATGATCCGTTTGCAATGTCTGGCTTTCTTGTTATTCTGACAATCAACAGTGCAGCTAACGTGCCGTGCCCGTCGTCCTTCATGTGAAGACAAAACTGTCAAGTCATACAAGTCATACATGAGTGTGGTGACATACCGGTCTTCTGACTGAGCTTGTAGAGGAATGTCTGTCGCGGGTCTGAGTGATCTTTGAGTGACAGCTGCAGCAGTGAGCCCGACTTCTTCCACTTCTGCATCAGCCACATACCTACACACGGACCACACACGTTGTACACACAGACCACACACAGAGACAGACCTTACTTGCTTGTAACAGTCCATCGGTTGCATTGAGGATGTTTATGCTACTAGAAATAAGAGCGACAAGAACTACAGCTGTGGGGATGACTGCGGAGGCTGAATTCACACGCACAGATATGTCCACCACCACAGTGATCCAGTTCCTCTTGGACTGGCCGTGAACAATAAGGAACAACAACAAATTTCAACAACAGCTTGGTCTGACGCCGGGCAGTAGCGAGGTGAGTGAGTAGATTCATAATGGCACTTCAGCACAATTAGGCTATAGATACATCACAATTCACGTTGGTTCATGTTGGAAAATACAGGAGACAAATTGAAAATACAGACAATACAGCAACTAAACACAACCCAGAAAAGCAAACCATGAGTTACACAGCAAGAGAAAACTACCCCGGTTTAGTCGATTCTTACGACGCTTGGCCAGGAAACAAGGTGACGATGCTCCCGAGCCCACACGAGGCACTCACAAAGACCACACATAGTGAGCATGTAGTTCAACAGAAACTGAAACACTGAAACAAGGCTGTGTGTGTCTGTCTCACTCTGTGTGATTATGACTGTGAGTCAGTGTGTCTGTGACTGACCCATGTTCACCAGTCCGCTGTTGTTGAAGAGTGTGCCAAGGTGAGGTCCGGACAGCGAGAGGAACGTGTGAAGTCGCGGCAGCAGCTCAGCCATCTGAGGACGAGACATTGCTGAGCGAATGATGAGATTACCGAGTGAGTGACCAATGAAACTGACAGACACATACACAGACACAACGTCACACCACGACAGTCAGCATCGGAGAAATATCGGTCAACAGATTATACCTATTCACAATGACACTTTTGTTAATTGCGCTATATAAATACCCTTACTTACAACATACAGTGTCTGACAAACATCATACAGAACAATGTCCACTGGTGAATATAACATTAACCATTTGACGCCCACTGTTGCCATATGGGTACAGATATAAATCATCCTGTACCAGACCGGGTTAAGCCGTCATTTGTAATTTTTGACATCTGAGCACTCTGATGCTCAGGGTTGAGCGCCGTCTGTTGCCCGGATGTCAAAAATTACAAGTAACAGCTTAACCCGGTCTGGTACAGGATGCTTTATAACAACATTTTTGGGTTTTAAAAGGGTTAACACACATTAGTGTCTGTCTGGCCACGTCCCAAGCTACATGGCTGATGCCTGCCAACTCGTCACTGACGTCAGACGATTGCGTTCTGCCGACACTCAAACACTGCTCGTCAGTCGCACACAAAGTTCTTTTGGCGACAGAACATTCGCTGCGGCAGCACCTCGGCTCTGGAACAGTTTGCCGTCGAACATTGTCCTATGGCCAGCTGAGGCAGTCAGTTAAAACATATCTTTTTGGACAGTAGGGCCACGGCGCAGTGCGACCTGTGTTAACTGCGCCTTAGAAGCACTCTTACTTACTTACTTACTTATGTGGACAGGCAGTATCAGAGCTAGCTGGTATGAGACACAGCCACCAATAGCATGTAACATCAATCAATTCAGCCGAACTGTGAGTGATTACACCACAGACCAAGCAACGCAGCGAGACAGCCGAGACGTCAAGTCAAGTGATAACAACCTGATGCGTGTTGGCTTCATGCCAAACAGGTCCAAGTGGTAGAGAATCTCAGATACGAGGCGATCCGTCATTACTTCAAAGTCAGCGAACGTGTCTGTCTATGAACACACCAACCTCGTCGTCATAACTACAGCACTACAGCGGATAACTGACGAGATTTTCAATAACCTTGAATGACCCTCAAGGTCATTCATCCAACAGCTTTGAAAAAAGCTCATGTATTTGCTGTAGTGGACTTATCTACAAATACGGGACTACAATTTTAACTATTCTAACTGTCAAACTGAGAAGAAACTGAGAACTTGTCCAATGCCATGTTGAATAAATCTAGCAAGTACAATTTCCGATGCGTAGGCAGTAATCACTCGTACAGTCAACTTGTTACCTAAATTTGAAATAAATAGCTATTTCGAATACCATTTTGTGAGAAAGTTTAGGAGGTTCAGAATTAATGAGGGGCTGGGTGGGTCAAAATTTGGTTCTTCTCTATTAACTCTGCATATGAGTCTCAACACAGTGCTACATTACTGCTACAGAGAAATACTGTAACATATTACAACAACTAATAAAAACATTTGCCATTAACCAGCATCATGTTTTGGATCACCCTGTATGCAGACGGCACAGACCTGGTTGCGTTCTGACATGAGGAAGTCAAGTCGACCGCCAGGTAAGGCGAGTTCCAGGTAAGTTCTGACGAGCCGCAGGTCTGTGCTGTTACCTAGGTGAACAGGTAGCCACAGATACAGACACAGATACAAGCAGCGATACTAACACCAGGTCACAGTGTCGTGCCTCCCTCACACCTTCTACTCCCAGTACAGTTCACACACATCTACCAAATACAACTTGATTGATTGAGCAGGGTTTAACGTCTTCACCAACACAGTATAGGTTATCTGGGAGACAGTTTTACAGGTCAAAAGACCCAACCAACAGTATCAAAGTACTGAATGAACACAAAAATATACAAATAACACAAAAATACAATAAGTGCACACACATACAAAAACACAGCAAATCCCCTAGTCTACACTAATATGGGGTGACTAGGGGATGGTCCCACAGAGAGCAGGGTCGCCAAGCCTGAACGGCAGTGGGACTGCCGCCACGGTAAGCCCTACTAAATACAACTTCTTGGCCAAGGACAAAAAAAACTTCACCAACATTATTCAGACAAGTTAACCATCTTACGAACTCCAGAAATGGCACAAATTTTCACTGATAAAGTATGAGTAGGTAACATACAACTTTAGTGAAACATGAAGCCGCTTGAAGCGTCTATTCTGAGTATGCATGCCCACTCCACTTTACAGTCACAGAATTGTGCGTGGCCTATTCACTACAGGCTTAGCTATCCCTCAGAAACACTGCTCTAGCATCACTGTCACTCACTAATGCATGCCTTATATAGTTGTCTTGTCACATATTTTCGTTTCATCTCATTTTCTGCATTTTGCTCTGAACTTTCTCTGACCAATCAAATTCTCCGACTTTCTGAGCTTTCATTTATATGCAGAAAACTGGTTCCACCCTGCCACACCTCCCTTCACTATGCATGTTCCCTTCCACTGCCATGTGTCTCTTACAAGACTCTACACCACTGTTTGACGACTTAGACAGCTACAGGTGAGCGACAGACATGTGATTAGATGATGATTATTGTAATGATGATAATGATTACAAGAACAGACAGACCGTCCAGGCCGTGGACGCAGACGACTAGATGCACTCCATCATCAGAATGAGGAATCTCGGCCGGCCAGAAGTACGGCCATACAGACACCACACTTGGCAGGTCACTGCAAACACCAGCATACAATAGCTGAATTACTACTGTATCATCTGCTACATCGTCATCAGTGTCAGTGTCCACGTTATCTACCTGTGAGCAATGACAGCTCAGCCTAGCAACTGCTCATGGTTTACACACAAGCAATGTTCCTCATGATGTCACGTAACTATTTCTGGCTACTTAGCAAAGAACGCTGAATCGATTCAAACATTAAATGCACAGATCATTAAAAATTAACGTGTGCAAAACATCCTAGTGCAAATGACGCAACTGTACGGCGAGTTTATCACGTTCAGTTTTGTTAATGAAACACACAGAGAACATGTAACGCACCTGTAGAAATGTCCTGAGTAATTGAGCTGCTTGCGGAGTTTCTCCTTGGCGCCGATGAACAGTACGGTGTCATCAGATACGACTGATACTAGACGTCTTGACTTGTCGGTGGTGGTGCCACGTTGTGCCGTGACAGCCGATTCACTCACCTCGATATCACTGATGCCGAGGACACGTCCTCGCCGCGGCGTGTCTGGTGTCTGCTCACGACCGCCTCTGCTCTCTGTTATCAGCTCCAGCAGTGTACACTGTCCCGACAGATATCTCTCATCGTCCGATACGCTGTCACATGAGCCCGGTATTACCACGCTCAGTTCGTCGGTGACGTAGCCGACAGAGTTCATATCGCTGCTCGTGTTGTCGGGCGATGACTGCTTCGGTTCACAGGCAGACTGGTCAGAATTCACTGTGCCACTTGCATCTTCTAGAGACGACAGCTGCAGAGTTGCGACAGACTGGCTACCAATCTCATCAGCATTCGACCCGAGAGTCATAGTCACACTCTCCTCACTGATGTCAACAGCAGTCAATGACGCCGATACAGGTACGGCGGCTGTCGCTGCTGATAATACAGGTAAAGAGGCTGCTGTTGCTGATGATACAGGTACGGAGGCTATTGACGATGACACAGATATGGAGACTGTTGACAATACAGGTACAGAGACTTCTGCTAATGATGAAACAGATACTGAATCAGATGATACAGGTACAGAGGCTGCTGATTCTGATAACACAGGTATTGCGGTTAATGACGATACAGGTATGGAGGCTGTTGACGATACAGGTACAGAATTTTCTGCGGATAATGAAACTGATACTAAATCAGATGATGACACAGGTACAGAAGCTGTTGACGACGATACAGGCACAGAAACTGCTGATTCTGACGAAACAGGTATTGCAGCTGATGACGCTGCAGGTACGGAGCTTGTAGACAATACAAGTGCAGAGACTTCTGCTGACGATGAAATGAATACTGAAGCAGACGATGATACAGGTACACAGGCTGGAGACACTGATGAAGCAGGCACTGAGTGTGATGACGACACAGGTACAGAGATTGTTGATGATACGGGTAATGAGGCAGGCGCTGACACAGGTACGGAAGCTGCTGTTGACAGTACAGGTACGGAGACTTCTGATGACGATGACACAGGTATGGAGGAGGCTGTTGATACACCAATACCCATGCTGGGCTCATCAGCGTTGTTGACACTGTCGACAGTCTCAGCTGACACTTGCTGACACAATGACAATGACGCCGTGTCATCGTCATCCTTGTCATCAGCTGCTGACACTGACTGATCGTCATTGACACTGTCACACGCTGCTGTCATCGACACCTCCACGCTGACTTCACTGTCAGCCGCGCATCTGTCACTGCTGACCACTGCATCGAGGTCAATGCCTTCAGTCATATACAAGTCGTTTCCGACGGCTCGCTGCAAGTCGGCTCCAATAGTTCTATCTAGGTCACAGCTGGCAGATGTATCTGGGTCACTGCCATCGACAGTAAAGTTGACGTTGGTTGGAGCTGTAGGCTCGTTGCTGTGCTGCGCTACCAGCTGCGCCCTGTCCTGCTGACTGCGCCAGTATGGTGTCATGTCACGCTCCGACTCACCGTGCTCGTTGGCTGCCAGCGTCGGCATAGATCCCGTCATTGACACAGACGTGTCGTTCAGCGCGGCGGTCGGAAGGGTGGGCAGTGAGACAGCGTTGAACAGCAGGCTAGGCTGCATGATGACCCCACAGCCAACCAGTGACTGTGTGTGTGTCACATCCGACGTCAGCGTACCTAACTCGACCGTCGGTCGGTAGTCCTGCCGTGAGATGTCCAGCTTACGATAGCCAACCAGTGTGCAGTCTGGTCGATCTGTTGCCACCAGATTGTCGCCAGCGGGCCGAAGAACCGACTCCGGACGTAGCGTTCTCAGCCGCATTTTGCCCGCTTTGCGTCCAATGTCGCTTGCCGACGACGTCGTGGAAACCAGTGACATGCGACTCTGTCTGGATGACGTCGCGGCTTGACTACTGCAACTCTGTTGGTTGCTGAGCGTTGTTGACTGATGTTGCTCCGTGGCTGGGTCGTCCTGCTGTTGACCGGAAGCTGTGACTACCGATGTCACTGTTTGTTCCGTGTAGTTGTCTTCGAAGATGATCGGTAGCGTCGACACGTCGCCGTCGAGTTCCAGACACTCGGCCGACAGCGGAGGAACCGACTGGAAGTACTCCGATGACCGCACAGCACTGGTCACAGCCGAGTGACCGTGAACACTACCAGACACACACATACACAGAGACATATAGAGAGACATACAGACACACACACAGACAAATGCAGAGACATATACAGAGAGAGACAGACACAACCATACAAATACATGCAGACAGACATATTTACACAGGCGGACAGACAGATAGAAATCAAAACAATTGCTGACTAGTGACAGTGAGAGACAAAACAACAGCAGAGTTGTCTAGACTACAGGAGAGCTTGAGTACATTAGCAGAGTTGAGACCAACGTACACGTTTCCAACATGACAGCTGTCATAATCCTCCCCCTCCCCGGACACATACCAGCTGTTTGACAATCATTTACGATATTTTAGACCAGTTTACAAATCCAAACACCAGACTAACAGTGGACTTCAAAATCACTCGTAAATGTGTGGTATGTGTTGCACTGCTGTATTGCATTACAACAGCAGCAGCAATCAGTGACTATTAGTGTACTATAATGCAGTAATTTCCAGCGTAATCACAAAACCAAACAAGAAAGCCCAGCTGACGCTGTCAAACCCGCGCGACGTAAAAGCATGCAAAAATTGCTCCAATTCGACATGTTTCGTTTCATTTCACCGAATTCCATTTCCCCGAATTTCAAAGTTTAG
>Ga0056114_1000595_pt1 | contig 13353 bp, 9 predicted proteins | sample WorMetHERISLAND1_FD_77005 | JGI IMG/M metagenome (GOLD analysis project Ga0056114, IMG submission 77005) | Marine gutless worms symbiont microbial communities from Max Planck institute for Marine Microbiology, Germany - Olavius loisae HERON... ...
ACGCTCATTTTTGAGTGAAAATCGGCTTTAAGTTTTAATCCCTGGGCAAAATTTCAAACATTTAGGCAGCTGACCCCCCCACCCCCAGTTCTTTTAGGTCAATTCCAACACTGCCTCTGGTGTATTCACATGTCAAGCTGCATGACTTTTGTGACGTCTGGATTCTGGAAGTATGTGAATGGTGGCGCAAGCGTATACGTACAACGTGGCAGTATAGACTTGTCGTGGACCCGTGGCAGTGATTGTTGCAGATCGCCGTACTAAAAGCTGACGGCGCACAAGTTCCAGAAGTCAGTGTGGATACACAGAACTTGCCGTGGGAACGTGAAGCTGAACATTTTTAGCCGAGCGGACTTAGTACGGTCGCACTTATATGCTACAGTGTTGCGTCTGTAGTACGTGATGTATTATGGTTAAACGGTGCGTCCTAGGGCAAAAGTTAGTAAGTTACTATTTACAGCCGATAGGAAGGCCTGTATGAGAAATCGATTGGTACCAAAATGAATGACCTTGCACTTTGTTTAGAGATCGTATCAAGGTCATGTCAACGATTGCTTTAACTTCGACGTTGGATATCTCGGAAATTATTAGAAATAGAGGCTTGGTTCCAAAGGACCACCAATAGGAAATGGCATATGGGCTATCAAATGGTCAGGTGACCCTCAAAGGTGCTGTGTGTGAGGCAGTACGGTCGGCTATCCTAGCGATAGCTTGGCTTCTTGTTTCATGGTGGCACAGCGCAGTTGACGCCGATCACTAGTCGACAGCAACTAACAATCATCGGCAAGATACACAGGCGCCATCCCATCACACGTTAAAGTTGTCTTTCTTGTTGAATCTTGAACTAAAGTGTGACATATTTCGTACTTCTCACTTCGTCATCGGGGATTTTAGATGGACCAGTTCTGATTTGTTATTCTTCGATATGTCGTATGTCAACGTAACTGTGAAAAAAAAACGATTTTATTATCCATAGCATGCGTAAGATATGTACGTATTTATATGCATGAGTAGATAGTTTCAGACGGGTTAGTTTTTACCCTGTGCGGCGCAATTTGCTACATTGTGTAAGATAGCAGAACCGTAAACTGGCTGTCGGGGTCATGCTAAAGAACGCTAACACCTCGGACAGCGGTAAATTTTGCAGTGGTGGCAGCGACCACACTGAGCACACGCTCTTGTAGCGTAGTGTCTTACGTCCTATTCACTGAGAGCGGACAGTGTAGTTGATAGTGCGGACAACGGTTAGCAGTCACTTGGGAACATCTGGAGATGTCCTGAGTTTCATGGGTGCATTACATGTGCTAAATGTCTGAGTGTATTTTTAATTTCAATTTTTGTAAATTTATACTCATACAATTTTAGATAGAACGCACCTGCTGCTGGATGCCAAAGCGGCATCTGATCGTAGCCAAACTGTGTTGTTTGCACTATTCGAGTTTCGAACTGTGGACTTTGCTGAATCAGTCAATCAGTCAAAATTTTTAGGTGACCTAAGTAGCACAGCTACTACTAAGTCCAGCTGAGACTGTCAGTTAATGTCCAGCCAGTAGTCAGCAAAAGATTGGATTGGATTGAGCAGTGTTTTACGTCCAGGCCAACACAGTATAGGTTATATGGGAGACGGTTTTTACAGGTCAAAAGACCCAACCAACAGTATCAAAGTACTGAAGGTACATATAGTACACAGAAAAATCAAACATACAATAATGAGACATAAACACAAAACACAGCAAGTCCCCTAGTCTACACTAATATGGGGTGACTAGGGGACGGCTCCCACAGAGGGCAGGGTCGCTAGGCCTGAACGGTAGTGGGGCTGCCGCCGCGGTACCCCCGTCAGCAAAAGACTTAAGCAGTGTTCACACTGCGCACGACATTAGACGATGTCGTCCGGTGTCACTTTAACTGAACACATTGATTTAACGGCGCTGTTCACATACGGCACGATGTCGTACGTTGCCGCAACGACACTGATGCAGAAATTGAACTCGGTTCATTTTCTGCTTCAATTGTCTTACGATGTCGTACGATGTCGTACGACATCGTACGACACCCTCACTGCACGGCAATAATTGCATGTAAAAGACTAAAAGTTGTCAGACGACACCGGACGACATCATCCGACATCGTCCGGTGTCGTCCGACATTGTGTGTCAAGGCATCCAGCGCTGTCATACGATGTCGTGTGCAGTGTGATCACTGCTTTACTGCACAGGTGACTGTGTCTTGAGGAGGCGACGAAATATGGCCACAGATTCTGCTGATGTCACGTCTTCTGGGAGGTCATTCCAGGTCTGCTGTCTAAGGCCAGCCAGGATGCTATTGCCATAGTCCAAAAAAGTTAGCACAAAGCTGACCACCAGTGTCTGGAATGTGTCGGTCGGCACTGAGTGCCAATCTCTGGCACAACTTTGGAAGACGGCAAAACACTGCGAATCCGTTCGCTGGACATAGTTCTGCATCACCAGATCAGCATCTGTGTAGATGTTGAGATTGTGAGAGGACCTCTCGCCGCTCTCGGGCTTAACCAGAGTGCTGTCAACTGACAGATCTGAACACGGAAGCTGATGTTGTCATTTCCTGTGGGCTTATAAGAAAATCATGGTAAAAATCGGCAGAATCGTGGCAGACTTTTTAAAATGCAGAAAATCACGACAGGCAATAGATTTAGTTACGGCCTTCGAAGTCAGTGTTGGTTTACAGTCAACTTGTCACACAGTCAGCTTATCACACGATCAACTTGTCTGTGCCTGTGCAGTTGCCGAGTTTTTATATTTATAAAATTTTACATTAGTGCTAGCAGTACATCACATTACACCAATAAACCTTCCTCTTCTTGCTAGTGGTAGATTGCTGATTGCGGTGGATACCTACCACTAACTGGAACCATATCTGCTGACCTCATACAGAACCCACAATTGTGCACCTAGTCCTAATTGTACTGTAGTGTTCGATGCATTGCAGAATGTGGATAACGTAAAATGGCAGTAAATGCAACACTGGATGAATCCTTTGCACGTGGGAAAAAATACAAGTGGCCAAATCGTCTGGAGACAGTTGAAAAGCCATGTAACCCACCAGGTGAAGTGTGTTTCAATGAATAACAATTGTTTTTATTAATGAGTTTGTTGATAAAATCAGTCAGCGAGGAGTCCGAGGACATAGATGTGTGAATGTTGATGTTGCATATGCATAGAGAAAATGAAGGACAAATTAGTGTCTGGACAGATGCCACTCTAAGGTTGTTAGTATGATGCTTCAAAGACAGACGTCGTTGAAACTTAGTCCCATAGCCATCATAGACTGCAGTCTTACAGATCCCGGTACAACTGGTGATGGCAGTTGTATTCTCGCGTATAAGTCACAAAATTTACCACAAAATCTTGACCTAAAAGTTGGGGGAGCGACTTATACGCACGTCATAAAGTAAAGAATTTTTTCCAGCCGCTGAAATACGCAGTTTCCTACCGCATAGAGCCACATGACAGCAAGCTATTGTGTGACGTTGTGCCTCTGGGGCGAGGCACCCGTCACCGTCATCGCGTGGCAATGGCAGCTGCTCTCCCATCTCCTTCCCATCGTTCACAGTCAGTTTAGCATAGCTTACTTGCATTGCGCTCTATAACTTACTACTGATTGATAGGACAGTCTCAGTTACACATCTGTGGTCACGTCGACGCCACCGCCCTCCTCCCCCGCCGTGCGGCGACTGGCCTGTCTTGATGTCAGTCACCCATCGCGACGACGCTGTAGACGGCAGTCCCTTAGATACGTCTGAATAATAGGCCTCTGTTGAGTTTATTATTAGTGAAGCATGCATCCAGTACAAGTCCCCAAAAGCCACCTGCGACTTATACGCAGGTCAATGATTTTTGACCACATACGGACTCGATTTTTAGGGGGGCGACTTATACGCGAGTATATACGGTGCCTGTGCTTTGGCAATTGCTTCACTCATGCAGACAAAATACATGTGGACCTTGCTTCCTGCATCTTCTGTGGGGATTGCATTTCCTACCTAACATTAGCATTGGTGAAGCATCTTTAGTGGTTGAGCCATTTAACAAAGTGCATAACAAAGTGCATACACTATTCGAACTAGCTAACCAGCAAACCGTTAACACATGTATTTACAATACTATATGTGTTTGTGTAGCACTTGCTAATCATTTTTGTATATTGCATTATTTGAATTGTAATAATGTATCATCACTTGAGAGAGCTGTCAGAAGAAGTGATAGCAGATATTATTGTTAACTTCGTGAATCATGTTAATTAATTCACAGCTACAATGAAGCTGATTCACAGTCATATTTATGACAGCGCTAGATCTCGAGTGTTGGTACTTGAGAGTTCCTTGTGTGTGTTTTGTTGCAGTGTACTTGCCAAACAAAGATATGGCTCTGATAAGTACAGTCCAGAATGAAGTCGACGTTACTCGTGATCCAAGACTTAATGTTGTCTCTCACCTGGAATCATTGCAATCTCCGTATAACGATGTCACTGCTGACAGATTCACTGAGAAGATGTTTGATGTCAGAGGAAGCTACGATAGTAAGCCAGTATCAACCACCAGTGACCATCGTAGCTCCAGAAGATCCTCCAGAGCTAATGATAGATCGTATAAAAATCGTTATTCGGACGTCATTGAGCACCGTGACTCAAATGGTACTTTTGGAGGCACTGACAGCCAAGAAGCATGTCACACTGTCAGCGAAATAAAACCATTGCAGCTGAAGAACAGTTTAACAGCTAACACGCAGTCGGGACCATATATCCTGAGTCAGTCACCAAGACGGCGTGGCAAGAGGAGGGCTAAGGAGGACCTTGATGAGATTTTGAGAAAACGTCTGGAGAAACTGGAAGCAGAACTAAATGTGATTGGATCTCAGTCTTCTATTCCGTATGCTGATCAAGAGTCTGTGGACCATATCACCGATGAAAAAGGGATCGGTGATGGCAAAAGAACTGTGTCGGTTAGTTCACATGCGGAAAAGAAACGAAAGGCTTATAATAATCGGAATGGTGCCGGTGATGGTAGATATGATAAAAGACAGAAGATGAGTGATGACGAACTGGAAAGAATCATCGCTGCAAATGTTAACGACAGTATGAACAGCAGTTCAGACGTGAAGCTGGATAAATACTTTTCCACTATTTTGAAGGACGAAGCCAGTCTTGGTGAAGGTCTGTCTGTGATGTCGGCGGACTTCTCGGAAGAAATTTTGTCACTGATAGAGTCTCAGATTTGGGAGCGTTCACGAAACGAAGGTGGAAAATTGTTTCCTTCATCAGCAGTCGATCAGTTGGTGGACACAGAAACAATAATGCTTAACGTACTTTCACAGAACCTCTCGGATGGACGTTCGGATTATCTGCACATTGATGACCATGACACAGTAGTAAACAATGCAGTCAGTGTATTGCCACAAGTGGCTGATACTGAAACACCAAGCTTGAATGGTCGTAATGTAGACCTGAAACTGGACAAGAAGGCAAGTGTATCAGACTTGGATTTTCCCGAGGAGAGCAAGCGACTCGGGTGTCTGTCGGTTGACACGCAGTGGGACAGCCAGTTTGTTGAGTCCTCCGTAGTTAAATCCACCCACTTGAACAGCGTGCGAGACTGGAGAAGCACGAAGCTTCTTGATCTGTTGATATCTGGCCGACTGAAGGAAATACCCAGCACAACGCCGTTAGAAATACGTCACGAAGGAACTGATGGATTGGTCACTGGCAGCTTGCAGAATGTTCTTAATAATCTGTCATTGCTCTGGAGTGATGACATGTTGGACAGTATGGAAGATGTCGTGAGCAACACGGCCACTAATCTCGACTCACTGGTGTTGGATTTTGTCGAAAATTCAGGCGGTATGGACGTGGCAGCGAGCACTTTGAGCAGTGTACCAGCTGACGATGATATCACTGGTAAAGATGTTGTCGGTCCTGCTGCTGTGGCTGATAAACAGGATGACTGGTCACATGAGGAATCCGACCTGCTGGACGGTCTTGCCGCAAGCCTTGACGATGAGCTGCAGAAAGTGTTGAATCACACTGAGAAGAATTCGGATGTTACGTCAGTCGCAGCTGCCAGCTTCAGCTCGCTATTGGAAAGTGCGGTAAATTTCGGTGAGACTACAGATTCAAACATTCCCTGCGACATGTATTCACCCACACGACCAACTGAGATGGAACTTGCATCGTCCGGCATAGCCGTCATTACTGATGGCGTTGGACTACCAAACGGAGTATCACAGACTAACAAAGTACAGCTGAGGCAGAGCGGAGATGTGAGCAGTGCTCTAAACGATCTTGTAGAGAATTCTGTGACCACGAGGAGAACGGTGAGAGTCCACAAGAAGGAAAGCGTTCCACTGACTTTATCTACTGACAGAGTCAAAGGGGCTACACGGAGGATCAGGCATGGGAATTCAAACTCAAGGACGAAAGTGTTACCAGTATCTGAAGAGGATTTTGGGAATTCCGTTTTCGAGAAGTCTGAAGGTGCTGGTGTTGAGAGGCTTTCTGATGAATCACCGGTGAATTGTTCAGCCGAAATATCCACTATTGCAGAGGTTGAAGCAGCAATGGGTGATTTGCGAGACATACAGGTACAGAATAAACGGTCTTCCGATGGACTTGTTAAGGATGTTGCTGGAGAGATTGATTCCTCTGTTGATAACCAAACCATGATGGATAGTTCATTTGGATCACACAGAGCAAAGCCATCCAGCAAACGGTCCAGCAGCCCCGATGAGGTATCTGGCAAGTCAGACATTTGTCTTGCTGATGTAAAGAAACGTGGTCGTTCCCGTAAACATAAAGACCGTAGTGTTGATAAGACCGGTCGAAAGAATAAAACGAAAGCTCAGGATATTACAAAACTGGTTGATCAGCAGTTGAAACTGGATGTCAGGTCAGGATTAAATCACGTGCAGAAGAACATGGAATCGTTATTGTGTGAGAAGTATGGCATATCTGTTGGGAATTCTACCGGAATGTCTGAAGACGTTTCTCTTCACGTAGATGACAGACATTTTCCCGATCTGTCTGGTCTTTCATTTGACGCTAAAGTAGCGTTGATTAGTGAGAACAAAACCGATGACACCATGAATGCCGTGTGTTCGAAACCACTGCTAAATGATTTGCTGTCTGAACTCAATATTTTGTTGTCAGCGATTAACCTGTCGTTGCCAGAAAATGCCTCAGCACATTCGAGCAATGACAAGACAACGGTGAAAGTGGGCCACGTTAAACAGAAACAGTCTGCAGCTGAATCGCCAAGTAGTCCACCGTCTCTGCGGAAGAGTGCAGCCCGCCAAACTAGTGCTTCACGTCGGCATAAGAGTAGTGAAGAAGGTGGCGTCAATATCATTCCACACCGTCGACAGGAGGCTCCTGCCACCGAGAGCGAGAAACGACTGATGAAGGCTGACAAGCTGATGCAGACATTCCGGCGAAGTCAGATTGCCAAACGTCAGAGCCAGAGAAGCAGTCCACAGCCTCCCGTGTCATTTATCAGACAGGTTCAGCCAATAACCGCTACAGAAGGATCTAGAACACCGACCGATGATGGTCGCACAGATGTGGCGTCTTCAGAACTGAAAGAACCGGACTTTAGTACAGTGATAACTGATGGTAGCATGTTAGCATCAGTCGAGTTACCACAACTTCCACCACCTAAGTCTTTACCACCATTAGGCGATGATGCTACACAGACACCTGCAGCATTACTGACACCTGAAGAGTCACAGGCATGTGGATCGATACAGACACCTGTAGTGTTATCAACACCTGGAGCATCACAGGAACATGTACCACTACAGACACCTGTAGCATTACTTGGAACATCAGAGGCACCTGGAGTGTCACACATACCTGTAGTCATATCTACACCTGGTGCATTACAGGCTCATGGAGTATCACAAATACCTGTATTGTTATCTACACCTGGAGAATCACAGGTACGTGCAGCAACACGGACACCTGTAGTGTTATCGGCACCTGGAGCATCACAAGAGCATGGACCACCACGGACACCTGTATTGTTGCCGATGCCTGAAGGATCACAGGCACATGGAGCACCACGGACACCTGTAGTGTTATCGACACCTGTAGCGTCACAGGTACCTGGAGCACCACAGACACCTGTATTGTTGCCGATGCCTGAAGGATCACAGGTACCTGGAGTACCACAAATACCTGTGGTGTTACAGTCACCTGGAGTGTCGGAGACTCCTGTAGTATCACAAACACCATTGTATAAACTCCCTCGCGTAGCTGACACCGTGCATATCACTAGTACGCCTGCTCCATCGTCAGTTACCAGAGTGAATAATTCCGTTGATCACAAGACTGTCAACGCTGTCACATCTAGTGCAAAAGAACAGAGGGTATATGTATTCAACAGTGAGGAGCCTCTGTGTCAGGAAGTAAAGGTTAGCTCAAAATGTGTCTAACCACTGTGCTACAAATAGGCAGGCATATTATAATGATTAGAGAATCTTTAGTCGATTTGAGCTTCCAACAAATGAGTCAAATTTCATTTTATGTATCGACATTTTTGCAATTCATTATCAACACTGGTGATGTATTCGAGTTGTTGGAATTAACACATAATTACTGGTCTGTCGCCTCTCTGTCTATTATTACCTGTTGGCGGTTCTATGATGATGCGCTATATAAATATTAATATTTAGACTTATTTGCTTACTGCTTGTATGTATGTAAGAGTGATAAATGTTCACTGTTGTCTGTCAGTGTGTTTTTGGTTTGTCTGTGGCCTTCACTGTGAGGTATAATAAATAATGAACAAGCCCATTTGACATTAGGATCTGGACATAGTCCGTGTTGCTGGTTACACAGTTTGTAACCAACAGAACTTCAACATGCCTTAGTTCAGCCATCATCTGCCAATAATAATGGTTGATTGGTCCCCCTTTGAACTCAGTGTTAACTTATGTACATTGACAGCAAATAACTCAGACTTATTTGCACTGTTTCAACAGAGGGCATAGAAGGTTTTATAGTTTTTCATTTTTATACATACCTCAGCCGATTGTTCTTTTTTGAAGAGCATCGATGTATAAGCTAATTGTGTACCGGTACAATGCTTTGTTATATTTTAATCCTAACGTATTTACATATGTTTGTTTTGACTGATAACATTTGAGACATGGCCGGTGTCAACTGTTGTAGGAGACTCTGATGCGGGTGCCTGGATCCACGGTATTCGATCCGTACAATGTGGTGCTGTTGCGAGCCTACAGTCAGCTTGACTGTCGTGTGTTGGTTAATGCAGCTGACCTCGAACACATCCATCTCATCCCAAACCTGCTGCGTCTGAAACGTGACCTCAGAGTATCATTCTTTGTCTACAGCAGTGTGGACGACGTCAAGACGGGAACCTACAAGTCCATATTCCCGCGTGGCGGCCTGGCTATCATGGATACTGGCACACTGATTGGTTGCTCCTCAGGTATATGCAAATTTCTCTAATACTTCTCACCTTGTCTGAGTGTAACTTTATCATACAGTGATGACAAATTATGTCACTGAAACGTTTGTTATGCTTGTTTGTATCACTGATAGATAAATGTCAAGGGCTGTGTTTACAAAAGCAATCCGTTGAAATTACTCCATGTCTGTTTAGATTATTTACGTGGCATGATTCGTATCTACACACAACCACCAAACAACGATTGATAATGTATAATAGTGGTTAAAAGTTAAACGATATAGTTCTTCATGTACACACCTCAGAGCTACAGGACGTCACCTGTCATATGGATCACACACCTGCCACCAGACACAATGATCACACCCCGCCTAGCCCCAACCAGAAAGGCTGGTAGGCCTACTCGATTAACCTACCCCGGAGGGATGGAAGGCTGAGTTGACCTAGGTGGCTGGTTACATGCCGAGATGGTTTACCCGCCCACAGACGGTCACCCATCCAAGTGTCAACCGGGCCCAACATAGACTACATTGATTGAGACCAACGCGTTAGCGCTAAGAGAGGTTACCACCAAAAAGTGGCAAAGCTGTTGAGTTTCAGCTGTGAACATTTTCACGCACTTGCATTGTAAAACAACTGTTAGTCGATGGAAGGTTTGTGTCGATCTAATTCCAGCTTCGGATTTGCGGCCACTTATCCACTTCAGGGCAGGCTTGGCAAGCTTTTGTAGCTGCCGGAATTATTAACGAGCTAAGGGATGTGACGTGTGCTGGGTGAACAGAGATCCTGGGAAGCATGTGTGAGTTCATGCTGAAGCAGACGAAGGAGAGAAACATGCCATGGTTGATGATGATCGCCAGCAACACTCTGTCAGAGCTCCATCGACTCAGGTTCACCGCATGAGCTACAGTTGAGACTAGTGTTGTAGAAATTGCGGTTTTCATGGTGAAATATTTTAGTGAAATTTTTCGAAATGTTTCATTAGTACTGACGGTCAGAGTAACCAGAGTCTATACAGACACTACACTTCATCGGGTGCATTTTTTAAAATTGTAACCGGTGTGACCGGGAGTCTGGGACAAAACCTAGAATTTTTTACCAACCGGGTAAAAAATTGCACGTTTTTTCAAGCCAAGATAAGTTGTCATAAACCTGTCATAAACCCTGGTAAGCTGATTTTTAACAGGTCAAAAACCATGGAACGACTGGAGTGACTGACTTGTGCGGAGTGGGTTTCCACCTTGGCCTCAGCCAATCACATGCGATGTTTATGACAAAACCAGCTAGAGTCGTTTTTGTTCAACATTTACCTGGTTACAGAATAGCTAACTGGGTAAAACCAACTGGTTACAATAGAAATGCACCCATCTTGGTAGTATACCGATAATTTCATGGACTAAATTTGCAACGAAATTGTTTCTCACTTATCAGCCTTATGTATGTACTCTGTATGCAAGATTGTAAGTTTAGTTTCTGTTCAATGTTTGCTTTTCCGCAGCTGTTAACTTCACTGGTGCCTGTTAGGTTATTTCTGCTGGAGAACATGTAAACTGAAAACACGTCAAATTTAAGCTGAATTGACAGTTGTTATTTTCTGGTATTTTCTTGATGACACTGTTTTGTGCACAAGTTTAACACAAGGACAGATTTATAGAGAACCCTATGGGAGCTAAGTCTCGGTTTGAATCAAATCGTACCATTGTTGCTGATTGACTGAAGCTGACTGCTAGTAAGTAAGAAAACTTATGAGGCGCCGCTTTAACAGTTAGTCACAATGTGCCGCGATCTCAGCACCCGAACAAAAATGTCTTTAGTAGCCGTTTAAATCGTTGAAAGCTAATGTCAGCTTGTCGCAGTTTACTTGGAAGGCTTTTCTGCAGCTTCAGACGTGCAGCTGCAGCTGTTGTACTTAGAACACGCAAGATTATTGCCACCAGGCATCAATTAGGAAATTGAAATGTTTCCAGCATTTTCTTAGGCCAGTGAAGTATAACTGTGAGATTTGAAATATTGTTACATCTAGTTTCAACGAAATGCTGAAAATGGCTTCAACTTTAATGTGCGTTTGTTCAATTGTAATAGTTTGAAGCTAGTTTACATTTTATATTTTACTTTCACTAAAATTGCCTTGTCAGGGCATTGGATGCAGAGCATGCTATTGAGTACAGCAGAAAGGCTGCAATTCTTGCTCAGTTCCAGGCGTCCGGTGTCATTCAGACGTTACCGGAGGAGTTTAGCCGACATTGCAGACTCCGACTGTCAGTGGAGGATTATCTGCACGGCTTTGTCACTGTGCAGTCAAACTTCCTCTTCAAACATCGACACTTTCTCTTTATCTCTGGTATGTCTGAGATACAAAGTGTCGTTATAATTGAGGAAGTTTTTTTGTAGCCGCTGGGTTCATTGGATTATGTAGTTTAATTAACAATAATTGTCAGAATTGTGATTCATTGATGTCTATACGTTTGTTAGTTATTGGCATTATTTCATAAACGTCCAGTTAGATATTGATAAAACTTAGTGTGTTGTTCACCACTGAAGCTGGTTAACTTTTGAACCTGATCTGATATAGCCTGGATCTGGAGTTGGGATTTTCGAGATTTCGAACATTTCCATTATGTTATTACTTGTAAATAAATGTAGAGTGATTTTGATGATTTTCAGTGGATGGTTAGCATGTGGGACAGGGGTACTGCGGTGGCAGTCCCACTGCCATTCAGGCCTGGCAACCCTGCCCTCTGTGGGAGCCATCCCCTAGTCACCCCATATTAGTGTAGACTAGGCGATTTGTTGTGTTTTTGTGTTTATTGTCTGATTATTGTATATTTTTGTGTTATCTGTGTACTATATGTACCTTCAGTACTTTGATACTGTTGGTTGGGTCTTTTGACCTGTAAAACTGTCTCCCATATAACCTATACTGTGTTGGCGGAGACGTTAAACCATGCTCAATCAATCAAATAGCATGTGGGACAAGGGACTGATGTTTGAAGAATGTGGTGTGCTTTTCTGTACATTATGAAGCCGGTGGTTGGTTTGTATAGGGCTAATTAGTGTCAGTATGGGCGGGAGTTGGCATTGCAGCCCATGTACGCAAATTATTTTAACGTGTGTGAACGATTGATGAAATCCCTGATCTTGTGTACTGCATGGAATATTGGCTCAGGACGATTATAATTGTTTGTTTTTAATTTTAATTTTATTGTTAATTTGCTAGCGATCAGAAAGTAATGCATCTATTAATTGTGCAGGTGCTGTCATTACCAAAACTATCCCTCTCGTGAGATGGTGGTACGTAGCGGATGTAGTCATGAATATTCATGTAAACAGCGCTGTAGCGTGTACTCGGATCTTTGCCATTTTACCTTCAGCATCACTTTCATTTAGTCTGGATATTTCTGTGCCACCAGGTACAGAACATCCTGTTATAGCCACTGATATATGTGAACTCCCACGTGACCTTTACTCTGTGTACAGTTCATGTCCCGGCCACGTCGATGTCTGGCATGTTTGAAGACTGAACATTGTGTCTGCTGATGACGTTGATGTGTTGCTGGGTCAGGAATGTCACGGACGGATACGGATGCGAGGAGCTTTGTTGCTCGCGGAGTTGATGTGTTGTCTGTACCAGAGTTTGTACGTGGCTTCGTCGGTCGTCCAGTGACCACCGAGATGAATCCTCACCCTGGTTATTTCTTTATCTTTATTTCGCCAATCAAAAGGCAGCAGACAACACACAGATAAAAGCAGACAGAACACAAACTCAGACCTAAAAACTGAATAACACAAAAAATGCACAAATTAAAACATACGATCATAAAACAATGGCATTAAAGGTTGAAACAGAGATGACTGATGCAATTTACTAAGAAACCTCGAACGTCTTTCAGAAA
>Ga0056114_1000596_pt1 | contig 13352 bp, 5 predicted proteins | sample WorMetHERISLAND1_FD_77005 | JGI IMG/M metagenome (GOLD analysis project Ga0056114, IMG submission 77005) | Marine gutless worms symbiont microbial communities from Max Planck institute for Marine Microbiology, Germany - Olavius loisae HERON... ...
TAGAGCATATACTCATCAGCTGTATTGACTTTGATATCATTCGCCAGAATTTCTATACAGCTTCTAATCTCAAAGATCTCTTCCATAACATTCATCCTAAACGTATAATCTCTTTTGTACATGTCATTGGCCTTACTAACAAACTTTAAACTTCCTCAGGCATGATATAGCCGCTACTTGCGTGCTTAAAATGCTGTTAAACCCTAACCAACCAACCGTGTGGGCGAATCACTGGTATACCCATAGCTGAACTGGTGACTCATTAATGACTGTGTATCGTAATTTCAGTTTATTTATTGCAATAAAGCAGAATACAGTGAAAGAAGGAAAAAGATTATAGAGTCTGGACTTGAAATAAATTAGCTACTGAAGGCCTTTTGTCTGCTGCACTGACATAAGGCACAGTTACCGTTACTGTCAGTGCTATGTATGAATTTTTTATATCATCAGTCGAATACATTGTGGAGTGTGAATGCACTGAATAGATATTTTGTATCATTACACATTGTCATGAGCTATTGACGTACTAATTAATCTCATGAGCATAGTCATTTGATGTGCTTTGTTGGATGTAGGCCGGATGTGCTGGACGCTATAATGCAGCTGCAGCATTTCGAAAACCAGTTTCTGCCGAATGCGTTGCGCAAGTTTTTCAAGGAAACGGCTCCGTTGAGCGTCAGAAACGACATCCTCAGTGACCTCATCACCAAGTTCTCGGAAAGATTCTGTGCATGCAATCCACACCTCCAGCTGTCGCATGGTAAGACACTGATGAGATACTTGATGTGAGCTGGCTGCAATGTGTGGACAGTGATGTGATGGCAGGAATGCTACTGCACTGATCCCTGTGGTGGGTCTCTGGTGTCCCACTCAAGCTGGGGTGACTATTCGTTGTCTGTGATATTGCTTTGTTCATGTTTTCGTATAATCCTTATTCCCCATCTACTTTTTGGACACTTGTGCATTTTTACTGTGCGATTGACTAAAAAATACAGGACTGTATGATGCAGGATCAAAAAACAATGATGGAAATTATAGGACAGGAAGATGTGGAACCACAGTGCAGGAGTATTTAAGTAAATAAGTGAGTAAATGTCGATTTGTAGAGTGCATTATACACATGCAACCTAATATAGTGCCACACTATACATTCATGACCGTGACATTCACCACGTCATTGCCCGTGACATTGCCTGCATTATGCCTGCAGGCATGATGCTGGCATGACACACACAATTTAAAATTGCAGGCGGGCTACAGTCGTTCTGCACGTGTAACTCTGTACAAAATTAAAACGAAATGTAGTACGTACACAGACACATTAGATTTACCTGTTGTTTGCTTGCAGATACTATCTACGTCGTCTGTTTCTCGCTGATAATGCTCTCTGTCGACCTGACGAGTCCACACATCAAAAACAAAATGTCGAAGCGGGAATTCATCCGCAACACACGCCGCGCTGTCGCCGGCATCAACGACGAATTTGCCGGTCACCTGTACGACAATGTCTACCTGGTCGGCCACGTGGCTCCAAAGCCACGAGCGTGACGTCGCTGTTGTAGCAGCAATATTTACTGCAGATGCAACGTTTTTATTACAGTAGATCTAGTGTTTGCAACCTGAGTGTTCACATGGTTTAGTTCAAAATTAATCTTCGTGTCCAACAATTCCACAAGTTCAGTACGCTAATAACTTTACTCATTTATCTTGATGAAGTACTGAGGCACACTAACGGGCTCCATTAGACTAAAATTAATAAATATTACATACCGGGTAATTGTCTTCAATTTTAATGAGTTTTTTTACATGAAGTCCTTAATTACAAAAATTTTCGAGAAGATCTCTCAATCTCCTGGACTGTGCCATGGCTTGCTGTAATTTTTTCATCGGGTTTGGCTGAACTGAAAAGATTTGGTCAAAATGTTGCATTTTTCAGCTCTTAGAAATTCTTAATCCAAAACTGCATGCCATGCACTTGATGGATTTTGCAGTGGATGTACTGCTGCGTCACTGTGTGTGAGATTAGAAACAATGAGTTTCATCCAATGAGTGAGTGTGTGTGTTGCACCAGTTGTTTACTGACCGATGGCGAAGCTGTCGATTTTATCACTGCTACACTGAGCCGCAATAGAAAGCCGTTTTTACGTAATGCGTGATCATCGTGGCATTTGTATTGTTACTGCTAGTTCATTGGCTGCAGATTGCTGTGAATGTTTTAGTTGTACAATGGACATTGTGTATATTTACAATATTGTATCAAAGGCGGCTCCAATTGGGAGACGGAGCTAGGAGCTTATGCCCTCATTTTCACAGTCTGACCTCACCCTGTCTCCTCCCACGGCAGCTGGCCAATATACTGCACACCATACATGTATGTGCCTGCGTAGTGCAATACGCACTTGACCCACAGCTTAAAACTGGCCACCCGAAAGCCTCCCTGCCAGTAAGCATATTCTAGAGTCGTCACTTATCATAAATTATTACTTATATAAACTCGTTAAGTAATTAAATCAGAAATGCTTATGAGCTGTAATTTACCTTTATGCTGAACCAAAACTGTGATAGAGGTTAATGCACAGTTCCATGACTTCAGCCAAATAATCGGCTTCATCGCCGGCACATAGCAGACGTGCATTGCCCCGGACCAGTTACTTCATGTTGCAGCAAAGTTAATGTGATTGAAGCAAAAAAAATTGACAAAGGTGACTAAGCGGTGTTGTAGAGCAGTTACAAGCAATAAGGCCTTGTCCACTTATTGCCTCCTCTTCTGTTCCATGAGATGTTAAAAGTACTGGATGTTGCTTGCATTCTTTGCATAAGCTCAGTTATTGTTTATTTATTAGAAAACAGCAGCTGCATATGTGATATAGGTTTACCAGTGTGGGCTTTTGTCAGTAATTTGTGGTAGCACTATTAAATGTGTCATGGTGTCGTACATCGTGATCTATAGAAACTGCCCACATCCTAGTCTGCGACCCCATCCTAGGGTCTGGCTGTTTAGTTCATATACATACCAGGTGGTCTGTAAAAATAAGCTTTGGTTTGTGTCACCAGTTTTAACAATCGACAGTCGAACACTGCCTGCTTGACAACAACACCTCTATTAAATATAGCGTCTTCATCACTTATGAAGTGAGTTCATGTGACGTCATCACACACAAAAAATATTGAATTATTGTTTGTTATGATGTTTTGTTTTGACAGTCATATGCAGATGTGTAAAATAGTGTATTTTAACTGGCTTGTGAACAACTGAAGGCTGTTGATTAATTACTTATAATTTTACAGCATGTTTTAGCCAGTTATCGCACTTGTGTGCGGCAAACATAGAACGATGCCTGCGATGATAATGTGTTTGTTCTGCAGTGCAACGCACATCAGTGTTAACACTACTTGAAGCTGTTAATTGCACACAGTTGTCCACGTTTAGCCGTCCCTAGCTGTATATTACCGCAGCGTTTGTCGTTTTTATACAACTGATTGTTTGTTGTTATCTGTTGCACTAGTAATGTCATTGTAATGAGTTTCATATTAACACGAGTCATCACTGTACCAGGACTTTGGTTGTACATGCACACTTTGCACAAGTTCTGAGGCGTGTCTTTTACTTTTTTCCTACGAGATTCTCGCTCCTCGTTCTTGAGATTTCTAGCTAAGAAGTAAAAGACAACTGCCTCGCGATTTCTCAATAATAAGAAATGTTTGCTATAACAACGATGTCAACGGCAATTTTCGGTCGCGGATGTCGATGTAATTTGTCGCGTTTAAACATGACGGCCACCACAAATTGCTGTCATACTGTTGCATTCATTGCACTAAAATTTCGTTGATATTAGTAACAATTGTCCTAACGAAACACAAATCCTCACCAAAATCACCGGCACTATTTTTTTAGTTGGCAGAGCTAGCATAACCTAGCAAGGAAATTTCTCATAGATTTTTTGCTAGGTCTACGATAAAAGACACGTTCCTAGCCTAGCCGCTACGAGAATCTCATAGAAAAGTAAAAGACATGCCTCTGTTATCTGAAAGATGCTTGAGAGTATTTTTCACTTGGTTTCAAAACTTGCTCATTTCACTACAGCACAGTAAGACTTGGTACCACACAGAGCAAGTGAAGACCAGTTTACAGATTCAAAACCTTTGAAAGCATAGCGTAATTGTTACATTGTCACTGACACAATTGATGAAGTATACTATTTTACTTATGAATCAACAGAAAAGCTGTGCACAGAAATCTGTAACTGTCAGTGTTTCAACGCAGAGTTTCATGGGCGTCGTAACAAGGGAGCAGGATCAGCAGCTGCTCCACCCCAACTTTTGGGGCGCTGCATCAATTTTAATACCTCATCTGACACAATCTAGGTTATTTCGGAGGTGGTCTCACAGCCAATCGCTTGACTGATACTGATAAACAAAAGGAAATACAACCCAGAAAAGCAATCAACACAAAATACAGCAAAACAAAGCTACCCTGGTTCAGTCACCTTTTACGACACTCAGCCAGGAAACGAGGTGGACTTGTTCTACAATGCTCCCAAGCCCACGTGGGGCTCACTGCAAATTGACAGTAATAATGTAATGCAGTTTGTGTATTTTTACATATCATAGACATAAATGCCAGCAATGGGGTATGTCAGTCCTCTCTGGGAGACAGAAATTGGACAGTCAATAGACTCACCTCCCCCATCAACTCAAATCCTGGGTTAGTGGCAACTTGAGTCGCACCCCTCATTAGTCTCCCCTTCCCTCTCATGTTCCCACCCTACAGTGAATGGATGCAGATGCAAAGAATCACAGATTATACAGCAGATGGCAGCAGTTTAATCAAGCAGTTACATAGCAGACAACACTACAGCCTGCAGCTTTATGTAAATATAACAGTTAGTGCAATATATTTAACATCTGACAATAATATTATGACATACCATAGGTATTCACGTGCTTATGTTAAAGTCTGTTATAAGTCTAACCTCAACATTAATTTGCCATAGACAATATTCTTCATGTGAGAGAATATTTAAAAGTTGCACTGGCATCGTTAACCACTGACTACAGTAAGCGAGCAGATGCACAGCCATACGGCTGCTGTGACAGGCAGCCCTACAAACCCTAACCAACCATCCATACATCCATCTATCCTGCCAGATAGTTAAAGGTTCTACACAGTGACAGTTGTGGACGAGCACTAAACAGATACACATCAAATACATTCACAAATCTCAGACTGTCAGAGCCAGAGACCAATAAGATTGATATATCAGAGAAACTCCAGCATCGTTAGAGCAATTCCGTAGTGAAATGTATTCGACGGTAACTGTAGAATGGGCCAAGGATCATTTTGGTCTTGGTTTGATGTAAATCGATCCACTTTTCAGAAATATATGCGCAAAAAACGATTTTTATGTTTACAATCCCAGTGAGCTTTGAGCTTTTAACCTCAAATTTGTTCTCACAATTACTCGTGTCTAGGGTCATATCTCCACCAAATTTGAGGTTTCCATCTTGTCGTCTGAGTAAATCATAGGAATGGGACAGACGGATGGACAGACAGGGTGCAACGCTTAATGCAGCCTCCTAGGAAGGGCCACACAATAAGTCTGCATTATAAGTCTATCAGCCTGATGGTTTGATATGATAAGCTTATACCCCTAGCGCTAAACTAGTGCATAGTGACTGACACACACATTAACTCACTAGAATGCATATTGCTGACAACAGTCTTCAATGCTGCATTGTGCATGTATATAGTTGGGGTCCATCCACAGAATTCATCCTCTGGCAGTGTATCGTCACTACGAAAAATCACTCAAATGGTCTGCGTATGGAAACAGGTGATGGGAATTTTCGGTTTTGGGGCCCCTCGGCTTGGATGGGGTGTAGTTCAACCCGTAGAATTCATCGCCTGGAACTTTGTAAGGTAATGTTGATATATCTGTCTCATATGGGCCAGAGGAATAAAATATACTGGAAAATTCCCTTTCAAGACAATTGAGGGGTTAAAATATGGGTTATTTGAAGTCTGTATAGGACTGCCTATAAGTTATTAATAGACAGTCTAAAGTCTACTCTGTTCAGTTTTGAGTAAACAGCATATGTGCATACATGCTTCTGGTGACAGACACTTAAATCCCCCTCCCTACATGGAGTGGGACTTGACTAAAGCAATACACAGCCAATCAAACAAAACAGCAAATTAACCACCACAAACATGAACGGTCAAGTCACAACATTAACAAGTGCAGAAACAACAACGCAAATCAATACCGGTACTAAGTTAAAGTGAACGCAAAATAACAGATCATATTAACTTATTGCACAGATTCAACCACAACTGACGGACAGTTATCTCTTGAGGTCTGCTTTACTCGCTTCCTGTAAGAGTATGCGCTGGAAGCCAGGATTAGAGCCCAGAAGATCAGACCAATGTCTCGGTTAGAACGAAACTTCTGGCCACAACTTTTGGGATCATTGACATCAACAGTATAAATCTACAATCACAAAATAACCATTCTATTCTGCACTGATCTGATCTAACAGCAAAGCTATAAAGAGATTCATACGACTGAAGCTGACAGCAGTTCTTTTATATATAAACTGCTAATATTTGTCAAGATCACAGGCGCTGAGTGACATATGACTAAACTGGTCTTCGACAAAATTGTACTTGTGCACAATGCACTGTTCTCTCAATTCTCTCAATGCTTACGTCTTTCACGTGTGCAAATGGTAGCATTGTACACAAATTTTGCACAGCACATTGCTCTGTTTTGGCTGTTTTTAAGTAAACAGTTGTTTCTATGTCAAGCAAATAACCACATTTGAACTAGTAACACAGACAATGTTAACATTTATCAACAGCTGTCTCCACCAGATACATAGTTCACAACAGAATCACAGAATTTAACTCACAAGTTTTGTCATTTTCACTGTATGCAATTCTTTGTCCAATTTTTGTGCAGTTTAAAAATTTTGTTGCAAATTTTCTGCGGAAGTATTTAACAGTGGGAAACAAAACAACGCATGTAATATCACAGATATGTTCATTGTGTCATGTTATATGACAAAAAACAAATTCGTTTAAAGGTGAACAACATAAGACATCTCGTTGTTCTGCCCGAGGACATCACAGTTCACAGTGACCATGTTTGTGCCTCTTGAAATTTTAAACACGATTATTAATGGAACATCTGGAGTGACTCAATTTTCCTAACTCAACACTTCAATATCACTGTCAGTTCTTCACAACTGTGCATTACGAGTACAAATTATTTTCTTGTTTCGCTACATGAACACATTCATTATTTAACGTGTTAGTAACGTTAGTCAATGGAAATAATTCCATGTACATAACATACTTCTCACTTGTGCAGTATACAAAGATGAATACCTTATTAATATTGTAAAACACTGGATTAAGAACAGATATTAGCTACACAGGAGTGTTTTACTGTGCTTGCACATATTACACGTTGTGCTTCAACCTGTCCAGTATATCATGTGACATGATCACGAGAGCAGACTGGTTACCTGACGGGCTAAGTGAGCAGCAAAGAGGCTGACGCCGAGGTAGTAAGGCCACTCTTGCTGACACAGCCAGCCAGTGGCTGCCAGCCCGCACGTCATCGCCGATGCAAATGCAGACAACCACAGCTGTGGACGGTCATCAAAGCGCAGTGCAGTCGACTTGATGCCAACCTGCGTATCATAGTCCTTGTCCTGCAGTCAACACAACACAACACACATCAGCTGGCAAAGACCATCACACCAACACCTCTCATATCCCATCATAACACTGTCTACTGTTTAGTGGACAAGCCCAATGTTAAACATCAACCTTTACTGTATGCTGTATATACAGTAATGACAGTTCAACTATACTCGATCTAAGTGCAAACTTGTGCATGCTGGCTGATAATTTGGAATGCGCTGGTATGACATTTCCTGGCCATTTCGCCGTAAAATTTCAAGCATTTGGCATTTACTTGCAATAACGGACGGCATACTGGCTGTAAGCCACCAGAGGTCATTCACACTGACAATGACAGTTTCAGTAGAGCATGTAAGACATTTCAAATATCGTACTTCCTAGACACAAACAGCTCACACAAAGTTATTAAATACATAACAGTGAAAAAAAACAAAATTATCTTCCCCAAAATTAAAGACCCTCCTATACCTTGTGACGAGACACTGTGCAAGTTGTGTTCATGCATAGATCGATGACACATAACAACTGATATGCTACTGTCACCCACGACCACCAAACAGCTGTTAGCACTACTGACATAGAACGATTATGTCCACGTGCAGTGCACTACATTCACGGCTACTGACAATGACATGGTCACCGCTACAACTACATGACCACACCACATTCGACCAACCAGATACAACCGACATCACATCCCATCTTCACTGACATCACCAATCATCATCAGTGTCGGTAACTGCTAACACAATGCCAATATGCCTTTGTCCACCAGTCAAGTTGTGTAGGTTTTCATATCATTCACCAAAAATTCTATACAGCTTCTAATCTCTTAAGATCTCTTCCAAAATATTCATCCTAAACGAATAATTTCTTTTATACACACCACTGGTCTTACTACTGAACTGTAAACTGTTTCTGGCATGATATAGCTGCCATTTGTGTTCTTAAAATGCTGTAACACCATCCATCTACCATAGTCAGAACAACACAGCGACAAGCTACAGAGGGACAGCCATGTCAGATCAGCAGCACTGAGATAATATGAAGAGCAACCAGCATCTGTGAGTGCCGTAAGTCCATATGTCAGACATGCAGCACAACTGATGACCATTAATAACAGAACGGCCAAGAAAAGCTACAAAAATGAACGAACACAACACAGAACAACTACTACCTGAAAGGCATATATCGAGTCATAGACTATGGTCCATGCAAAACAGGATAAATACAACGGTAGAACAGACCACTCCAAACATCCTCGAACAGCTGACCATCCCATCAGAGCACCGTAATTGAACGTTATGCCTGCAAATTAGCAAGCACAGCAACTAACTCATTGATAAGTCACTCATAATAAACTACTACAGTAATGACTCTACAACAATGTGACTACAACACATAAGATATCACAACAAACACCACGAATGACCATTAATCAGTCACATCCAAGAGTTGTTGAATGCATAAGTAATATTTATACAAATAACTGTATGTTCATAAGCAGTTAGAAACGTGCAAAAAAAACTATCAGTACTGCTCAAAAAACCAGCAAACTCCTTTCATGGCTCTTTCTCCATGACAGCCCCAGTGAACTGGCACATGATCCACCCAATCACTAAAAACACTTTCCTTGTCCTCAGACACATCGTCAGCACTGCATAACTGCCAGCAGCCAGTCCACCTCTGGAATCAAATACCAGAAACAATCACACAGCCTACAGATGACAATGAACCCAAAGATCAGTTTCAATACTTCTCGTATACTCGTCAACTGTGAACTTGATGAGGTCCTTGGTCAGTGATCCCATCACCTCACTCATGTCTCAGTGTCTCATCACTAGCCAGCCTTCAGATGTGTGGTCAAGTGTTGGACTGTGAAAAAATTACACATAGCGATGATAACTGACAACAAAGTCCTTTCAGCAAAGCCCATGTAAATATTCTCTCAGCGTGTAATCCACCCCACATCTAGGGTCTAACTATCCGTTCTGCTTCATTTGTGTTGCATTCACAATCCAGCCTGATACAACTGCTTGAATGACCCAGCAGTGGTGACACATGACATACATGTACGCTGTTCAGGACAGTCTAGTGATATACATATATGTCACTGAACAGACAAACAGTTTCCATCTTAACTGGTTGACTAGATTTCAACACACGCTACAAGTCACCTAAAAGTCACTTAAGTAGCCAAAGTCTGGATGCACAGCAACCAACAACACTGTCAGTCGAAGTAAAGTACTACAGGTTGTAACTAACAGCTCTCAAGGTACTGACGCATTGTAATGACAACACAAAATGTGTTATATTTACCGAGGAAAGCCTGCGGCCAGTAAGTTATGCGCTTCATGAGCGGATATACAATAACAGGGAACAATGCAGTGAATCCAAGAATCACTCTGTTCACACACAAACACACAACTGATGCCTTTACTCACAGCTGTATCGCTGAAACCAGTGTAAAAAAATCAACATGACAACAGTAAGCACAAAGCATGATGAGATCGCAATGCTCAGTGGTTCAATTCCACTTTGTACACTTAAATTAGCACCTTAGTTCATCCCACATCCAGAGAGAACTAGCATTGGGCCACACACTGTACAGTAACAGACTAAATTTCACAGACTACAATAAATACAGAAGTCTAAGAAAATTTTGTGCATATGTCACAAAAATGACAGAAAGTTAGAAGAGGATGTAATGGTTGACAGACGTGTTCCAATTCAGTGTCAGAAGAATTGCAAGTGACGCTGACAAAGGCAATCCCAGGAACACAAAAGCTTTCATCCGTGATATTTCACCACAAGCAATCGGTCGATCTTTCGTTCTTTCCACCTTGACAGGTACAGCAAACAAAGCCAGCAAGTAACAACCATGACAGTATAACAAGTTGATGAACAATCTTACAGAATTATTATAAACTAAAAACTAATAATGCAGTTCAAGTCAACACAACATGCAATGTGAACTGGATTTACATAAACATGACTGATGCATAACGCGTTATTAAACTTTGTCTATCAATTTGACAGTTATAAGGGTACTACAGGTCAGCGGTCATCTTATAATCCATCCATTACAAAGTGGCATTATGGCATATCATGTACAATTTTTGAAACCAAAAACTATGTAAACTACACCAAACTAGATAAAGCATTTCACTTGCATATATTTAAAATTTTTGCCAAATGTAGCAGATTTTTGTGGCCAAAACTAATTAAAGGGTTTACAGTTGTCTTAACCACATTTGCGAAAAAAAGGATAAAAAAGGGAAAGAAGAAAGAACACTGTTAACAGAGGAACATGACACTATTTTAAGCATGTTGGTGGCTCTTGCTATAAACTAAGGACAAATCATGAACATTGTCCTAACGGATAACCATAACAATGTAATCAGAATACAATATTTATTAAGGTAGTGTATAAGCAAACATACATGGATATCAAAGTCTTTATCCCACATATCATTGATTGTGCAACCAGCACAACGCATCATGAATGCACCCAAGGCAAACAATGTCAAAAGGCTCGCATCAGGCAAGTGTCCAGAGGGACTTGCCAGAGTTATACTCCATGCACTCGGCAGAAACAGAAGCCATGTACCTGGGCAAAATACACAGCAGCAGTTAAGCAAGAGACGTTATTCACTCAGTAATATATGAAATGACGTACAGAGAGAAATTAAAATTAAAAAAAAAACATCAACAGTAAAAATGTGATGATTTATGTTTCACTAGTTGACAGAATGTCAGACAAATACTACATTTGACAAAAGTCTAAAACATTCCTCAAAGTTAAAAAAAATGCTGTAAAGAGCAGTACCAAGAGACGTACCTATTGGTCTATCAAGGCGAATCAACCGAAGATAAGGCTGAATATAGAGTGGTGATGATTCAACAATAGCTTTAGGCGACAATGTTAACCAACGAACACTTGGCCTCAATCTACTGTATCCACGCGTCCCTGCCAACTGCAAGGCTGCTGCAGGCCATGGCAAACCTGTGTTTGCAGGTATGGGCTGTGTCGACGGTCTGATATTTGAACTACGATGCGCAGCAGCAAGAACATTTTTTGTCACCGGTACACGTTTGCATAGACATGCTGTTCTCTGACAGTCAGCAGCATTATCACGAACAGGAACTGCAGAAAGTGCACGGATATTATGCAGAAGATAGTTTCTGCAGTCGACAAAAAACTGAACGCAGCTCAGTTGTGACGAAAAGGAATGCAGCAGTAAAAAGTCATGTCTTCGTTTTAACATCTCCAGCACCAGTGTCTTATAATGATGACACAAACTGCACACAGCAACAGTCAATAGTCAAAAAAATGCACAACATAGTACAACAATCGGTGAAATACACCTACTAAAAGGCAGAAATGTTGGCAGATGGACTTTATAACCAGTTTGGTGGTTTCTGTAAGAACCACAAGTTGCAATTTATTGCCCACACAAATGGTACTCAGCAAATTGTGATCTTTCCGGGTCCTGTTACAGATCGAGGTGGTTAACAAACACTAGCCCGTACCACATATGTGGTCACGACCCTGTGTCAAGTTCTCTTTAGCTACACAATAAACAACACTAACAACAGAAGACTTCCGTATATCACGCCTGACCTTAACCAACCCATGGCTAACTCTTAATTCTAAGCTACTTCAGCAACTGCAGTCCCAGTTTCTAATATATTAGAAATATCCCACAATGCATTTGCACAGTGCCACTTACATATCTAAGTAAAAGTATACAGCAGAAATTACTGATAAATTACTCAAGAAAATACAGGATGAACTGAAACACAGTCTACACAGATATGGGGCCCGTCTAAAGTTGAAATCCACAATTTCATGAAATCCACTACACGGCAAGAACTAAAAGTCAAAATCCACCAACACATCTTGACTGTGGAATTTAGTCACGCCGTGAGCGGGAAAACAGTTCCCAATGCATGGAAATGTGATGTACTTGGCACGATGCACCAGCTCAGTATGTTGGTTGGTTGGTTGGTTAGTGTTTAAAGGCATTTTAAGCATGCAAGTAGCGGCTATATCATGCCTGAGGAAGTTTAAAGTTTGTTAGTAAGGCCAATGGCGTGTACAAAAGAGATTATACATTTACGATGAATGTTATGGAAGAGATCTTTGAGATTAGAAGCTGTATAGAAATTCTGGCGAATGATATCAAAGTCAATACAGCTGATGAGTATATACTCTACAGTTAACAGAAAATTGCAAGGTATACATATTGGAGGATCTTCATCCTTTAGGAGGTAAGAATGTGTTAAATATGTGTGACCTATTCGAAGACGATTATAAAAAGTTTGTTCTTGGCGAGTTAACTGAGCTTTGGGATAGTTACTATTAATAGGGAGAGTAGGATAGATGTTATGGAGTTTATTACTGGTTGAATTATGCCAAAGGTGTTGCCACCTGGTGAATAGGTGTTTTTTAATAGAAGATGTGATATCGGAATATGGTAATGGGTAGGAAGTGATATTGGGTAAGTTTAATGCAGATTTTGCAGCTTGATCAGCTTTTTACCCGCGCGACGCTATGCTAGCGCGGGTTATAGAGATCGCAACGTGTCTGTCTGTCCGTCTGTCTGTCCGTCACGCGCCGGTATTGTGTCAAAACGAA
>Ga0056114_1000597_pt1 | contig 13349 bp, 5 predicted proteins | sample WorMetHERISLAND1_FD_77005 | JGI IMG/M metagenome (GOLD analysis project Ga0056114, IMG submission 77005) | Marine gutless worms symbiont microbial communities from Max Planck institute for Marine Microbiology, Germany - Olavius loisae HERON... ...
AACATGCAAACTCTATTCTAGAGACTTTTGAATATTTCTGCCAAAAATCATCAAAATCGATCTCTACAATTCTGAGCTATACCGTTTCAAAGTTGGTGCATTTTTTTTGAGACACAGTGTATATACCTGTATGTATAACACTGACCAGTGTTGGGATTAACAGCTCTCAAGGATCGTACATAAAATTAGCGGTCTGTTGTTCTTAGTTTCAACGGTTTCTTTTTGAGCGGTTGCCAGTCTTCTTGTTTCATTAGTTGTTACTACAAAACACTACATTTATTGGTGTGACTGTAGTCTGTGCTGTGTCAGAGTAAATGGCATTAATTGGTCATTCTGTATTCAGGCTGATGACTGTCAGTCTGGATGTCGGTGTCAATGAATGAATGTGCTTGTGTCTGTCAGATACCACAGCCTTCTGTCGACAGTTCAGCAGCGTTGACAAGTGCACGTACTGTGTCGAAGCAGTTTATACAGTGTACTAAATGTGGTCGGACCAATGCTCCTGAGGCTCGATTCTGTGACTGGTGTGGCACCAAGGTTAGTCAGTGTTGTTCGTGAAATCAAGGTTGCTGAGGTTTCATGCGGCTAAACGTTTATAGCATTGATACATGTGGTACATCAGGCTGCACAGCTGTTTTGCACGTTGTACTTTACAAAACTCACTTTTTTGCAAAGTAATGACGAGACATACGATACGATAGCAGAGTTTAACGTGGACTAAAAAGCTTAGTGTGTTAGCTTAATCTAGCACTCGTAGTCAGAAAAAAATATATAAAGAAAAAAACTAAAAAAACAAATGCCACTTTGCGCATTAGAGATTTTTTAATGAAAATGTGCTATATAAATTGACATTACTTACTGGGAGTTGACATGTCAGATGCCACTTACCATGACAGCTGATTATAATGCTGATGTCTCTACTTGTTGTACTCCGCAGGACGATGTTTTTTGCAGTAAAACAGGAGGACTTTAGTGAAGTAGAGGAACAGTTATGACTGGATGCCATTCTTGATGCCATGAAAGACTCGTGTTGGTCTATGTACAGCACATGAACCCAGATCTTTTACATCACAGTCCTTGCTTCAACCAGTGGGCAATGGTGCTTTCTTTCTGACGAAGTTAAATGACGTAGAAGTAATTCGAGTCAAGTCAAGTCAACGGTGACTTATTGACCTTTAATGATGAAGTGACAAGATGTGAAGTTGGATCTTTTGGTTCTGTGTCATTCACACTTTCTTCCACATTTTTTGAGGTCCATGTAAATAATTGACATGACTTGCCGTTGTGTATTGGTTGTAGCCCTCGACGTCAGCAACAAGTGCTCTAGCATGTTCCAAGTGTAAGGCTATGAATGGTCCGTATGCACAGTTTTGTGGCACTTGTGGCACGGTGTTAGCTGCACCATCACGGACCGATCTGCCGTATGTAATATTGTCATGTGTTCTGTGTCAACATTTGACTGATAACTTTGTGGTCTTTATTAACCACCAAGGTGGTGGCCTGGCTTAGTGGTAGCGCGTTAGTCTCCCTCGACGTAGTCACTCTATGTCGGACCCGGTTAATACTTGGATGGGTGACTGTCTGTGGGCGGGTAAACCATCTTGGTATAACCAGCCACCTAGGTCAACTCAGCCTTTCGTCCTTCCAGCGTCGATAAATGAGTACCGGCAACATGCTGGGGTAAAGGCGTGAGAATCACCTCTGTCAGGTGGCAGGTAACACTGTGTGATCCCATACGACAAGTGGTCTCACAAGCACATTAGAGGTATCGTACATTATGCACTATACAAATCGACGTATACTTTACTTACTTTACAAGTCACAGATGAAACATCTGAATTTCCTAGCATTGTAAACACCACACTGAGCTGATCTACTTGTAATGTTGTCATAACATGGACAACACGTGTTAATGTCGTTTACTCCTGCCTTTTGATGGCTTGAGTGTGCAAGCAAGCCATTTACTGTTAACAAAAACTGATATCTCCTTTGCCAGTTTACCAGACATTTCCCATTGAAGCAATGTCAGTCAGTTACTCCTTTGTGATTGGTCACGTGCCCTGACTGACGCCACCTAGTGTATCACTTTCCGAACTACTTCCTTTCTTTCTTTTTTCATGAAAGTTTTTCTCTCACTACACATCAGTTCAACGATCTAATCAGCTGATCTGTGTATGTAATACATCGTGTAACTTTAGATTGTTTTTAGACCAGATGGATTATGTGAACGGCAAGTTACCAGATTAGATCAAATTTCAGCTAAGAACTGATCTTTGATCAAAGTTTAAGATGTAATTAATACTTATTATCTGTACTTCACTTTTATTTGCTTTAAAACAATATAACAAGTTTTATATTACATCATTTTGAATTAGACTGAATTGTTAGGTTGACTCCTTCGAATCATCGACCTAATAAAGCTATACTCAATGTCTGTCCTCCAGTCCATACGTACAATACGTCCGACCACAAAGAGTTTTTCCGATTTCAACGAAATTTGGTATGTAGGCAAGGGACAATGACTGCTACACGACGGTATCCTGTATGACCCAATCCAAGGTCAAGGTTACAGAGGTCCAAAAGTTACAAAAATTGCTGATTTCAAAGTCTCTACTCTGCCGGTATGCATGTATTCACATGACTAACTGTGAATTCTGATACTCCAAGACAATATCTAATTTTTCTGCTCATAGTTTTCTGATATTCATCCTCGTTCGACGTCAAATGACCTTGAAAAGGTCGGCTGTTAGGAGGAGTTGACAGGCAGTTCCGTATGTGACTTGTTTATTTTGATTAAATTCGGTCTCAGACTGATACATTCATCTAAGAAGTCATTCTGATAAGGAAAAAAACTGTCAGTTGAAAAATTTATGCAAATTAGGTTAAACTTTCAAGACCAAAAGTTTGGTCTAAGAACTAAGTTTGATTTGTTATCAAGTCACCCACAGCATTATGACATGTATAGCTAATAAGTTTGATATAATTCCAGGCATGGTGCTGTCGCTGCTGGACTGACGACCACGGTATGTAAATGATTCATAATGTAACAGCTTTGTTGATGACAGATGTGTAAAATTGTTGTGTTGTTACTTATGAGAAATAGAAATAATAATCAGTTTAATTTGGCTCTGATTTGTTGGAGAATTTGTGTCTTGACTCTTGACACTGTGTCTCAGTAAAACGTCTCAAGTTTATTCGTTAACAGCACAGACTATTGCAGTCATTTTAAATAATATTTGGTATATATTATTAATCAGGTTCAACCTATGGTGTGCTTGTAAAATTTTTCAAATCGAAATTTTGATAAGTTTGCTTGATTTGGAAACTCTTCTATTAACAGATACACGTATTCAGTATACCCCTTCAGTTCATGTAAAATTTTTAATAAAATCTTGTCGTTTTCGATGATTTACAGACAACAGTGGTATAAAATTGACATCTCAAAATAAATGTAAAATTAAGTAAGAAAACAAGACGTGATTTGAAAAATTTTACAAGCAAACTCTAAGTTGAACCTTACTAATACTATGCGCAGAATATTGTTTAAAATGACTGTGATTTTTCTGTGCTGTTAACGAATGAACTTGAGACGTTTTTTAGACACAGTGTAGTTAGCAAAAGGCACCAAAATACATCAGAGATTGAGGCAATATTGTTGTGTTATTGAAGTGATTTGTTATCACTTTGTGTCTTTGTTGATTTTTGTCATCTGCTACAGAACACTGTATCTTCCTTGTCTCTGTCCATCCATCATTGTATCTGGTGCCTGTCCCTAACACAAGAAGTAAAATGAAATCATCGTGTTTAAGATTCTGGTCAAAAAAAATCATGTCTTATGGGCCAGAAAAATGTGACACAAAAACACTAGCCTGAAAGGCTGTAATGGCTCCAGTATTCATTATACCTATGCAAAGAGGTATGGCGAGGCTGAGTTGGCCTAGGTGGTTAGATATATTTTAAGACAGCATACTGGCAAACGGTCACCAGTATCACTACTAATTTGGCTCAGTAACGTTATTGATATGCATGTTGCTGTTACCACTGAGGCAGATGTATGGTATTAGAATTCGTTGTTAGTTGGTATAGTGAAAAGTTGAATGATTTATTATGACTTTATTATTTATATGCCGTCATGCACTAATGTACAGAGTTCACCATTGACAAATACAGTCAGCCGTTCACATGAGGTGTGTGCATTGTTGGGACTTTATAGCATGTTCACTGGGCTAAATTCACCAAGATGGCAATCATTTGTATGGCTTCCAGTTGTTTTAATTATTTTCCGAGCAATAATGCGTCGTGTCTCAGAAAATTTGGGTCGGTGCTCCGCAGTCTTTTATCAGAATCATTTACATTATTATTACCAGTTAGGTGCATAGTCCATGTTACTACAGACAAGCACCATAACAAAAACAGCCGCTGCATCATCCCTAGCATTTTAAGTGCAGCAATTGCAGTGTTAGTGCTGTAATGATTACACTCATTTTAGGTGCCCACAGATTTACAGTGTTGTTTTCTTTGTGAAGTTTACTGAAGGCAAAGTTAAAATTTCTTGTTGTGATCGGTTCTTGGAGTCCTGTGCATCTTCACTGTAAAGTGAAAATTTTCTCTGTGATGTGAAATTTTGTGGCGAAAAAAATGTTGGTGCAGAGATTTGCAAGGCGGATCATGCATCTGTTCTTTACAGGACCACAGCAAACCTGTACAACACTTAGTCTAACTCTAAAATGTGCATTTATACCGAAACATTAGTGAGACATGTTTGAGGCACAATGCATTGCACACATTTGGCATTTGGCTTTCTTGCTTGAAGTAATAGTGCCTTTATTCTGTAATGAACTTCGGTTATTGCAAAATTACTTGCTTTATTTCAAAATGTCATCTTTTTCACTCAATTACTAAACATGAAAGGGATAATACAATACATACTGTCAGTGTTGGGATAGTAACTTACTGCGATGAATGTGGAATGCCTTAGTGAAATAAACAGCGTTAAAGTACGCTATTTGTGATATGTTTCTGGTGCACTTGCAGTATGGAGACAGAGAGGTTGAATTCAAATGCTTAACAAGTTTGTCTACTAACCAAATTATTTCAGTTAGATTTGTCACGATTCTGCATGCATCATCTGCAGCATGTCAGATTAGAGATGGGTTTTAAATTTAATTTAATCTTTTTGGCTTGTTCACATCACTGCGTCTTGCCAAGTGATTAATTTTGTATTACTGTCATTTCTTCACAAGATTGTATATGTGCAGCTGTAGTAAATTGTGACATAATGTTGTTGCATCACAAGAAAAACTTGAATCGGTCTAAAAAATCTACAAAATGCATGCTTCTCGTAACCCGCTGCTGAAGAAAAATTTTCGTAATTTTTTTTGTACTACAACATGTTACGCTGTTGCTGCTTTATTAACCCTGCTTTTGTGGGAGTTACTATAGACTAGGATGAAACGTAAGTGTGTCAGAATTTGCTGCTGTGTGATGTCTTACGAGCATGCTGTCTCATAGGTCATCCAACCAATGGTGTTAGACATTGAAGGGCTGCTCACCTACTCTCTGATTTGAAAATGCAGAATTGTCTGTTTGGGGTACACAGTGACAAAACATGCTTTATATTCATAGAATTATTTACTTGCTTTTATCTATGCTGTCTTTTCTGCTTCTGCAATAATGAGAAAAGAATATGCATGTGTGGTAAAGATGTGGAAGTGTCGGAAGTCCTCATTTTAATTCTATTGGGATCAATAAGTTGGAAGGGGTTTTAGCTACAGTTGCTTTTGCGCTGCTGTTCTGGTTTATCATACGAATTGGAATCACCATCCTTTGCCGTGGGAGTTCAAACATGAAATCGCACTCTCACTATCATTGGCAACAGATAGCGGTCTTTAATCTTGAAACTTGATTTCTATCATACACTACAGTGCTAGCTGTCACAAATGGATCGCATGTCCACACGCGATTACAATTAGTACAATTAGTACATTGAGTTAATTGTGGGAGTACACTGGTAAGTTCTTACGTAAAAGATTTTTGCACGGAGATCTTATTCAATAGCAAGATGTATCGTCCATCATCTAGATAGACAAGTTGGCCATGTGTGTCGTGACATCACAACCATCATCGATGTATAACACACACACATAAGGTCACAGTCTCTGTGGAGTGAGGCAACCACTGTACCCTGGTCGCATCACCGATTGTGTCCGTCATCTACTTAGTCAAAATATCAACTGGCAAGTAGTGTTTATAACATACTTAGTCGAGAGTGATGAGAACGCCAAGAAGCTCAGTAATTCGTCAAATATCCCAATCCCACATATTTTAAACCATTTTCAAGGGTGACTTCATCAGAATTTTGTAATGGAATGGAATTGATACCGAGATCACATTCTGCACTGCCTGTGTAGGCTGTGTTCCGGTGAATGGTAACAACTGTGAAATGTGAATGCTGTAAATAAGCACTGATAATTGTAACTGTTGCAGGTGAATGGTAAGACGGCACAGTGGGTTCCGGTGTCGACCACCTCGCTACAGCTGCGGTCCGAGGTGGCTACGCAGACTGTCGGTCTGTTTTATCCGTCTCAGCGTCAGATGAACCAGAAGAATGATGAGATGGAACAGAAACTGAATGCTGTGAAAGAGATGTATGATAGACGACCGGTGGTCATGACAGCCGTGTCACCCGGCAAAGGTCAGACGGCAGATCTGGCCTTTTGTTTACTACCAATCAGTATTTGCTCATTTTGAATACATTTTACATCACTGTGAAAAACTTTTCAGTTTATAGCATGGTCTAAGGGCGATAAATCATGCACATAGTGCTGCAGAAATCACTTTTGTGAGGACACATTGGAATGTGCTGACCGACATTACTAATTTAGGTCACATGACACATGACCTTTTTAAATGTGTGTGAAAAGCATAACACCTACTCCATTCGTATACGTGTACTGTTTAAAATGAGAAATAATAACTGGTATGATCCCAGACAATGTCTGCTTATTTCAGTTGATTGACTAGTGAAATATGCAGCTCCTAACATTGAATGTTCGATGTTTTTAAACAATGACACATAAACGGATGTCCAAACAATTAAAATAAGGTCATGTGACTTAAGTTTTATAAAGGACACACGAACATTATGAGATTTACAGTAAGTACTCAGCCTGCTGTCTGCATCGAGTATAGCATCACTGTCTTAACTTATAAGAACATTGGTGCATTATCATATCAAGGACAGGAAAAAATAAGCAGAACTTTACACTGATTAATAGTAGCTGTATTGTGATGTTGGCAGGCTACTGGCGGAAACAGATGGAACACATTGCTGAACATCTGAAAGCACATGCGGCCAACGATAGTGACTTTCGGGCACTTATTGGTGAACCACGAATGGGAAAGGTTTGTGTTACTTGCAGCATTATCATGTCATCATTGTTGTTAGTTTAGTGTGATGTTGTGTGTAAGTTTATTGGGCTGATTGGAATTATATATACTCATTATTTACCATTATCATAGCTGACAGGGGTGACTGTCTCCTGAGGTGTGTAAAAGATTTTGTAAGCACTGAAAATTGAAGTAACTGTTATACATTAACGGCATTCCATCAGATTTTTCCTCTCAGGAGGAGACAACTCTCCCCGAACCCTTCCTCAGTTTTTATGGAGGGGACACCCTTCCAATACTCAATCTCTCATGGCCTTTGCTGGTACCAGCCCCAGTAGCATAGTTCTAGCTACTCCCGTCATCAGTATTTGCCAGCTTAGTCTAAAGACCACGTGTAACCAGAAAATAAAAGTTAAAGGAACCGAATATAATTTAAAATGAAAACTGATGAGCTCAAAATCCAGTCTGATTCTTATTCTGAGAAGGCAGGCAAACCAGGAGTCTGTGGTGGGAAGGAGTGAGAGATTGAAGGAGTACCAGTAACAGATGGTAAGAATGTAGACACACAGAGAATGTGATGAACTGATATGTGCAAGTTGAGGTTAATCAGGAAAAAGAGTCATGAGGATGAGACTGATGGATTAAAACAGGAAGTTGATTCCAGAGACTGACAAGAGTTATGTATAACGAAGAGCAGTTTGTGTTACTGATGAAGGGAGGGTGCTGTGAGTGATGCAGAGTTAGGTACGTTTGTGGCAAACACTTTATACTGAGTCACAGGAGTTTATCTTATGTACGTTCATTGTTTTCAACCAATGAAGAGACTTAAGTATAAGGGTGGTATGACAGACTTTGGCAGTTTTAACAATGTAAGAGAGTTTTGCAGAAGTCATTTACTTTTCTTGACTGTCGTCATCCAAGAACGGAGCCATAAGAGATTATAATATTAAACTGTCGTGTAAAATGAACAAATTTTCAAATGATACACAATGTGTTATGTGGTCTTCCTGTGTCTGCAGGGCTTCTGGTTTAAAGCTAAACTTCTGCCCATTAAATTATTTTGTCTGTTGTTGTTAAAGCTGCTTTCAGCAACTGTCCGTGAAGATGGCTATGAGCTCAGTCTAACCATCAACTTTGCACTGCGTGGTGGTATGCCGGATTCCAGTGCTTCATACAGTGGTCTGCCGATGGGAACTGGTTTTCGGAAGGGAGTTCGTCGTTCCAGCCTCACTCGCTATGGTAGCCAAGAAAGCCTCGGCAAGTTCAGTTTGTTCACATTTAGTCACTAAACTGAAGCTGTTATTTGTGACTTTCTTTGCCAGTGACGCTGTATCACAAGAACTCCTTGTGTTGATAGTGACCATGTTTTACTTGCTAGCTGCAGCTATTTATAACCTTTCTTCTTCCTATAGTAGCTCCAGTCGGTCAGTTCCTCCAAAACACGACCTTGGAGGATAATCAAAGCTGGTTTATTACAGTCAGCAGATGCTCGTCTCATCTTTCAGCCATTGGCATGAAGGACTTGTGTGAAATATCGGACATTGTTTGATCGAATGCTTTTTTTTTGTACATGAATTTCCAGCTTAATATTGTTTGAAATGGAAAACGGGTGAACATATTATGTACACACTGTTTAAGCATCCTATTCTACACTGCTATGTTTCCTAAAGGACTCTCTGTGGAAAGCTTTTAGGATTTCTGGAGCCAGATGCTTTTCCTGGTCACTAGTAGTAGTATCAGATCACTTAAAAAGCTTTACTGAATGCATTGTTTGTTGTTACTTAATAACCAATATCTTGCATATTGTAAATATTAAATATTGAAATAGGTTTATATACTTATGTGAATGACGTTTATTGGTCACGTTTTTCAGGGCTACCTTTTTGTCTTATATATGAACATGTCTGAGACCTTAAGCGAGAATTTGTGATATAATAAACGCTTTTAGTAACAATTAGAGCCTTTTGTTCTTGAGTTAACAAAATCTGTGAGACGACCTGTACTGTGGCCTGCTAAAAGGACAGCTTTTGACAGGCCTATTACTGAATAGCAGAGCAGTAGATTTATCACATTCCGTGTCATGTGTGACACAGTGTGATTTTAGTTTATTGTTGAGGCATCTGTTTGTTGAGCAGTAAGTAATGAGAGTCTGTCAGCACGGAGCCGACCGAGCAGCCGCAATAGTCGCAGGTCTGCACGACGTCCAAAGAAAACTGATCTGAAGCGGACTTCAAGTAGTCTGGACATCTCTGTGAGTATCTAAACTGTTTAATTTGGATAGATTGTGTGGTGGAACACATATCTATTTTCTTTTACTTGTCAAGATCGTTTACTGCATGTGACATTAACTTACAAGTACAGGAAAGAATGAAGAAGTAAGCAGAACTTTACGGTGAACCTTATGGCAAAACTTCCAGCCCTTTGTTGCTACTTGCTCATACATTTTCACTAGTAGCCTATTGATGTCATCATTTTGTGTCAAAGATGGTAGGCCAATGCTTTTGTTGCGTGCTTCTTTACTGCTGACTGTGAAACTAAGTCTGTTTATTTGCTGTGCTCTAACCTCGAACAGACATTCTGAAAAGGTTCACTAGCTAGATGTGCAATTACAGCAGAACTGCTGTGCAGTGACCTTGGGTGACCTTGATTATCTGTTCATGATAGTTAAGCATTGATGAATGAAATGTACTAAGTACATGCAATCTTGGTTGATTTTTAGAGGAATTAGTGATATAAATATTAACATTTTCTGGCCAAAGCTGATCTTATTCAAGAATTATTGTCGGTTAACATTAACATTTTATTTGATACCTTTTATTTGTAGTTAAAACTTGATTAAGTGCATATGTGGCATTTATTTAACAGAAAATGTACATTTGAGAAATGTGCAGTTTTCTGTGCAATGTAATGGATTTTTATTTGGAAACTGATTGCTTGTATAGATTATAATCCCAAATTAGAAGTAAGATATAAGTCACTTTTATAGGAGTAAATAGATGGTGTACTTGCAGTTTATTACTTGTGGATTTTTTAATATTATGGTGAACTTACTGATACATACAGGATACGTAAATAAGTAACATGATAGATTAAAGTATCCAATAATGATGACAAATTTACTTCATTGGCACTAAAAAAGTCATTTTTTAGTAGGCCAATTATATACTACAGAAAACTGGCAAAGTTGGTGCAGATGTGACATTAGCCAGCAAAACGTTCCAGATACAGCAGCAGCAATCGGAAAATCCCGATGTGTACGGATGAAATGGTACTAGTATCGGAGAGCTAAAGTTGACGTGGCCATGACCTTCTGTTGTTCCTTGGATGAATAACGTGATTCAGTGAATGATTTCTTTGCTGTGCAATAAGTGTGGCATCCTGTCATGTGTTCTGTATAAAGATGCACTCTTAGCCTTCCTAGATTTCTCCTAGCCATAACCTGTGTGTCTGTGTGCATGTGTTTAAGTCATTGATGAGCTCCTGAGTTTAGTTTGTATTTGATTATTTGGAAATTTCGTTGATGTTATAACCGTTTCTTTTGCCTTGCACAGGAGGATGATCGAAAATTGTTGAAAGAAATTGGTAAAAATGGGGAAGGCCGCCCCGATGAAGTCCAGCAACTAATTGACGAGGTACTTACTATGTACTTACAGCAGATGACATTGTTGTAGGAACCGTCTTTATTGTTTTAATTATTTTTTCTGCAAAATTGCATGTAATAATTTTGAACAATGTATGTGTACCTAAATTTCTGACATTGTATGAGGCTTTCTGGGGTTTTATTGTTGCTGGGTCTTGCTTGGTCATTGATGAAAATTGTTCTAGTTTCTCCGAGAAAATGTTCCACTTTAATGTTGACACGTCTGAGCGGTTGAACATTGCTGGGTGCTGTCACAGTTTCAGACTCCGTTGGTAATCATTGATGAATTTAACAGTAATCATGTGATTTTGATGTTTTAGTCTTTCAGTGAATTCAACATTTATACAAGAGTTTACGCATACATAGACTCACGGCCAGTCATCACACAAAATATTGACAAAATAAAGTTAGTGCTAATATTATTGAAGTCATTGGGGGTATAGTAGATGAATTTGTGTGTTTTTGCCGTGTTTCTTGAGTTTTTATGAACTACGATTGAAAAATTGTTGGAGTGAGATTACATTTAGTTTTCGGGTAATGGGAAACCACTCTGTCTAGTGGCTGCATGCCGGTAGCAGAAATATGAAGATTGACAGTGAATGTATTGTTGCGTGGCCAGGGCTGCAACCCGAGTTGTGTGAACAGAGAAGGCCAGCCTGCCCTACACGTGGCTGTACTGGCAGCACACGCTGATGTTGTGCCAGTGCTAGTACAAGGAGGTGCTGACGTCAATCGCAAGGGTCCAAACCACGGAAACACGGCACTGCATGAGGCCGTCAGCACTAGTACTGTCGATGGCGATGTCATAGATGCCCTGCTCGGGTGAGACAGTACAACTTCTGTGGAATTTGCTATTGACTAGCAGATGTATAGATTTGTCAAAACAAATTGTTTAACTATCTAAAAGGGTAGCTAGCAGCAAAATGCTTGTAGTGTGCACTGTGCCTCAATGGTACTAGAATCTTCCAGATTATACCCAGATTTATTCTGGCTAAGGGTATAATCCGGACTGTTCTCCATTCTGGCTGGATATTTTATGTCAGCATAGTGAGATTAATTTCTTAATCAGGAAATAGGATTTCATAACATCATTTGTATGTCAAATTTCAAACTATAGCAATTTTAGCTTAACTGCCGTTAATGCTGGCTGGGGTTGTTAATGTGAAGGATGACATTTACCGTACTCAGGCGAAGTAATTGCAGTTGAAAGATGTCTGGAAAACGTACTAAATTGTATTTCAGTGCACTCAGCCGAAGTCAGTTTGCAAAATGAATGGTAGAGATGTTGATGACTTACTGGGTTACTTATTCTGATTCATTTCTGCTGTTACCACATAGTTCAACCAGTCAGGACACTGTCTGACTGACTGGCTCCAGCTCAAATGGTATGGCCAACTAGTGTTTACCAGTCAAAATTTCGTATTTGGATGTGACCAGTTGAAAGTTTTAAGGATAATTGGTATCATGCGATCTGCAGTTCATTTTACCACACTATCATTAACATTTATTACCCATACATTTTGGAAAAGACCAAACCAATGTCCATAGAGTTGATAATCAAGAAAGCGGCAACGGTCACTCCATGGAGAGTACTATCATACTATGACTGTGACTGCGATACAGATGTGGTGCACTGGTCAACAAGAAGAACGACAAGGGTGAGACGCCCTTTGACCTTGCCATCAAGAACGGCCATGACACTATAGCGAAGAAGTTCACGACATGCATGAGCCATTCGACACTCAACCGAATGTCCAAACCGCGAGGTCCTTCACCGGGATTCCCCGACGAACCTCAGTGATCTGATGTCAGTCGGCCATCTTGCAGCGAGTTCTTCATCTGTGTGGTGTGTGTGTTGAATTGGTAAGAACTCGTGGACTCCGTGGTCCGTCGAGAACGTGGTAACGTGTAAACTTGTCAGTAACTTTGGCAAATCTGATTTCGATAATTTTTGCACCACCAGAACTGAACTGTGCACGTCACACTACCAACATTTCTCAACGCATCATTGTGTGTATGTGTGTAAGCACACTACCGTGTAAAATCATAAAACATCGCTTGGTTAGCTACCGTCAGTTCATGTTTCCATGTCCTCTTAAGACAAGTCGTTGTGAATCGTGCGGATGACAGTTGTGCGAGAGATACAGATACCTATTTTTCCGAGACGAGTTGGAAGATGCCAACATAAGTCACTTAAGTTGTAACAAGAAGCCAAGCTGTCGCTAGGATAGCCGACCGTACTGCCAAAAATTGTAGGGGTCACGTGACCTAGGCCACGCCCACTTTCAGGGAAATTATTTGTGTGCCCGCTAGGCATCCC
>Ga0056114_1000598_pt1 | contig 13346 bp, 7 predicted proteins | sample WorMetHERISLAND1_FD_77005 | JGI IMG/M metagenome (GOLD analysis project Ga0056114, IMG submission 77005) | Marine gutless worms symbiont microbial communities from Max Planck institute for Marine Microbiology, Germany - Olavius loisae HERON... ...
CGTGGCCGCTTTCGAAGCTTGGCTAGTCTTATACTTGTAGTGAATGTTGTTGGCGAACTTCAACAGAAAAGAACACTTGCGGCATCGCGCGGTTTCCTTGCGGCAGCATGGCTTTCTTGTTATGACAAAGTACCGGGAAGTAAAAAATATGTCCTGGCTCTCTGTCATGCCAGTAGCAGTGTGAAGTCCAGTTTACTGCTGTGGTTTATGTTTGATGAATGTGGAATGTTTCATTCAGCTGCATGAGAATGAATATGACACTGGCAAAGCACTCCAGGCTCTGGTGAAAGTCATCAATCCAAAGAGCATTGACAAGCGCTGGTCCGACGACGACGCTGTACGAACCAACTTGCAGTTTATACAACAGTAATGCTAGATAATTTGTGCATCGTTACCTTGTAGCATTTAGACACTGCTTTTAATAGTTTTATTGAAAGATATTACAGCATTTTTTTTTGATTGTTTGATTTAACGTGGCGCATGAAAATAATTTGTTTATTCACTGTCTGTGAATTAAAGTTCAGTGTTATAAACTGCTTTTACTACACGTTACAAAACTGTAAAATGCAAAGGATGCTTTGAACATAACTTTATGTAGGGCAATTAATTTTTTTTAACTGTCGATTAATTGCGATAAAAAAAATTAATTGTTGCCAGCGAGATTTTGCCGAAGATAAACAACTGGGAGAGCGACGTGTTGCCAAAAGAAATGACTCTGAAATGTCCACGATTAATCGCAATGAAAAATTTTGATCGAGGTTAATTGTTAGTTACATTAATCGTGATGTTAACGTAATTAATTTGCGGCCCTAGTTTGTGGTGAACCATTATTCTATTAAGAAGTTTATGTGCGCATTCCATTGTGTAAGAGATCTTGGTTTTGTTCATAATCCACAGATTATTTTTCTTTACGTTAATCTTGTTGCTTTGCAGAAAAAATTTGTTCGTGGCCTCAAGCAACACGGAAAGAACTTTTTCAAGATTCGCAGAGATTTGCTTTGCAACAAAGAAACGGTTAGTTTCTGTTTTAATATGTGCTATTCTTAGATTTTTGTCACAAGTTTGTATTTCTGCATAAGTCTTCGTTATTTTGAGCAGCATAGGAAAATGTTTGCTGTATAATTCTGTATAATTTCATGTTTCCTTAACTCACAGGAAATTTCATAACGTGCTCTGAATTTGACACGTAAAATGGTACAATTGAGCAAAGAGCTCAAAGATAGTAGTTCACTGTGTATTCTGGTAGCAGTGAACGATTTAGGAGCAAGCCACATTGATGCAGTAAGCATTTGTTACCATGACCGAGTGAAAACTTGGTTGATATTGATAGTAACTAAAAATAACTACAACACAAACTCTGCAAAGCTAAACAACCCTACAAGAAACTACACACTAAGAAACAGAGCAAACTAAAATCAGGGCTGACATTCTCGAAACTTTATAGGAAAGTCTTAGGAAGATTTCTTATCTTAGGAAAATCATAGGAAAATATACAGCAAAGCATTAATCTCGAATTAGGCAACAATAACGCAATATTAATTGTAATTAACACTTTTATTTTTTTGCATCTTGTTAGACGTTATCACGTGACATTCTTGTTAAATCGTGAATTAGTAAGTAGAGCGAAATTATATCTGGTTAGGGTTTTCCCAGATAAAAGATTGTCATAAGATGAGAAATATTCCTGAGATTTTCCTAAGAAATTTCAAGAATGTGGGCCCTGATTCCGAGGTCATGTAGACCATCCAGCCAGGAGCAGGATCAGTCATATACTCATATTTTACAGCTGTTGAGGCCTGCATCTGACTGAGCTAACTAAATAGTGTAGGAAGATACCTGTTTACTGGTGGTATAGTTGTGCATGTGTGTTGCTAGGCGCAGCTGGTGGAGTACTATTATTTGTGGAAGAAAACCCCGGCAGCGGCGACGACAAGACCTCATAGACGGCATCGCCGGCCAAACATTCGACATCAAGTAGCAACGCCGAGTCAGCAGCCGACAAATGAAAATAGTAAGTCCCATATGTTGCGGTTTCTAATTCATTGCTGTTGCCTATTTCAAAATATAATGATACTGTAAAATGTCTGTTCAGTAATTAAATTGAAAATTTATTTATGCAAGCATTAAACGCTTTGAGAATTGCTAAAAGAATTATGCTTGTTTATGATAGCTGGCTATTTTTGGAGGTATTTTCGGTATTGTTATTTTTCTTGTTTTTATTATGTTAATAATAGGAAGTCTTTTTCCTGACAGCTTGCTGGACATCAACTGACTGTCTCTGGTGGACCTAGCAATAGTGCCGCTAATTAGGCTGCCTAAAAATTGTTTGATTTTTTTGATTGATTGATAAGTTTATGACTAGTGTAAATGGTACGACTATTTGTATGATATTCTGTGCCGTTATTGAGCTGAGCGCGGTGTCCTGGTGCCGTTGAGCTGAGTTGGGTTGTGTGACGATGGGTATAGTGGATGATATGAGCTCGGTGAGTGAAGTGTCAGACAATGAGACAGACGACGACGCTGAACCAATGTCAAGAAACGCCTGCTCCGACTGCCACACTGCCAGTGAGTAGTTAACATGACACATTGCTTGAATTCATGTCTCGATTAGAAAAAAGATTGACACTTTCTAATCCATATTTCGTAACCCACTGTTGGCATATGTGTAAGCTATAAAGCATCTTGTGCCAGACAGGGTTAAGCCGTCATTTGCAATTTTTGACATCTGGGTACTCTGAGGTTCAGAGCTAAGTGTCCAGAGTGCCGGATGTCAAAAATTACATATGACAGCTTAACTCAGTCTGGCACAGGATGCTTTATAGCTGTACCCATATGGCACCAGTGGGTGTTAAAGGGTTAATCTGAATGTCATTAAGAACCAAGTTGGATTAAATTCACAGTTAGAAAACTACTTAATCTGAAATAATCAAATGATTAGAAAATTTCTTATCTTTAGATATTAAGTAGAAATGTCTATTCATTTGCATGGAAGCTGGTTGTTGTTAATCGGAAATGTTCCGATTAACTTTGGTGTTATCTGAATTTCGTGTTTTTTCTTATTTGTTAGATAATTGGAAATGTTGGAAATTAACGCTAAAGGTAACAACATGTTAACGATTAAGTTTTTATTTATTCTTAGAAAAAGTGTGAACTATAGTATTAATCTTTTTTTCTGATTGAAACACGAACTTGGCCATTCTCTGGTCAAGCTGGTTCATGTTCAACTGTTGGCATCACAAGTTGGTCAGCCTGGCTAGTGATAATTAGAGCATAACTTAAGCCCATTGCACATTCTGAAATAAAACACTGAACTCCTGAAAAATCATTTTGGTTCTGGAAAGTGCAGGAAAATTACTTCGCTCCTGGAAAGTCCTGGAAAAATATCCTTGAAAGTCGTGCATTTTTCTGCTGGTTCAAATGGAAAACAAGCAGCAATAGTGTAGCACCCAGTTTGTGTTAACTATTGCTTACTTAAATACAGTGTAGAATGTTGATGAATTTTGCCACTTTGGCGTTACATACTCATTGCAAGTAAATGTTGTTTTTATTCCCTTTATATTTAAACATTCACGGGCTCCAAACACTACAATACAGGTCGTGAAAAATTTGTGTGGGTTCCTGGAAAGTCCTGGAAAAGTCATGGATTTTTTGTCAGTAAAAGAGTGGGAACCCTGTATCGGAGTTTCTTTACTGTAGAACAGCACTAACTTGTGCATTGCATTGCACAATCATTGAACCTGTCCTTTGCATCACTGCAGGTTCGCTGGTGTGGTACGAGTGCAATAAAGACGGTCGCGTAGTGTGTTCCAGCTGTGTCTGGAAGTACAACGGTGCCATCAGCGTTGTGTCTCTGGAACCATTTGACGCTAGCACAGAACCACCACCGTTCATGTTCCGACCTGTGAAAGAAGAGCAGGATAACGTCTGGAAACATGTACGTCAACGTTGTAGACAGTGCCGTCAAAGTGCTGGGCCGTACTGTAGAAATATTGCTATAGTTAGGTAGTTACTTAGTTATATTTAAATTTCTGTTTATTCGATCTTCCAGACAAGGTTACTTGATTTTTTCTTGGCCATGTCTCGGCACTAATTTTGGTGTGGAGTGAGAAGGAAATTGTTATACAGTGTATCTGCTGTCTAGTAGTATTATTATGTACCTAGCATTCTATAGCTACACAGTCATTTGGTACAGATGCTTATGAGTGGCCAGCAAATTGTGAATATTTGCAGTCCATCAAGCATAATACTATGTAGTTTTCACTCCACAGTGAATTATTCTCCCAAAGTGAGAAGCTGCCACTTACGGGGTACAGACATGGGCAAACCCACGGAAATTCAGTTTTATTAGAGAGATTTCTGTAATTTTTAAAGAAGATTTTTAACCCTTTGATGCCCAATGTTGCAATATGGGTACAGGTATAAAGCATCCTGTGCCAGACCGGGTTAAGCCGTCGTTTGTAATTTTTGATATCCGGGCACTCTGGCGCTCAGCCCTGAGCGTCAGAGTGCCCGGATGTCAAAAATTACAAATGACGGCTTAAACCGGTCTGGCAGCACACGATGCTTCATAGCTGTACCCATATGGCAACCGTGGGCATCAAAGGGTTAACACTGAAATGTAACGGAGACTGATATTTTTATTGATGCACGTTTGTGGTACAGGTATCTGTGAAGACTGGTGAAGAAGATGGAAGGTACGATGGTGAAGAAGATGGTGATGATAATGAGAAGGTCGTTGAAGATGGTAGCGAAGGTCGACGGAATTCACCCAGCACCGACAGCTCATGTAGCAGCTCTGTTGTGAGTCCACCAGAACTCATCAAAAACAGCACCGCATCGGTGAGACTTCACTCTTTATAGCTGCTTATTAGAGAGAATAGTATTTGTAGTAAGTAGCTCTGATAGATATTATTTAGATATTATCTGTGGTGTTTGTAAGTAAGTTCATTTATACAGTGTGTATGTATGTCAAAGGCATGGATTGGCAGTTTCTGGACTTTGCTGTAAACTGTTAAAAATTACAGGCTTTTGGTGTTGACTGTTTTAAAGAAAATCAAGCAAGTGATCAGCTAAAGTAGTTTCAAGCACCGGGAATTCGGGATCCTGTCTTTATGATATTCATCTCGTAACAGATATGACTGTTATTTGCGTTCAGTTGGATAATTAGTGATGTGCAGACTGCAGAGATTTTAAAATTCAGTAGCAGTTGTTGTAGAGTTACATTGATAATTTGTGACGTAGTTCTCATGAGGGTTGGTATTCTGTTTGAGTCTGTGACAGTACAACTGACAGTGTATGTTGCTACAGGACGCACAGAAATCGTCATCAAGTCCTTATGATTCATGCAGTGACGTGAGTCCTGTTTTCCCTCCCGAAAATACCGAGATTCACCAGCAGCCGAGTCCAGTCAGTCGTTATTATGTGGTGTCTGTTATTAGTCTGTTACATAAGTCTGTCAGTCAGAAGATGTCTCTGTCTCTGTGTGTGAACTGAAAACTGTCAATAGATGGTGGAATATTAACGGTTCGCAGAGGTTGAGTAGATCTTTAATCAAACAAAAACCTATATCAGCCCTGATATGTTGCTTGCTGCAGGGCCGATATACCATAGCAATGGGCCTGATATGGCATAACGACAGGCTGATATATAGCTATGCGAAAGGTCATTGACAAGCAGCGTAGCTTGAAATTTTCATCATCTGTGTCTGATTGGTTGTATTAGCGACTATAGTGGCACTGAGTACCCACTGTAGGCTCCAAATGTCGCAGCAAAGAATAACTAAAACAAAATAGAGGGATGTGACTGTCGGAATATAAATGTTTTGAATTCTCAACGGAACCATGACAGTGTGTTGCATGCAACAATATCTGGTGGCAGACTAACTGGGCACGTAACATTCATAGATATCCATACAGTTGTGTCTGTTAACATTCTATGGTTAGCAGAACTGCAAAACACTGTTTCAGTGTTATTTGTTAGGATGTACATATTGCAAACGTTTAGTGTTTTATGTAAAGTTTAATGTTGGTCCTCATGATGTTGATGTTAAAAATGTCGTCATTAAATTCTGCATTTCCACTGACATGATACAACGACACGACTCTGTAGCTGCACATGGTGCATATATCATAAATATATTATTCAAAAATATGTTAACACGTTCGCTGCCTGGCCAATTTTTCCCAGGGTGCCATCCCCGGGTAGCACTTAGTTTCGTACAAGTGCCCGCTGGTTATCTGCTGTGGTGCCAGTGTACGGCTGAGTTACGTGTACTGAATGATGAGCATACTATGTGGCACTTACCGATGCACATTAATTGACGAGATAACTCGTCAGTGGCAGCAAACTTGTTAAAATTTACATAAACTGTGCTTGATATGTTCTGTAGTTCTATTATGTTCACATGCTGTAAGACTGTTATGGCATAATTTGCTGATAGTTTCTATGTCTTTGGCTTATTTCAGATGCATTTGGATATGAAAACTGCTGTTAATATTTATTCTGGCGAATCAGCAACCACAGAAGAAACTGATACTGTAGCAAGCGAACAGGACTCATTGGCTAAGCTGTGGCAGAGCGTTGATGCTAAAGATAGAACGTTTACCAATGCTGACATATCAGACGATGCCTATAACAGACGTGGGGTGTCTGGATCTCTGGCAGTGTCTCAGCTCGTGACACCTTGGTATCCGTTCAAGCCACGCGATGCATTTGACACGCTCAATGCGGTGTTCGGCATGAAACCAGCAGAGACTGAGGATCGGATTCTGCCAAAGTCCGAGCCACCGGATCATCCAGCGGACTTTGCAAGTGGTAATTCCACCGGATGTTGGCGAGTGGACCAGTTGGCATCAACTGCGGCCAGCAGTGACACTGCCTGTCTGGAGTCCGATGTCCGACTACTCCGAACTGTCGCCAGTATTGTTCCTACACACTTTACTTCATCGGGATTAGTCGAGCCGACTGTAGGCGACCACCAATCATCTTTTGATTGTAACATTCCTCCACCATTAGTCTCAGTTCCGTCGTCCTTACCTTCCTCGGGTCATGTTTTCACACAAGCCATGTCGCTCGGTGGTGACGTTTTGAACACCGGCCACATCAACTTGACAGCAAGTCCAAGGCACGAGTCGAGTTCACCCGTCTGTGAAGACGTTAGTGACTCTGAACTGGAGGCTGATGATGGCCACTGCAGTCCTCCGCCTGAACTCATTTACCAGGAAGCCCATCGCAGTCGAAACGCCATGTAAGCATTTGCATGTGTCTGTCACTGATTTTCAACCCTAGTCTTTATTTATTGGTTGTCTTCATATAATAGTAACTACTAATTATATTCAATAAGACTTGAAATACAGTAGGCCCTAATCCGTGAATGAAGCAATCGACGTGGCTTAGAATCGTCCACTCTGGAGACTGGTGTCTACGTTTGGCGCTATGCAGTCCTAGTGGTGCATCAATTAATCAATCAATCAATCAATTTCTAGGGCCGTAAATGAATCTAAAGAAGAAGAATCATAAGTGGATATCAAAATCATCACTTTAAAGCAATACAGAACTGGCATGCCTTCTGCGCTCTGTGAAGCAATTTGACATTATTGACACAGTACGTTGCGGAATAATGCCCTCTTTTTAAAATGGTAAACAAAGATGCCCATCCTGACAAAATCAGAAAATGTGCAGTTTGGAAAAAAATACCTGGGAGGGAGTGCTGACAAGTGACAACTGGTGGTAGCATATGGACAGAGTTAAAAGTCTTGAAAAGTGCTTAAATTTCACACAGTCAAATTCAAGGCCCTTAAAAGTCCTTACAAATGATAATAGTGCTTAAAAGTCCTTGAAAAGTGCTTAACTTTTGTTACAGGATTTTTTTAATTTTTTGGAAGTCGGTCCAGGCTGAGTTTTACTTAGGACCTTGTTCTGTGGCATTTTGAGAATATGATGACTTTAGCTGTATGCATGTACTGTAAGGAGTGCTGTATAGCAATTACATGGTATTATTCACACTTGTGGATTTGCAGTCACAGTAACACAGCGTACGGCCGGCCTCTGAAACAGTGAAAAAATTGTCTTGAAAAGGTGCTTAAAAAGTCCTTAAATTGGTGAAAGACAACAGAGGAGGAACCCTGTATGGATAAATCTGAACACGGGTGCACAATTACATCAGTTGATGGTGTATTGGTGGTGAAATGACGGCAGATTAATGAGGCGCTGGAAGCGTGGCTATAGCAGCTGTTCACGCACTGATCTGGAGTTTCTTCCAGTCGTCACAGAGCGACAACACGACAACCGACTGTTGACAACGACGACGACGACGATCAAGTCTTGTCAGTCATCGATCATGTCGACTGGCGGAGGACACTTCAGTCGATCCACTGCATCCACGGCTCCAGCACCCGTGATCCGCGACTCACGACGCCTTGACTTGTCCAAGCCACGTAGCGGTGACTTCCCAGAGGTATGTTATCTTGAAGGTTGTTCTTTTCTTTGAATGCTATGTGACATGGCATGGTATCGTTCATTGTTGTACTGTGCGTGGAATTATAATTCAACATTATCATTCATTTATATCATCTTATTTATCTTACACTATATATCTTAGTGTTATGTTTTTCCAGAACGTCCAAAGTGAATGGCACTGTATAGCCTAACTGTGCTGATGTGCCATTAGGAAACTACTCACTCACTCACTGATAATGCTGTAAGGCTCAAACCATAAATAGGTCTGACTGGTGTCCCAGTTGCATAATTTCAACTAATATGTTTGCAGAAGACGAGTGTCAAAAAATAGCGGGCGAGGGGCGGAGTCTGCATCAACTGAGGCGACCATGAGAATGATGTATCTTTTCAGACCAAAAGTGTAGTCTAGAAGTGTCAATTTTAGTCGTATTTTTACCTTTCATAGCTGTAACTGTGTACAAGAGGAGCTGTGTCAGCCCGAGGGGGGGGGGCTAGAAACTGTAAGAGCATGTGGGCTGTCATTGCTGCATGGAGTGGTGGTTTAACTTACACCAAACATGTTATTGCTGCTTTTAATTGTTTCAGCTGTAACTAAATATCCTCTCAAATTACCAGCACATATATTCTCTCAAGGTCCTTGGGGTCATATTAGATACGTCACCATACTAGAGCATCAGGTCGGGTTTACCTGTCACTGTCCGGCATGGCTCCAGCCTATCTGGCCGCCGACTGCCACTTGGTCTCTGACGAAGGTCATCGTCAGCTGCCTGCCACATTGAGGATGTGCTTTGTGAGACGAACATACAGCAACTATGGAGACAGGTGTTTTGTAGCTGCAGGTCTGAAGCTGTGGAACAACCTTCCAGCTGCTCTGCAACAAGTTGACTTAGCTTTCTTGTTTTTGTTTGTTGCTGATATCGCGGCACATTGTGACTAACTGTTAAAGCTGCGACTCATAAGCTTTCTTACTTACTTAAGTCTTGTGCTTTTATCTCTGCTTCGTTAAGCAAATGTGTGGCTCATTATTGTCATATGAACAACTGACGTCGATGGTGAAATGTTTCTGGTAGAAGCGGGTTCACACTGCGGCAGAAAGCCGGTCGTCCGATGCTCAGATCACCAGCTCATTAATGGGTGGTTTGCACCATCTGCCGGTGTTCAGACCTGCCGATCATGCCACGCCTCGTGGACCAGTGTCGATGGGTCATGATCCTACTCCTGCTCTCCGACAGCTCTCGGAGTATGCTCGGCCTCATATCGGTCGGTACCTGTTTGCGTTGTCTTTGGTGATAGGTTCCGTCTGTGTGTAAATGTATGTGTATGTCTGTGGCTCACTCATATTTGCCATTGCATCATTGTCTTTCACACGCTTACACATACACACACACATGTTGTCTCTTAACTACTTGAAACCCAAGCTCATAGAAATGAACTCATTCTGGACACTGTAATATATCTGTGGTCATGCAACAGAAATGGCATCTGAATGAGCTTGGGTTTCAAATACCCTGTGTTCCATAAAAACCGGGCATTACTGAAATTGCGATATCTTCCAAACTAGTGATTGCACACCATTAAATTTCAGTACAAGATATCTCTGTTACTCACCCAATAATAAAATTAACACGACATCAAAACAGTCATTGTCAGCGTCGAGTACCAGCTTCTCAGTTACCATAGCAACTGCAAATATTAGCAGTTACTATTAAAAATCTACAGAACTGAAGATTTGGCAGGAAAAATGTTAACTGAAAAAGGAGATAAGACTTGTTCGAAATGGTGTCCTTTCATACAGACTTGAAGCTGCTTTCTCCACTCATCGATGGCCCCGTCAATGACTGTCTGCCCAAAGTCTGACCATACATCAACCAGGTGCTGTTTCAGCTCGTTGATGTGGCATATGCGCTTCTGCTAAACACAGTCTCGAAGACAGCCCCAATTTCTATAATCGACCAGATTCAGGTCGGGGCTATTAGGTGGCCAGAGGTCGGGAGAAATCAAATCAGGTGTGGCCTGACGCAAATACTCGATGGGGTGGCATATGCACGATGAATTTATGCGCTGTGCGCTAAATTGGCACAGGTATGTGAGAGTGCGCTGTTTGCCATGGCAACAGTTGCAGCTGGTACTCTGTTGTGTTTTTTGGGGGGACACAGTGTAGTTAGGAGACTAACCACCCTCCTTCAGTGCTTTGAAACTGCTGGTTGGGTCATCAGACCTGTAAAACATAGTCTTTGAAATGATATATACTGTGTCAACTCAACTTGATCTGTAGCCAGTTTGACGTTATTTCTGATAACATTGTGTGTGACTGTGTAGGTGGCGCCACCAGCAGCGGTACTGGCAGTAGCACAGGACGTGAATCTACGAGAGCAGTTCCATGCGGTATACCAGGACTGCCTCAGACCCACGCCGTGGATCCATTCCTCCGTATGCCTGGCGTGTTTCCACTGGCATCGTCACGTGAAGCGTGAGTCTCAACGCTGATACTGCACTCTCTGCCGACCTTTTCTCATTTCAGTGTATCTTCTTTTGTGAGAAGCACCACTAGTAGTGTGTATCACTAAGTGTAGACACCAGTCTCCAGAGTGGACGATTCTGAGCCATGTCAGTTGCTTCATTCAGGGACCGTTTATTAAATTTCAGGTCTTGCTGGATAGTCTTCATCCACGTAGTATGAAGGCGTCTTGTTGGTCTCCTCCAGTTCTCCAAGGGGAAGCTGTTGAGATCTTCTTGGCATCTTCTGTTTCATTTATCTACACTTCATTAAGTTTATTGTTTGCACGGCTGCACTCGTGAGTGTATAAACATAAACAAAACAAATAATTCTTCCAGTAGTTTAGTGACGGGTCGATAACGATTTCTTATTGCCAGTGCAGAATGCTGGCAACGAGTAGTATCGATATTTGATCCATTTAATTTTTTCTTTTTTGTTTATCACGTGAAAATCACTTGATAAAGGGCAGGCATTCGTTAAAGGTTTCGCAGTGTGTTAATGGTATGTTTTGCTACCAAAGCAGGTTTAACGATGTGATTGAATGATGACTGAGGCTGGTTACCTTCATAGGATGAACAGCTGTATGAGGTGTCGTGTAGAAGATTATAATTTACGATTTTAATTGATTCACCAGTTCATGTGAACAGATTGATTTGAATGGCTTCATTTTGTAAAAAAAAAATTAACCTTCCGATTCACTTGCTGTTGTGCAGTTTTTTTGCTTATTTATTGTAATCTCAACAAGAAATAAACTGATTTTACTGTTGTACCAGGACTAAGACATCATAAAAATAATTGTGTATACTATAAAATTATTTGTAACTGATAATCATTTGAATATCTGTGCACAAGTGTCGATTTAATCAAACTGTCGAATTGGCTATAATCGAAAATCAGTTCATCAGCGTGAATGGACTGGAATCGGAATGGTTTAGGTTGTCAGTGGTCTGTCTGGCTGGTGTAGGCTGGAGATGGAAGCGCAGAGGGACAAGAGGGATCGTGAAGTGTGGGAACGAGAGATGCGCGACATGCGTGAGATGGAATTTATTGAGAAGATGAAACAGGAAATGGAACTAAAGCTACCTGGTGCGTATTGTCAACGGCCATTTGTTTGCTGTTGTATCCATCGCTACAACAAATAATAATTCCTTTGTTGTGCAGTCTTTGCTTTGCAGTAATTTGCCATGACAGAATTCTAGAATGTTTCTTTTGGTGGTTTACTGAATATTATGTTACTAATTGGTCTGAAAACAGATCACAGAACAGTGTTAGCAGTCTGCATGCTATGCCTTTGTAAGTTTACTTACCCTGTCACACATTTGTAGATATCCACCCAGCTGTTTATGTCAAGAGTCCAAATGTTGTTAAAAGAACTGCAAAAACGCTGTTTCATTGTTATTTGTTAGGATGTACATATTGTAAACATTTTTAGGGCCGATTGTATGAACGCCACTCAACAGTTGAGAACACTTAACTGGCCAGTTTGAGTACACTCAGCGTAAAAATCGTTGCAAGAACGCAAAATCCACTCTCAAGTCAAGATGAGTTCACTCAAATTTTGAGTGGTAAAATTGGCCACTCAAATGTTTACTCATCTTAATAAAATGACCGATAAATTGTTTTTATTACATTAAATGTAATAAAAACAATTTTAACCGACGCAAATGCGCCTCAAAATCGTCTAACTAAACCGAGAACTAACCCATACGAGGAGTATGATGATCGTGAATTCACGAAGCGACTGTCCAAGCCAACGGCTCTAGCCGCCCACTCTAGAGAGTGCAGTTTCATGGGCACTACTGTATTCTTTACGTGGATTTAACTGGCAGCTTTTGTTGTGATTTTGAGTTTAGTTTGGTAACGTTACAATCACAATTTGTAAATTAATACACAGTAAAGCGCCCATATATTATCACTCGTCCCCTAATTACAATTACTAATTACAGTGCAGTTTCATGGGCGCATAAACAACTTGTCATTAGTATTTCAATCAATGTTAACTTTTATAACGTCATTGACGTCAATAAAATTACTTTAGGTAAACCGGGGCAAATTTTTGAATGGTAGCAGCGATGGACGTATACCAGCCATTTCTCCGTGGTAGTGGTAGCAGCAGAGATTGCGTTGTTTATTGTTTACATCGTCGCTGACCAATCACTAGCGTTGTTTCTGGGTCGGTCACTCAAATCAGCCACTCAAGTAAGTACACTGTGTCTCCGAAAAAAGGGCCCAACTTTGAAACGGTATAGCTCGAAATTATATGGATCGATTTTGATGATATTTGACAGAAATATTCAAAAGTCTCTAGAATAGAGTTTGCATGTTTCAGTTTTCATGTAGGTTTGCTTGTTATCACGCTATCGTCTCTCAAACTGCATGCCGAACATAACGC
>Ga0056114_1000599_pt1 | contig 13343 bp, 7 predicted proteins | sample WorMetHERISLAND1_FD_77005 | JGI IMG/M metagenome (GOLD analysis project Ga0056114, IMG submission 77005) | Marine gutless worms symbiont microbial communities from Max Planck institute for Marine Microbiology, Germany - Olavius loisae HERON... ...
CCAGATCGGGTTAAGCCGTCATTTGTAATTTTTGACATTCGGGCACTCTGACGCTCAGCTCAGCTCAGCGCTGACAAGACGGGTCTATCTTCATTCGTTTAGCCGTTATTGCCTCCGAAACACGAAAAATGTCGCGAAATTCCAAGAGAATTCGACCTTACAGCAGTTCAAGTTCATCCAAGGTCATCGATCTTGGTGTCAATGGAAAGCCCATATGTGACTTCCTATTAGTCATTAATTGTAACTTTAGCCGTATCTGCTACCGTTTTCGAGATATTCACGCATAAAGATAGAAAACTGCTGATTTTACCCACCCCTCCTTTGTTTGACTCGCCCGATCGTGGGAATCCCTTAGAATTTCTGGATGAAACTACCCCGCAAAAACTAGAGGCTAGGGGCTACCATATGGTGAAAAATTCATAATCCTAACTTCAACCGTTTTTATATGATCACCTTTCTGACAGACGGACGGACAATAGCATATACGCGCTATAGCATATATGCTGTCGCGCTTAAAAATCTTAGGAAGATTTCTTATTTTAGGAAGATCATTAGAAAATATTTGGCAAAGCATTGTCTTGAATTATGAAATTTAATAGCGCAATAAGAATTGTAATGAACACTTATTTTTGCGTTATGTTGGATGTTTTTATTACGTGACGTTGTTGTTAAATCATGAATTAGTAAGTAGAGTGAAATTATGTCTGGTTACTGTGGTTAGTGTTTTCCCAGATCTTGTCAAAGATTGTTCTAACGTAAGAAATCTTCCTAAGATTTTCCTAAGAAGTTTCGAGATTGTGGCCCAAGTTTCTTGCAGCTCAGAGCTGGGGAGGCAATGTGAGTAAACAACTTGCCCGGCCAGTAGAATTGTGGCAGTGCCGCGGGACGTGAACCCAGGATCATAGAACGACTACGTCACTGAGCAGGCGTCGGAACAGCTGTCGTGAACAAGCGTGACCGGTTTGGTGACACTACGAGAGGGGTCGACAGGCTAGACCAGTGATATGTTACTCTAAGTAACAGGTCACTGGGCTAGACTGTGAGTCTACGAGCTACATCCGCTAGGTTAATGGGCAAATTGCTAGGTCTACCACTTGACGATTTCCTGCTATCCTTGTAAACATGTGGGCCTATAGTGAGTGAGCCAGTGAATACTTGAAACGATACCCGGTCTGTCTTAAGCAAGTTAAAGCTGGCAGCAAATAAAAAATGATTTTGGAAGGCCAGCATGAAAGAAATCGACAGTTATTTGTGCTACACATTTCTGTATGGATTTCGGCTGCTTGGATTGGACACGAGTGATGGCATAACGCTAGACTTGATTAGCAGATTTGCACCAAAACAGGCCATTCTCAGTGGAACGCTACTTTCACGTACGATTTCAGCTGACGATCTCTTACCCAGTGGGAGTTAACAGTAATTTATATAGTTATATAGTGATGTCAGGTAACATCGTTAGTCAGTTTCCTGCTAACGATCGTATGTTAACGTTTCACAACCTGAGATGCGACAAAAATATTTGGAATTACGAGTAGGACACTATATGTGCGATAATGCACCGATGATAACACTGCGCAGGCGAAAATCCGAGCTTGCGGGTCGAGTGTGGTTGAGAATACAGGTGTCTTGCTATAGACCTGCATTACCATCCGACCGGCTGCTACTGCAGCAATAACGGCCGCGCCATTGATCGCATTCCGTGCATTGCCAGCAACAAGTCATCTCGTTTGTAACTCTGGCCTACATTTACATTGTTACGTGTTTACTGTTTTATCTAGGTCTAATTTAAGCTACGCTTTTTACTCCATTTCACTTCCGCATTCAAGTCATCAACTGCCTAGTTAACGGAGCGATTGAAGCTAACTTTGCCACGCGTGCAGAAACAGACAGCTGCTGCAATTTCGACAGGGTTAGTGCCACACTGATCTCGTTACTTTTGGTGTCAAACCGATCGTCGACTGATAGATAAATCGAAATACTCTCAGTCGTATTCAACAATGGTCCACTACGAGATATTAAGAGGCATTTGAGTGGATTTTAGTCGATATTTTCAAGACCCGTTAACGACCAGCGATCATGGGCGCTGCGCCGCTGGCATTGCTTTGCACTTGCAGTTGAGTGCAACAAGTGTGCGCATGTGTTTGCTGTGATGTGGCCCACAAATAGCGTCTTGTTTTCCTGGCGGCGTCCTTGCTATCCCGGGCCGGTGGCTGTCGTCTGCCGGCCCATAGTCGGCGGGCGGGCGGGCTGACCCTGCAGTCAGCTGACTGTTCAGACAACAACAGGATTATTCGGCGGAGAATCGCTGAGGCTACTTCGACGATCGTTTTAATTTGATGTCTTGCCGGTGCTGGGGTGATTACGACCCATGTTTGGAGGACAGACGAGACGGTATAGACTGTAGATTAACAATTTGACAGTTGACACCTACTGTTGCCATAATTATGGGTATCCTGTGCCTGAACCGGTTAAGTCGTCATTTGCAATTTCTGACATCCGGGCACTATGACCTCAGTCATGAGCGTCATAGTGCCCGGATGTCAGAAATTGCAAATGACGGCTTAACCCGCTCTGGCACAGGACACTTTATAGCTGTACCCATATGGCAACAGTGGGCGTCAAGCGGTTAACGTACTGCAGCAGCTGTTTCTCTGCATGCTTACAGCCAGCAGAGGATGGTCCTTGCACTTCGCTCTTCCCTGTGGTTAATTTCCGGCTTGAAATCTGTGGTTACCGGCCGTTGTCGTGTGTGTACTTACAGGACCCAATTGAGTTGATCGGTGAACTCTGAACTCTGGTCTTCATTGTCCTCGACGACAGTCACGTGACCACGATGTCTAACTCGTATGACGTCAGCGACAAGGCCAAAGAAGGTGATTCATTGTCTAGACATCATCAGGATATTCATTATTGTCACTTGACTCAGTGCAGTCATGCTGATTACGAACTTCACTGTTGCAGATACACGTGTCACTGTGCCTTGACGTTGGTACTTGTGCGTCACTGCACGTGGGACTAGTTGTTGGTGGGTTGAAGTTATAACGTTAACAGGTCGTGCTAAAAAGTGTGTCTTTATTCGCCAGATCAGGCAACGCGACAGGCAGAGAACAGACTGTAGGCCTATACACACACACAACATCAAAATCACAGAAATGCATGACAACATAGAACATAGCCCTGAAAGGCTGACCAGACACTGTGAATGGCATCAGATTTACGATAAAACACAGATTTGAATAAAATACCATCGTCACAGTTTTATCGCGCGTCCGCATGCGAAGCAGTACGGAGCGCGATATTGCTATAGCACATCTGTCCATCCGTCCGTCTGTTTGTTTGTCTCAAACATTACACTGTTCTGTCAGAACTGCTAAGTGTGTCATGGACATTGCTTCACCGATTGCTATCTCCATCGTGCTAGTTTACTTAGAATTAGCCGTTCTGGTACAAAATACAGACTGGTCAATACTGATGGGAAGTTTCAATAAGTAAGTAAAACGTAGGTATTTATACAGCACATCTCGTTAGTAAACCTGTAATGCACTGGTCACACAAGTAGCAGCTGAAAAGAATTGTTTTCAAGAATCATATAAAACTGTCAAAGCTGTCCAAATTTCTCAGTTCATCTTCAACGAGTTCCATACTGTCGGGCTAGCGTGATAAAAAGCCCAACAGTCGTACGTGCTAAGTCGGCAGCGAGGAACAGTGAGACGATTAATGTTAGCGGATCGTAGATGAATACGGCGAGGAGCAGCATCAGAGGCTAGGATGAGGTGATCAGCGAGGTACCGAGGCGGCCGGTCATGCAGACACCGATACACCATCACACCGAGCTTGTATTCAGTCCTATCAGGGACATTCAGCCAGTGGAGATCGTCGTGTAATACGTGTGATAAACAACGTCGACTGAGTTGCATTGATGTTGCAATGCAGTCTGGTGCAATAAACTGACGACCGATGCTGGCAGAAACAGGACCGGAGGACAGTGGTCTACCGTCCACGTGACCTACACTGACGTCATGGGCAGTCGGCTGACAGTTTATCTATTTAGTAGCACAGCGTCATTAGTTGTTACGTAGCCCAGAGTTAGTTGTTACGTGGGGTCGTACTAATGACGGTTGAACGTGATGCTTTTTTGCAACAGAACATGACATGCATTTTGAAAACTTTTTCCCTCTAAAACTTACCCCCGAAGTTGACTGCACCCACAGACGCGCGATGCACTTGCAAAAATAGTTGGCGTTATGTACTGATAATGATAACCGTTTGGATGTGTTTGGTTCTGTGACGTGATTGGTCGGTTGGTTGTAGCTATGGACCTGGAGAAGGATGATCGAATCCGCCCGACTCCACTGTTCCGGTCCACTCGTCTGTGCCTGTCCGTGATCGGTTTCTTTATGTTCTTCCACCTCTATGCCCAGCGGGTCGCCATGTCGGTAGCAATTGTCAGCATGGTCAACCAGACGGCCGTCACAGCCATGGCCGCCGGTATGACCCGAGAGTCACTCTCTGAGCTCTGTTAAGGTGGATTCTCACAGACGACTGTTTAGCCAACAGCCTGACGGAGACAGAAAGTGTCAGTAGCAGTGAACACTTCAGTTTGCTGCTGTATTTGACGTACTGAACTACAGTGGCAATCGCCGCACCAACTTCATGCAGTCTACAATTATTTCAGCTGCAATTAATTGTAATATTAATACTATACTATAACAACAATAACAGGACCATCATTATAGTAAGTTCTCGCAATATTTTTCCATAATTTTTCGTGGTATTTGAGTTTGTGTCATTTATGTAAGATTGTGTATTATATTCTGGTAACATGACATGGATGTAGACACATGTGTAATGTGAACCAGCCGCGAGCAATGCGATGTACTTGATGTAGATTCTGATGAAATGAAAGATGCAGTGAATAGTACCCAGCAGACACCGGTCGACGCCAGCTGTTCAAGGGAGAATCAGCTGAATGGATCAGCTCAGCGGGTGAGCATAGACAACATCGACGAATTAGTGATTAGCAGAAATCTTCATTACTTAGAACCAGTGATGTTAAACGAGGCCAAAACCTCGAGGCCGAGACAATTTCTGGAGGTTGAGGCCAAGGCCAAAAATAATTATGAAAAAGTACCAAATAATGATTAACAACATACGATTTAAGATTATTGCCGGAAAAAATTAACAAAATTCCCAAACTTTACACGATTTTTGCCCGAAAATTGCCTGATTACATAATAAGACAACGAGATCGAGGCCAGGCTGAGGCCAAATGTTTGAGGCTGAGGTGGAGGCCAAATCTTTGAGGCCGAGGCTGAGGCCAAAATTTTGGCCTCGAGGCCACTTTGGTCTTGAGAACTTAACATCACAGCTTAGAACTTACTTCATGTCAGATCTACCGTTCAGGTGTTTTGTCTTAGAAGAAAGCAGAACTGCTGTTTACCAGTCATTGACAAAATCTGTGACAGTGACAGCAGTTTTACAACGACGTAATAAAAATGTGCAGTTTTTGTAATAAATTTTTCAGGGATTTCAGATCTACACGTGGTCAAAGTTCCTGTTTTCGCATTGACTTTGCTGATCGTCGTTACAGCAGGCATACAGTCAACATCCAAGCCCCTCACGACTATGCTGAAAGTTGTCGTTGTTTAAATGATGCTGATGATGTTGGCAGGACGGTCCGTTTGTGTGGGAGAAGTCAGTTCAAGGCCACATCCTTGGCTCGTTCTTCTACGGCTACTGTATCTCACAGATCCCTGGCGGCCTGCTGGCTGAACGGTTCGGTGCCAAGTGGATCATAGCCGGGTTCCTCGGCTTGTCAACGGCTGCCACGCTGCTGACTCCGCTCGCCTCTCGTGTCAGCTTCGGACTCCTGATCCTGCTCCGCGTCCTCTGTGGCATCGGATCCGTATGTTTTGTCTCTTGCTGTAAAGTTTTACCTACGTGTAGGGTAGACGGCGGGTCATGCCTATGCACCGGGTCTGTCTGTCTGTCTGTTTAGTCTGTCTCTCACTGACAATTCCCCTGGTTCAAATGTCATGTTCTGTGTACCAGTACATAGCAAGTGATGTAATGGTATTATTGTGATGGCCATACAAAACTCAAACAGAAACACACTGCAGTGTGTGGAGGACTTTACATCGTCTCAGCTGGCTAACGCAGCAATGCCATGATGTCATATACTTCTGATCAGTCAGTATTTGGCTCATCACTGTCTACTGTATAAGCCTCAAGTGTGCGTATCCTGCATCAGTGAGTGATATAAAATGAATCGCCAGAGGGCAGCGATCCGACGCCACATAACTACGCCGACTTTCTGCAGTGTCAGACTGAACTGGCTGTACCTGGTTGAAGTGTTGAGAGGTAAAAGTTGGAAAGGTAAAGGACACTTGCTGTTACTGCCACACTTTCACTAGCCGATCATATGATAGAGTACCACTAATTTGTAGCTGAAACGTTCAGTAAACAGGTATGTACAGGGTGTTCGTGTTTTGCATAGAGTGCTTATATGTACAGGGTGCTTTGTTTCCAGCAATGCATGCAATTCTCGGTCAGTGGGCTCCTCCGATGGAAAGGTCTTTCCTTGGCAGTTTGGTTGTGGCAGGTGAGACACTTTACACACAGCTACGGCACTGAATAACGACTACTGAGTATTTATGAGTTCTGAGAGTCAGTAGGTGATTTTGTTAAAACTTTATCATTACCGTTAACAGATATTGACTACATTTGCTACAAGGTTAACGATGGTGCTTAATCGTTATGAAACTCATTTGCCGCAGAACTCACATAGTAGTCCATAGACAGCTTACATGATGTCAGTCAGTTGTACTGGCTGCCACTGTGAGCTTTTTAAAAACCACTCACTGCGCAGAACATGCTTGTCATTACTGTACCAGAATCTATTTCTAGCTTTTGTCAGTCTTACTGGATGATGCTTATTTTGCTATCCGCAACTCAAACTTCATTTGACAGCATCTGAGCTGTGATTTGGTCAGGAGCAAGAGCAAATATTTCCGAACTGCTCTCAAGTAGTAATAGTGTATAGCATTCTATGGTTGCACAGTCATTTGAGCAGCTCACAGGTTTAGTCTACCAGATTTTGCTTAATGTCACTGGATTCACTCTCCGTCTTTAGACATTTCTTTGCATGTGTTCCATTTATTTGTTTATATTTGCTATTTCTTGTAGGTGCATGAGTGTCGTATTATTGTAACATGGTGAGGTGAGCCTAGTGAGATTGAGAGCTATTTGGATGACTAACCAGTAACCACCCTCCTTCAGTGCTTTGGCACTGCTGGTTGGGTCATCAGACCTGTAAAAATGTCATTGCCAAAATGACCTACAGAGTGTCGAGTAGGACGTTAACACGACCCTATGTTGTGACTCTATGCAGGTACAATGATGGGAAACGTGGTGTCAATGCCGTTGGCTGGGCTGCTGTGTGAGTACGGCTTCAGTGAAGGCTGGGACTCGGTCTTCTACATGATCGGTAACAGTTGTTTCAGTGTAATTTTTGTAGACCAAATGATGCCATAGTTGTTAATGAAGCCAGACTTATTGAGGCCGAGAGCCAGAGAGCCTGAAATAAGGTTAGGGGCTTGATACCAAGGCCTGCAGTGAGGCCAAAGTTGTATGTAGAGTAATCACATACATAAATCGACAACTAACAGGGTTCACTCACTGTGCTTAGATTACTTTGTGTGTGTTAGATTATTTTCTTGTAATATATCTGCATGCATGTTGTATTATTGTGACACGGTGAGGTGAGCCTGGTTAGACTGAGGCCTGTCTGGATGACTAGCCATCCTCCTTCAGTGCTTTGACACTGTTGGTTGGGTCATCAGACCTGTAAAAACCGTCGGCCGTATAACCTATATTGTGTTGGTGCAGACGGTAAACCCTGCTCAATCAGTCAACCAACAGTTTGTCAATGATTGTAGTGTTTATTTGCAGTTTATTTTGTTAACTGTTCTGTGATATATCATCATGATCATGTTTTATTTATATCCAGTACTTAGCTGCTACACAGTAAACAATGTTTGTAGGATTGTCTTAGATACTTGAACTTGAGTCCGATGGCAGATATCCGAGGCCAAGGCTGAAATTGAGGCCAAACAACCTGAGTCTGAGGCCGAGGCCAGTCGAATTTAGCCACAAGATTGAGGCTGTGCTTCAAGACCTGATGAGCTAAAGTGGAACTAGTAGACAGTTACTGACTTGAGGTCAGGTGGAGTTTACTGATGAGTGTTGAGTCCAGTACTCATGAGTAGGCTACACTATGCTGTCATTTACTTGGCCAAGTTTGCAGTGTGACGGGCTCATGATACTCACTGATATGTTGTGTCTGTCAACAAGTGGCAGCAGTAGTGGTTGTTTATATGGCTTCCATGTTGCTGCCTGTGTTTACTACGAACTAAACCCAGACCCATGTTCACTTATTCAGTTGTCATTTTAGCATCTGACCCATCACCAAACAATCGCAGAGTGAGCTGTACTATGTGTGTGATGTGTAGGGATAACATCGACGATAACGATCATTCTGTGGATGATAGTGACGAGTAATAAGCCCGCTGACCATCCGCGGATCACTCAACGTGAACGTGAATACATCCTCAACAGCTTGAAGGGAGAGCTGGACGAACATCCGCCAACGGTAATGCATTACTTGTCATGCGATACATGCATATGTATAGTTCAGGCTATACTCGTGAAAGATTTGTCTGTCTGTTACATTCCGGTATTGTGTCCAAACAGCTAAACATATCGTTGTATTCTTTCACTGCTTCTCTCCAGGTCAGAAGTGCCTTGTCTTGGATTCACGACAACGTTTGAGGCCATTTGATGTCATTCATTCATTCATTTCTATAAAATCAACATGAATGACAATGCATTGCTGTTACAATAGAGATACTCCTAGTAAAAAATAGAGTAAAAAGTCACATTGAGGTAAAAGTTCATTAACAGTTTTTGTACGATAAACGTGTGATGTCATGTAGCCGTAAGTTTGATGCTCTTCTATTTGTTTGCAGTTGGACAAAGGTACTGAGTTACTCTTGCTTGATAATATAGAACTGATCTACAGATAACTCACACGTGCTGCAATGTAGAAGACAAACTGGGTTTAATCCGATCACTGTGTGGTTTGTCAGCCATAGCTGTGCTTTGTGTCTGGGTCCAACTAGGCTTAGTTCGTTGAATGTGCTGTTGGCACTTAATTGCACACAGCAAAAAAGCTGTCTTGTAACGCGTCATGCTGTCTGCTGTATCTTAACGCTTTGACACCCACAGTTGCCATATGGGTACAGCTATAAAGCATCCTGTGCCAGACTGGGTTAAGCCGTCATTTGTAACTTTTGACATCAGGGTAATCTGACGCTCAGCCCTGAGCGTCTGAGTGCCCAGATGTCAAAAATTACAAATGATAGCTTAACCCGATTTGTCGAGTTATCGTTGGAATGATTGACATGCGTACTTCATCGCCGACGGACCTGTGTGTCTGTTGACAGCTGTGTGAGATGCCATGGCGTCAGATCATTACTTCTCGTCCTGTCTGGGCGATCATCGTCGCCAACTTCTGTGTCGACTGGGGCCTCTACACGTATCTGACCAATATTCCCACGTTCTTCTACGAAGTCCTCTTCTTTGACATCACATCGGTGAGTAAATGAAATTTATTTGTATTCTTTTTGCAGTCAGGGCTCAACCCTCATCAATGGCCAATTATTGTGGACTGAAAATTGATGTTATTGTTCCTTCAGTGCAGTAATAAATTCAGCAAAAAATTGTACCAATCGTCTTTTGTGCTGCTAAACGTTACAGTGGCCAGTATGTTGTGATACTGTTATAACTGGTGCATGTCGATGACATTCTCACATGGTTAGCTGTGTTTAACTAACTCTTAATAATAACCTCCTGCTGGCAGAAACTGTGAATGCGGTCATGGCTTTCTGTTGCAGCGACAACTGCAGTCTATGTTAATTCTAGAGCTGTTAAACACATTAATGCATTAAAGAAGTAATCATAGTTAAAAAAGTTATAAAAAAATTAAAGCACATGCATAAATGCTATAAAGCACGAGTTCCAATATTTATTTAAACTGCGGTTATTTGATGCTCAAATAATAGTCAGTTAATTATAATGTTGCAATTGCAGCACTACTCTAATAATTTTCAGTTGACAAGTTGTTAAAATTTATTGCTGGCAAATTTGACAGTGGTCATTTGCCGACAGCAACGTACATAATAAATAGACCTGTTGTACTGATGCATTAATGAACATGTTAACGTACGATGAAATTAATTAATCACATGTGTAAATGAGATTAATAGTTTATAGTTAATTCACTGCAAAAGAGTAACATCTCTGGCGTGGGTCGCTGTTGATTTACAATGAGGACGCCACTTTACATTCTGTCTGCTGCAAACATTTCTTATTAAATTACTACTTGTTGGAAGTGATGTATTATTTGTGCGTGGAATTTGTTGATTTCAGAACGGTTTCTTCTCCGCCCTTCCATTTCTCGGTCTATGGGCAGCAACGATCATTTTTCCACTCATTGCCGACAAGCTGCGCTCCGCCGGCTTGCTGCAAACCATTACCGTGCGACGAGTGTTCAACAGCATTGGTAACACGATTGTTTCTGTGATAACAGGCTAACAGCTATACTGTAAAACCTTAATTTTGGTGGCTACTATTATGAAATTATTTTTGTGCATTAAGTTTGGCATTTATGCTTGCTGAACTACTAGTAATGCAGTATTCTTTATTGAATATTCAATATTTGTGGATCGTTATTTTCGTGAATTTTGCTGAGATCGTAAAATAAAGGGCACGTGAAAATTTCTGGTTTTACAGTAATATAATTCATTTGTATGGTGTGATAGTAAAACTATTGTCAAACTTTAATGTACCATTTTCCCTTTTTCTGGGTGTTTAATGTTGTCATATTTATTGCACCTTGAAATGTTTAATAATAAGTCTTTCTCGATGCAGGTGTCTATAAGTTCAACTACTGTACCTGTGGGTGTGTAATTACAGGTATGTTTGGTGCTGGCCTGTTCCTGATTGGACTGAGCTACCTGGATTGTACTCAGACAGCTCTGGCTGTGGTTCTGCTAGTACTGGCCGTCAGCATGAGTGGCTTCGTCTATTCTGGCTACTTTGTGAATCACATGGATATAGCGCCGCAGTACGCCGGCACGCTGATGGGCATCAGTAACGGTCTCGCTGCCATCTCAGGCTTCATAGCTCCCTACATCGCCTCCAGAGTCACCGAGTCGGTCAGTAGCACATTATATCAACAAACAACAATGCCGTCTCAAACAATACTCTCTCAACAAACCTTTATTGTGACTGAGCTGAGTTGGTTTGTTACATGTTTCAACATGACCGTTGCTGGAACACAGGCCGCATTAATTACTGACGCATAAGTCAAGGCCTCAATGACGAGCAGCAGTAGTATCATGATATTAAATATCCTACTACATTAACCCTTTAAACCCATATAGCTTTCTGGTTTTTTACTGCACGATGTTCTGCAGGTGATGGTTATGCTATGATAACTCGTCCTGTCTCTCTGTGTGTTTGCTGTGAATGCAAGAATTTACACACAAAAATTCATCAATGAATTTGGATCACGCTGGATCCGAGTCCATACTGCATCCACAAAATCCACCAGATACCCAGCTGGATCTGGCTCCAATCCAGATGTGGTGTGCCTCTGTAGTCATTAGGATGAAACATGTGCCAATGTGTCTGTGACTGTACAGCGTACTCGCGAGTCCTGGCAGATAGTGTTCTTCATTGCCGCCGGAGTCTACGCGTTCGGTGGCATCGTCTTCTGTCTCCTGACGTCAGGCTCTGTGCAGCCGTGGGCCGTCGATAAAAACAAATACACCTCGGAGATGGATGTGATGAATGGAGGAAAGAAGGAGTCTTTGGATCACGACCACGGTCCCATTTACAGACCCAAGACCGAGTCGAACGGCGAGTTGCCATCCGACCCTATGTTGGCGGAGAAAGCATAGAGAGATGCAGTCTGTCTAGTTCACGAATCTCATGGTTCAGTGTATTACTGGGAGTAGTATAGACGTCTCTATGGTATAAGAGATGTCTTTATGATTTTCGTTCAGTGATAAGGTAAAAAGATGTCATTAAAGTCTTTGCACATTAAAGTGAGTCAGTGCCGTTGTTGCTTTGTGCCATGGAAGTATGTTTTGTAACATGTGACACATTGTCACATGGCCATGAGCCACAGTTTCAGTTTTACCGTCGTGACTGAGTCTTAAGCTTCAGCCAATTCCAGGGCTCTGTGTTGTGCATATGACTTCAAACAAAGAGCTCGGAGTTGATTCAGAGCATATTGTAGCCACGAGCGGCAGTGAACAAGCTTCATCTCAGCTTGTGTTCTCAACATGCCTCAATGTCTGCTGATCTATGTTTGCACAAGCGTGCATGTGGAGGATAGTCCACAGTTCTCTATCGGATGTTCTCGTTAATACTCTTTGTGTTATGCAGTCGTCTAAGTTCTTGGGCTGTTTGTTATTCCCAAGATGTTCAGTGCCAGTGTATATAATACGACCGTTATTATCACTGGGATGTTTAATGTTTATTGTGTATTGAATTTCAATGATCGAACTGTGTGAAGCTGTTACAGAGTTCAAGTATAGAAACTGCATCAGTGTAACCAACACTTTCTTGAGAGCGCTTATGAATGCTGCGTGTGGGCAGGTGACAGTCGGAGCAGCAGTGTTAGTTATTTTTGATTCTCACTAACACTGTAGTTAAGAGTTTATTCGTCTTTAGTGTGAAATTTTGAAAGTCAGTCCATGTGTCGACTCGGTTTAAGTTACCACTCCAATTTATAGTATTGTGGCTTGTTGTTAAAACTACATGTAGACTGAATGCATTCTCCTGACATGGTGATCTGGTGTTTTATTGCTTTTTTAGATTATTTTAAGTTATCACTTGATGATTTCTTTTGTCCTACAAAGTGTCTCTTTTAACGTGCATGACACTTATAACTGTTAACTGTATGTTTATTTAACAAAAATACTGACTAGAAAGGCCTCTAATCGGCATATCCCCAAAAGGCCCCCTGCTACCACCCCCTCACACAGGGGTGGGGTGACATCTGATCGGTGTCATTTAACCTGACAAATATTGTAGAACTCGGCCGAATAGTTGGAATTTGCATTATACACTGTGTCTCAAAAAAAGGGCCCAACTTTGAGACGGTATAGCTCGAAATTATATGGATCGATTTTGATGATATTTGGCGGAAATATTCAAAAGTCTCTAGAATAGAGTTTGCATGTTTCAGTTTTCATGTAGGTTTGCTTGTTATC
>Ga0056114_1000600_pt1 | contig 13343 bp, 14 predicted proteins | sample WorMetHERISLAND1_FD_77005 | JGI IMG/M metagenome (GOLD analysis project Ga0056114, IMG submission 77005) | Marine gutless worms symbiont microbial communities from Max Planck institute for Marine Microbiology, Germany - Olavius loisae HERON... ...
ATCTTGAATTTTTCAAAATGCTCAAGGGTGACCAAAGTCCACCCGGCGGATTCTGAAAATAGACCACCTGGGCTACCCAAAACCGTCAAGAAAAAAACTTACACTGACATTTCCCGGTTCAGCAAAAAATACGCCACTTGGCTCCCGGACTATCAGTATTTTCTGAAAAAACTATATTACATACTACAAATCACACGGCAAAAAACAGCAGTTAAAGAAAATGTATGTAACAATGCTAAAACAGGAAGTAAAACGAAAACAATACAAAAATAAGCAAACACATGCATTCCACTCAGCTGCAACTTTACAAGTATTAAATACATTACCAACACATTTAAGCCACTGCTTGGCTTTGGATGGATGGATAGTTAGGGTTTAATGGCATTTTGAGCATGCAAGTACCGGCTATATCATGCCTCAGGGAGTTTAAAGTTCATTCATAAGACCAATGGCATGTATGAAAGAAAAAAATCATTTAGGATAAATAAAATGGAAGAGATTTTACAGATTAGAATCTAATATAGATAGTTTGGCGAATGATATCAAAAGCGACACAACTTATTTGGTATATGTTTTACAGTTAATAAAGAACTACTCCGTGACTTTGGCATTAAACCACAGCTGCTCTGTGACTGTTAGCTGAACTTGACTACTGTAACTAACTGCTTCAATGAGTGACAAAGAGACGTACTCCTTGGACGACGCAGACTTGCGTGCTTTGTAGTCCGACTTGGCAGCCTTCAGTTCCTTCTTGGCAGAGCGCAGCTGGTCTCTCTTGGCATCAATCTACACACACAGCCATTGGCAGTGTTTTATGTCCCCGCCAACACAGTAAAGGTTAAGTGGGAGACGTTGTGCCCCATTGCACAGCAGCGTGAGCTCCAACTTTTTCCACTCGTAACATCTTCGTCACAATCTCGTGAGATTTTTCCCATCCAGTGAACGGTATTGAACAGCGTTATTTTTAACAACAAAACCAGGTAAAAAAGGTAGCTATTTGCAAAAAAGTAAAGTGCTGATAAATACTATCAAATAGCAAAACCAGACGAATTTTTGTTTACTACAGCATTTTAGTAATGAATGCAAAAAGAATGCACTGTTTCAATGTAAAAAATTAAGAGAAAGTAAAACTGCTATTAATGCAGATAGAAAGTACTCATGTTTGTAGCGCCCTCTGGCGAATAAGAGTTGACATAATGACATAAATTTAACATCATTTCATTTTCTGCATTATGTAGTTTATATGTGCCAAAAATCATAAAATTTTGTGGATGCTTTCGTGTGTTACAAGCAAAAATGTAAAGTGGTGTCACTTAATTTGGCCCACCCTGTACATCTTGAGCACTGAGGAGGGGACCGCCTTGTCACTGTCAGAGACATGTGCCGTAGCGATGACAGACAAAACACTAGCTAACAACACTGTCATTGCTTTGCATAACTTCTTAGATGCTTATGAAACAGATATAAGAACTGGAGACCAGAGCCCATACCAACCATATATCACAGTTACCTTCAGTAACGAAGACTCGCCACAAATGCTTACATCGTTACGTCCACACAACAAAAGTGCTGTAACAAAGATAAAATAAGCTACAAACAATTATACATAAATAAAAAAATTAGACATTTAACAAACACTATCTGCTATCACAACCACAGAAGTGCAATACACAAAACCCCAGACTATTGCCATTGTAAGATTTTCCGCGATCACTTTTCAGTTCACTTGACTTATACAGCTGCGTGGTTGTACACTGGTAAATGTTACAATATTCCGATGATAAGACCTTGGCCTGCAGGTTTTCCATCTGTTTGCTGAAGTTCTTGGGCACAGCTCGCTGATGGTTACACAGCACCGCGACGGTCCGATTGGCGCGGTTGTATGCCAAGAGCTTTGCAGCCACTGGTTGACTCGCTGTAGACACGGTGAACCAAAAATACACATGCATACATACATACAACATGTCCAAAAATAGTTCAGTAGGGTTTGAGATTATAGTAGCCACTCTCTGGACGGGTGCAACACTCAGTCATTTCTACCATCACTTGGGCTGATACTGGCGAAAGAAAACAACTATAGCCACGAACAACACAAAAACCCAAGCAACAATGCAAGAAAAATACTAAGTAAGTAAGTAAGTAAGAAAAACGTGGATTTATGTAGCGCATAACATTTAAAAACCCTCTAATGCGCTGGTCACATTAGTGAAGACTAAACAGGATTGTCTTAGAAACTGCTTAAAACTGTCAGAACCACACGCCGGATCTCTGAGCTCGTCAGGCAGCGAGTTCCAGACCGTCGGACCGGCGATCGAAAACGACCGACGGCCATATGTGTTGAGACGACAGCGAGGTACAGAACGCAGATGAAGCCGTGAAGCGACGTCGGAGGACGTGGGGAAATGGTCGCCGAGGTACCTAGGTGCCTGACCATAAAGACATTAAAGCAAATAAAACTAAAGCCTGGTTTAGGGGTCTTTTGTGACATTCATCTGTTCAGGAAACGGACTGGGCCTATTCTACAGTTGTCAGGGCCTGCAAGGGGCTTCAAAAATAGCTATGTAGTAAACTGTACCTCAATCAAACATCATTTCTATTTTTGTAGCAGCATGTACAATATCAGTATCACAGGAAAAAGCTACGATTCAACTAGATACTGCAGAAGAAGCCCAAGAAGTGAGTGTAAATGGATCTAGAATACATAGTAAACTGGCCGAGTTCGCTGCCACAATATGTGGTGTTCATGAGTAATTTACAACTTCACAGCCGCTTTGTACATTCACGTATTCGGATTGTTGGTTGGTAAGAGTTTAATGGCATTTTGAGCACGCAAATAGCAGTTATATCATGCCTCAAAATGTTTAAAGTTGAGGCCAAAAAAATTATTCACTTAGGATATGGAAGAGATCTTTTGGATTAGAAGTTGTATAGAAATTTTGAAGAATAATATCAAAATCAACACAAAAGATCATTCATTATATGTTCTACGGTTAATAAAGACTTACAATATACAACTAAACATGGTTGGGGGATCTTCACGGTTAGATATATATGCATGATCAGGATTCATGAGCTTCAGTCTAAGCCAGGTGTTAAGGATGGATTTTAAGTGGCATCTTTCTCATTGCAAGCACACATCAGGACGCCAATGAATTAGATGAGACCAGAGTGAATGGGACGTGGACATTTCAGCACTGGACACTGACTCTTCACAAACCACACTGGACGAGACTAGTGATGACAGCAACGGTGGCCAAGCTCGACTCAACCTGGTGATAATGATGATGTAAACCAATGAAGCTGTGTTTGAACGTAATATAAGTGAGTATGTGTGAGTGTATGTGATGTACTTACCAAAGTCGTCATCATCTACACACAAACAACACACGTCACACCATGTCATTCATTACACCCAACCAATGCAAGTTACAATACAATCAGCTCGGAAGTTACGACCTACAGCAAGATACTAGTGTGAATATTATTGTAATTGTTATTATTATTATTCCAAATACTATCATTATATATAAAATATTTAATGACACAGTACTTTATATTGTGCACAACACGCATGCGTTATGTGAAGTTTTACATCTATTAAAATTTCAGTACCATCCACAAGAACGTCAGACTTTTCCATGACTATCTAGGCCTAGAAAAGACTAAAGGTTGATTTGACAAGTGTCAGCCAACACCAATGCAGCTGAATCTGCAGCAACACTACAACAGTGGTGTCTAAGTGACAGACAGAATGCAGACAGAGACACGCCAAGGAGGCAGTAATACCATTTGAGGTGAGCTGATCAAGCTGTTGTTGCAGCGTGTGTGATGCGTTGTAAGTACGAAAGACCTTCGCGGTCAAACCGTCCATCAGCGACTGAAGGTGCTTGTTCAGGATCGACGTCTACACCATATACACACACACTCACACATGTGCACCGTCAGCTACACTGGCTATCAGTGCGCCAGCGCGTCCACTTCAAGGTGGCCACGTTCTTCCACCAGTCGTTGTCTGGCGTTTCGCCGTCGTACCTGGCCGACGACTGCCATCTTGTCGCCGATGCTCGTGAGCGGCGGCTGCGTTCCACAGCGAGCCAAACATGCGTCGTGACGCGGACATACAGCACCTTTGGCAACATAGCGTTCTCGGCTGCTGGACCCGGACTATGGAACAGTCTTCCAGCGCACCTGAAAGACGCTGAATTATATCGTACAATGAATTCCGGCAGTCGTTAAAGACATTTCTGTTTGGACAGTGGGGCCATGGCGCAGTGTGAGCTTTATTAACTGCGACGACTAGAAATATTCGTTCTTACTTACTTACTTACTTACACGTATCAACAGACCACTCACCACTGGTCCACCAGAGTACAGACATGTGCAGGGAGACCCGTGTGTTCCAACATCATTCCAGCAATGTACCTATACTGACACTCCTCTAACTTTTCACATTCCTACATTCATCTGTCGCTTGTGTCTTATCCCATTCTCACACTCATTTCCAAGGTTGTTTAATTATTTCGTGAGTGAGTAGCTTGTTAATGGCACATCAGCACAAGTAGGCTATACAGTGTTGGATGTTACGGAAAAAGACATGAGATTGTGTACTATGGCATAAATAACATGATACAAACGAATGATTAACAAAATGTTAAGTAAAAACAATTATTTCATTTTGGTAGAAGATATATCTTAGCAAACCAAAACAGAATCAAACATTTTTAAACAGCCTAAAATAAGCCGAGACCACAGAATTGAAAATTAATCGGAACCAGCAACTACGACTGCTTTGGCCTTTAACTTACAGTACAGAACAGAAAACAAACACAAATTCATCACATTTTCAGGATCCGAGCCAAAAAGAACTGCCAAAAAACCTGAGACTGAACAAAGCCACAGTGCAACTATCGGCGACCGAACATTCCGTGCGGCCGGTTCCAGACTCTGGAACGTCCTGCCCAGCGATGTCGTTGATTGTCAGACTGTCGATACATTCCGTCGTCGGCTGAAACATTTCTTTTTAATGTTTCTTTTTCTTGACATTAGAATTTTTTTTGTTTATTTTCCTGTGGACCTTGAGGTTTTTTTACTTAGGCCACGTTAAAAATCTTTATACAATACAATACAATACAGTGTTATATACTCCATGTATGGTAAATAATTACATTCAGTCGGTCAAATAGATCGTCGCCGTCTTGTTTGGACTCCATGAAGAGCTGAAGGTTCTTGAAGACACGCTTCTCCACCTCAACTCGGTTGTAGTATCTGATCGAGTCCTTGCCGAGGAAGTCAAACTCAACGACGAACTCTTTGCCGTCGTACTCTTCATGCAGTTTGATGTGTTCCACTCGCAGCGAGCAGCAGCCGACCGTGTCGGCTTGGTCCTCGTCTTTCTCATTGCCGGCACGAAGAGCTAACTACACGTCATACACACACCACACCAAGGTTACAACCAGTCATGTTAAACGAGGCCAAAAATTGAGGCCGAGGCCAGAGCTACAAGGCCAATTTCTGGAGGTTGAGGCCAAGGCCGAGGCCAAAAATAATTAAGAAAAAAGTACCAACTACAAAACGTCAAGTTTGCTCTAAAATGCAGGCTTAAATGAAACTTTAATCTGTTGAAACCAGAGGCCACTTCAGTTCAGTTCAGCTCAACGGCCTGCTTGGACAGGTGCACATTCAGTCTACCCAGAAACTGACTAATGGAGGGTGATAGTGGAAGAGTGCCAGATGACAGGAGCAGAATATATGAAGCTTCTATGATCCACACTGGTGTACATACGTGTAAGCAAGTGGAGTATTTATATAGCGCAATTAACAAAAGTCGCATTGCACCCCGGAAGCAACGTTAAAACAACCGTTTTGAGTTCACGCCTGAAACTGTTGTATGTAATGTCCTCGTCGCGCAAGTCGGTAGGGAGACTGTTCCAAACACGTGGCCCGGCGACAGCGAAGCTCGTCACCAAATGTGTTGTGTTTGCGTGGAATGGCACGCGCTCTGTCGGTAGAAGAGCGTAGCCGCCGACGCTGTATTGCACAATCAGGTCGCCTCGGTTAGCTAAGCACAAGCTGGACCAACCCAGTACGGTAAACAATCCACTCAATGACAAACCTTGTCGATGAAGTACAGAGCCACTGCTCTCTGTCTAATCTTCATTTCTTTGCTCTTCCAATCTTCCCGGTAATTCTCACGGATTCGCCGGATACGTTTGTGTAGCTTGCGAGCAGTCTCGTACTTCATCCAGTCTTTCTCTCCTTTCAGCTTGGACGCGGCATTCAGCATGATGTACTTGGTCTGACCTTGTACGTTCTCCGTCCACGATGCCAACCACGTCACCTACAACACACATGTAGGTTATGCTGTACATACACGTATGTACAGCGGTAGCGTGTTGGTCTCGATCAATGTAGTTACTCTACGCTGGGCCCGGTTAGTACTTGGATGGGTGACCATCTGTGGGCTGGTATACCATCTCGGTATGTAACCAGTCACCTGGGTCAACTCAGCCTTCCAACCCTCCAGGGTAGGTAAATCGAGTACCAGCCTTCACTGGCTAGGGTTAAGGTGCGGTGTGTCGGGTGGCAGGTAATACTGTGTGATCCCATATGGCAAGCGACACCCCGTAGTTCTGAGAGGGATTTCCATTAAGAACTTAGTACTGCTTTAGCAACTTTTAACTTTTAAAGCAAAGAACACTCTAATCAGGGTCCAGTTTGCAGTACTTTCACTCTCATAAAGCACTAAATTCAATCATTATAATTAATTACATTATTAGTTACATCACAGCATGATGCTGACTTGTCTCTAAGCGTATCTGAGAATAGATACACATAGATGCATATATAAGTGATAATGTTATGTCATCAACTACTAGCCATGAGCCTATCTCAAAGACAGATAAGCACTAACATAAAATGAGACAAAATGAAGAGTGCAAAGACTAATTGCTATCAGCCAGTATCTGTGACTCAAGGGGTTTAAATTAACCACTCTGACTGAACACACAAAGATCCAGTGTCTTGCTTGACCAGTTGCACCATTAACCAGACTTCATCAATGTGACAAAAACAACCATATGCATAATGGTACTGACTGTCAAAATTACAGTTTATGCTACCACAGTCTAGTGACTCTGTATGCTACAGAAATGTCCCTAATTACTTACTAGCTAACTGGCCAGTATACAACCACTTTATTCAGTTTACGACTCAGTGTCATTCTAAATGAATTCTGGCAGTAACATTTGTTGGTTATCTTCATACACAACAGTAAAAAAATAACAAATAATTTTTTTGTCTCAACACAAAAGCTTCCAACTTGGAAATTAATCAAATAAAGAAATATTATTGCTATCAAAGTAATTAATTTAAGCACCAACACTCCAAGACACTATATTTGCTAACGATGCAGTCTGGCTGCATCTCACTACAATAACTTACAATTACAGATCACTGATCTACTCACAGTGTTATCATGTCGGACTTCCCTCCACTTATGTCCAGCGGGCGGCGGCGGTACCTTTGCTCCTCTGTCAACATCCACATACACTCCACATCCAATGAAATGTTTATAAATATGCTTGATTAATTTATCATGATCAAAGACTCAAATTTCTTTTTGCAGCTGAAATGGGGCAGAAAAAGTAACAACACACTAACATTACAAGAATGGATAGATGGATGGATGGTTGGTTAAGGTTTTATGGCATTTTGAGCACTAACATCACAGCTATCTCATTCTAGTAATATCACAGGCGGCTCACTTAGCACTGTAGATGTCCACGCATAAACGTGCTTTGCACTCAATATTTTAACAGATGAAAAACGAGGTTGATATACACACAAAAGTCCCGTGTTATTCACACAGACATCTGCTTTGTACAATTTCTCTAGAGTCAGTACAGTCAACGCTTACTCTACTAATTACCAAGCATGTCAACATCATGTGTCAGTATTACTAGAGCAAACGAACGTGACGTACTTGCTACAATTGATGATGACGTCTTCAGGCATCACCCGACGCTTCAACATTCCCTGCTTAGGGTGGTCGCCGCGGCCTCTGAACAGACCCGGAGGTTCAATCTTGAAATTACCGATCTTCTGCTTGTGGCCGTCAATTAGACAGAAGCCAAACTCTTTGAGTATCTTTTCATTGGCCACCTTGATTTCCTGGCAGACACATCACACACATATACTGTGTGGCTCCTAGTATGCCTCAACAAAAATTTAAACAACATACACATTGGGCGTAATTTTAAACACAGACATTATGGCACGTTTCCACTAGCCAGTTGCACCACAGGCAATAACTTATGTGGCTAACGCATGTTTGTTTCCTGATAGCAATCACCTGAATTTACAGCAATTCAATCTCCCTTAAACCATTAACATGTTTGGTGTCACGTCAATTTTTCCCTGGCTGCCATCCCCAGGTAGGACTTGGTTTTGCCGAGGTGCCAGCTGGTTATCTGCTGTGTGCCGGTGTATGGCTGAGTTACACATACTAAATGAGGAGTATACTTGTCAGTGGCATTTATCGATGCACATTAATTGACGAGATAACTGACCAGTGGCAATGAACATGTTAACTAAACTGTGATATCTCTAAAACATAGCCACCTCTTCTCAGTTCTCATTTACATTTGCTCTTCAAAGTCAGTACTCAAAACTGAAATTTACTGCATGATATGTGCCTGAATAAAGACAGATGGACGTTGTGTGATACAGACTACTCTCATCTGTTATCAAACTGCATCTCAGTGTGCTGAATAGCAGCAGGACTTGTACTGAAGCAAAGTCCCAAAAAATTCACATCATCCCACAAGATATCCATTTTTATTGCTGACAATTATTATGAATTTACACTGGAAATATACATATTTCTAACAAATAACAGCCTATGAATCTGTCTGGCTGTTCAAACAAAAGGAATGAACTTATGCTGAGCAGACCACTGACCAGACATTGGTCAGAGCACTGATTGTGCAGACAAAACAATGCTTGTGATTGGCTACCGGCAAAGACTGACAAACAGTGAGTGATAATTTAATAGTCGTCTACCTACATTAACATGTGATGTTCATATCACATCACAGATTTGAAATAAAACGTACACAGCCAAAAGTAACTACATGAATGGATTACAAATATCACATAAATTTTTTATATACAATTCACCGGTGCTTCTTTAAACAGAGCATAACATGAATTCTACGAGTTTTCTGGTACCAGTAAGTTGGACGGAGAACTTGGATTGTGTGCCGTGGGCCTAAGAGTACCACCCTCTGCCAAATTGCAAGTTAAGCATTGATGATGACGACAAACAGACAGAGAGTATAATCACTAAAAGTCACATACGTCCTCTCTGTGTATCAGTGGCATTAACTAACCTGCTTCTGTTCCTTGGTCATGTTCTTGCGCTCTTCTGCCTTGAGCTTGTAGTACTCGGCAAGTTCAGAAAAATTGCACTTCTCAAGACTCATGATGATCTCGCGCTCTTTACTGGTCATCACCTGAAGACACAGCAACAACTGAGCCAATCACTACACTTAATAGCGCATAACCAAGTATTAACCCTTTGACTGATTATTAACCCTCATGGCTGAGCGTCAGAGTGCCTGGATGTCAAAAATTACAAATGACGGCTTAACCCGGTCTGGTACAGGATGCTTTATAGCTGTGCCCACATGGCAGCAGTGGGCGTCAAAGGGTTAACTGATTCCAAAGAGCTGGACGGTTACAAAAGTAGTGGTCTGGTTAACTGTTCAATCCTTGCTACTGTGAAGCCATCTGCACATAACCGGTGACCAGTCCTCCACGCGTTTCGCACAGTGCGGATGTTGTGGCTGGTCTGTAGATGTCAATGTGACAGGTGATAACCATGGGCCACATTCAACATCAAGTAATAACATCCAACATGACACAAAAATAAAGTGTCAATTACTATTATTGCTCCATTATTTCCTAATTCAAGATTAGTCCTTTAATAAATATTTTCCTATGATTTTCCTAAGACAAGAAATCTTCCTAAGATTTTCCTAAGAACTTTCGAAAATGTCCGCTGATGTTCCCATGGACATATTTTCAGCAACCTACTTCAGTTGAGTGGACCCATCAATAATACGGTATAGCTAAGCTTTCCAGCTCTGCTAAATAATGCTAAATAAAACTCTGGTAACAGACAAGCTGTCTGCTCACATTAGCCTACAACTCCAGTACTCCAGGCTGCAAAATTGTGCATTAATGAATTCGTAAGTTTAAAGAAAATTTTCAGAAATATTGAGTTTTCTGGAAGTTAATTTATACTTTGCAGTATAAAATGTGCCATATTCAGTCCACACAAAAATAAGTAGCAGTCACCTTTGGGGCAGTGCACTGGACCTGTACATAATACATACCTCAGCAATGATACGTGAGTGTGTGGGGAAGTGTCACCACATATACCAACAACAGTGATGACCAACAGAATGACTAACTGTCAGTTTCACAGAGAGACAAGTGCTGGACGGCTTATGACCAAGCTCGGCTCTTAACAATGTCTCTTACCAAAGCTCTAAACTACATCTGGAGGTTTCACACATGCACACTCGCTGTTGCATACCTTTCTCCAGTCCTTCATGAAATTCTTGTTGAATATGTCCTTGGTTGTGTAGTCATGCTCCAGCATTCGGGCGTAAAATCCCGCGACTTCCTCCGCGGTCTCACTCAGCACCATCGCACGTCCGTTGTAGTAGAATTTCACGTCCGATGGCACTCGCTGGTAGGCCTCGGCAAACACCGGCCCCCGGTGCTCTAATGTCTTCCACTTCACTCCCTCTTCACGAGGCTCTTCTTCCCACCTACCATACATCATGCGTTATCATCGTCAGCAGCAGTCAGGGTCGGCAGGTTTTGGTCAAAATCTGCTAATTTAAATTCTGCCACCAGAAACAGGTTTTGCCAGCTTTTACCAAACATTGTGCAACAATAAGATAAACAAGTGAGAGAATGTCTTAATTGGATAGTTCGGTAAAATGCCGTGAAACTGATGACACTGCTTGCTTATTCACATCATGACCTCATGGTGTTCAATTATTCAGAATAAAACTTGACTTGTCTTATTGCTGTATGAATTGTTTCTTTTAAGAAATGTATTTAAATCACACACACACAGATATAGCAACATAGGCAATGCAGAGAAACAAAGAACAATAAAACTAACAGTCATAACAAACATATTACATAACTGTGTATTCTAAAGTTTTGGTCTGAAATTTCCTACCATAGCAACAAGATTCAACTTGACAATGTCATATATGAACAGCAGAACAGCAGCATTTTAGAAGCAACACAAATCAAGCTGTACCGATGCACAAATACACATTATATTCAATCCATGTACATTCTAACCCTCTTTTCCTAAAATGAACCCAATGCTAGTTTTTACCAGTTGTAACTGGTTTAAAACTCATGTCAAGCAAAAACAGAAGTATTAGTGTAGTAATAGTAGTAGTAGTCTGAAAAAAAAACAGAACAACAGCAGACAGTAGTGCAGCATAGCCGTACCATTTCCAGCGGGTGTCTTCCTCGACAGCGGCTCCCTTCTTGCCTCGTGGCTTCTTGCTGCTGTCTTCCTTCTTCACTTTCACCTACACACATCAAGTCAGTAACTGATGTGATTTATACTTGGCAAACAATAATATACCGCCGACACTAAACAAGTATATTTTCAGCAATCATCTTTAAGCATGGAAGTAATCATTAACACACATCCATCCAGCTCTGTGAACATGCTACTCGTCGTCACCTCGTCATCACTTTCATCGTCATTTGCCGGCCGTTTACGTTTCTTCTGTTCAACTTTCACCTTCTTCGTCAGTCTACAAGTTACACAACACACAACACAAACATACAGACAACCACACACACGTGGGTTACCTTCACAACAGCACCAAACACCATCATCATCATTAAAGAGTGCTTTTTTTAGAAGCCGAGTCGTAGATGCCAAACCAACAGGGCTATAAAGAAACCAGTCAAAATGACATTATCACAGGTATACACTCGCACACTGTTAATGAATACAGAGAACACTTCATAGACAAATGTTTCAAGCCTTTAGATCTATTTTAGAACTAGTTCTAATGCTGAAATGACGAAGCTGCAGCCGGGGTGGCAGTGAGTTTAGGTGGGCTGATGTTTAGCACAGATTACTATTTAATGGCAAAAGCATTACACACAGATCACAGCATACAAATACTGCAACAAACAAGCCAAAGACCAGAGACTGCCAATCTGACAACCACGTGACGGACAGTATTTTAGCCACAGCAACTACAAGTAATTAAGTAAATATCATGATGCAGAGACCTGGAAGCAAGCGGCGTGTCGCTGTCTTCACCGGATTCATCGCGTTTACGCTTCTTCACTCTCTCAGTCTACATCATACATATGGAACAGGGTCAATTAGCATGCAACTAGGTCAACTGGCATGCATCTAAATATGCTTATTGGAGTTGAGAGACACTTTAAAAAGATGAGTAATCAAAAATTCTTGAACATCCATTAGCAACAACTAGAGTCCCTGAAGCCTCAGTCTTTTCAAGACTCATGTTTTCGACCTGCGATGATTTCTGCTGGTTTCTACTGCAAATGATTACTGGAAAGCAACTAATACTATGTATATTATAGTGACAGGCACACAAGAAATTGCATGACAGGCACAAAACAAATCTTTTATTATTATGACAACGACTGAGTTTTATGAATTATTATGTAAATGTACTCAGAAGAGGCTGGCTAAGCACGGAGTGTCCCTGGCATTGAACCTTCTGGCCATAAGCAGCCTTGTCAGAGGTCCTGAGCCATCGGTGCTTATTACTCATTCACTGAGCCAATCAGCCGTACTATGGCAGTTCAGTAGCTGTGTAAGTGTTACAATGACAACATCTCATTCATTCATACAAGCAACAACAGACACCAGCAACTCACTGACTGACCAATGGTTTTTCATCGTCGTCATCCACGTCCTTTGGTTCCGTCTTCATCCTCACACTCTGTCGCTCACAGGCAAACATCAGACATTAATAGGCCTATCCTTCAAAAATTCATCTGAAACTTTTTCACATAGTAAATTTGCACTGCCTGAGCTTTAGGGCCCTGCAGCACCCACAGCAGTGGGATTAGAGCTTACGAAGGACCACAAATGACTAAAACAAAATCTGCAAACAGATAAGCCGGGGCCGTGGTCACAAGAACAAGAAAGCCAGTCACTGTCTGCTGTTCTACACAACATCACTCCATCGATTGATTGATTGATTGAGCAGTGTTTTACGTCCCCTCCAACACTACGTCCCCTCCAACAC
>Ga0056114_1000601_pt1 | contig 13334 bp, 18 predicted proteins | sample WorMetHERISLAND1_FD_77005 | JGI IMG/M metagenome (GOLD analysis project Ga0056114, IMG submission 77005) | Marine gutless worms symbiont microbial communities from Max Planck institute for Marine Microbiology, Germany - Olavius loisae HERON... ...
ATGAAAACTGAAACATGCAAACTCTATTCTAGAGACTTTTGAACATTTCCACCAAATATCATCAAAATAGATCCATATAATTTCGAGCTATACCGTTTAAAAGTTGGGCCCTTTTTTGAGACACAGTGTAGTAGCACATTCATTAAAGCGCATCAATAAGATGACCCATTCAACACGCCAAAGTGCATATATTCAGGCAAGTTTATGCAAATCAGTGAATAATTTTTAAGTTATCTTGCCTACAGACAGATAAATGCAGTCAAATGCACATTCCAGTGTTCATTGTTAGAGAAGTAACAAAGAGCAAAATAAGCAGAAACCATAAAAACAATACTCAATCAAATCTCAACATCAAATAAAAATAACCAAAATTCAACCACACACAAACAAGCTTACCTTTCCATCCTAGCACAGTGCCAGCAGAAACATGATAACACTTCAGTTTGACAACTGACAATATATGACAATATGGAACAGAATGTCAACTGGGATAACAGTGCGACATTTTGCCTGCTTTTGAAGTCAGTTCAACAGGCTACCAGCAGGCTACCAGCAGGCTACCAGCCTGTCAATAATAACATCTGGTACGTTTTAACTGGTTGCACAGAATCCACAAGTGTTACAGACAGAGAAAGTTATGATAGCACACACCACACAATCCCCATGGTAAAAAACGAAGCCACAGATCTTGAGCAAACCTGATAGAATAATCAAGCAAGTTAATCTACATATGAGTTTACTATGAACTGTCTGCTGTTCTACTATATAAACAAGTAACTGAATCACATCTAACAGCAGTTAAATAGCACATTCGGAAAACAAACTTCAAACCAGCACTCACCGCGATAGCTGTATACATAGATATCTTTGTGTCCGACATAGTGTCTGTTGTCGTTCACGTCACCAATCACAATCGTCAGAGTGTTCGTGCCACTGATCGCTGGATGTCCGCTGTCCTTCATTATGATTGGCAGATAATATTCCTTCTGCTGCTCCCGGTCAAAGTTCCGTAGACTGGTTATTATGCCGCTACCATAGCCATTGTCTCCGCCACCTTCATGTATACATAATAGCAATGATTTAACTGACGATCAATCAATCAATCAAGATCAGTCAATAAAACCAACATGTACTGACATATGACCACTGCCATCAAGACCTGTCAAACAGAAGAACCTTCAAAAGATACTAGAAAATTACACATGAGGAGATACTGCTATAAAATCTGGTGGTACCAACATATGGTTGAGACTTGGAATTTGAAAATCTTCTGGCACATGAACATCGAGGCAAACCACATCATTGAACACAGGCAGCCAGACATTATAGTTGTCACAAGGGCACACTTCTTACATATATCACACTGCCAGGCACATGAACATCGAGGCAAACCACATCATTGAACACAGGCAGCCAGACATTATAGTTGTCACAAGGGCACACTTCTTACATATATCACACTGCCAGGAAATGCTCAGCTACAGTAGATGACAAGAAGTACGAGAACGTACATCACCTAGCAATGGCACAAAGGAGGTTGTGAAAAGTGGATAGAAACAGTGGTTCCAATAGTGGTACAGTGCCGGGTGGCTCGGTGGTGTAGTGGTAGGGCGTTGGACTTGTGATCGAGAGGTCGCAGGTTCAACTCCTGGCCGGTACATTGATGGGTAGCAACTCCGGGCAAGTTGTTCACACCCATGTGCCTCTGTCACCTAGCAGTATAATTTGGTACCGGCCAAGGGACGGTGATGTTCCATAGCTGGGAAGGTAACCGTAGGTCTGGCGTCGCACAGGCCATGCGTCACAGACTCAGTGGTCTATCCACCTACCGGCTCAAAGGCAAATGTGTGGGAGATGAGCACCCCACCTACGCTCCACTGGAGTATGGTCCCCCTTTAGCTTTTACAGTGCTAAGTGGACTACAGAAAAAAACTGAACAAAGTGGGGCACTTTGTCGTGATTACTTCAGAAAGTGGCATTCCTCAGAACAGCGTAAATACTGAAAGGTCCTGCTGGATTAAGGTTAGGAAACAAAAATACCAACAATGAATGCGAGCTGTGAATATCAACAATAATAATAACACAAAATAGTAATTACTAATAATAACAGACATATAAGGTGCTCAACATCAAAATAAAAGCTCAATATGACAGTGGCTGGGCGGGTAAATAGTGTAAATGATAACCAAACAAGTGATACTAATGGCAACATTCTAATAACAAACGTGTTACGAGTCAAAAAATCAACAGCAAAAAGACAATCGAACAGCAGTTGACACATACCAGGAACAAACTTGAAACTGAAGTCGGCACATGACGGGTTTCCAGGACAAGGACATCCTCCGCCACACGGAAGCCAGAACTCGAACGGCGGACCATTAGACCGGATGTCTCGGTCTTCGGCAGTGATCTTAGCAACTGTCAGACCTGGAGGCCGGTTCTCGTATATCACCGGACGATAGTTCTTGGCAAACTCCGGGAAATTATCGTTCACGTCCATCAGATGTACAATCAGTGTCCCAGTGCCAGTCTGCGGCGGAGTTCCTGGATCAAGTAATTCAACATGCTCCAGTGAACGGTCATGTTTGATTTACAGCCACAAATACACACAAATCTTCACACATCACAAGGCTCGCAGCAGATTTCATTGTATTTCAATTTCTCGTCTAACTGATCACTTTTTAACACTACATGTATACTACAAAGATGTTAGCCATAAAGTCCTCGCTTGGTGAGTCCGTTACCACGTCAAACCGTATTGCACTGTCAGTCATGAGATACAAGATCATTGGAACGACATCTTCACAGCCACTACACCTCTGAGAGATGCCCAAGATCAAAGATGAACAACTCTGAGTGGAAATGTGATGCAGCTGTCTCCACCACCGTCTTACACAGACAATAATAATACAGCTACACCAAAGTGAGCCGACCTTTGTCAATGGCAAGAATGTGAACTCGATGTCCTGGTTTATCTTCCCTGTCCAGACGTTTAACAGTGGTCACGAGACCATTGCCATCAATAGCAAACTGTCCATCAGGGTCAGTGTATCTGTCAATTGCATACCTGTACGACAAAATACAATCAAACATCAGGTAAGAAGGACGTAACAATTACTTATTATATAAACATGTTCCGACGTTCGATATGTATTGCAATCGTGCACAACTGTTATATTACATGACAGGCTACAAAAATGAATTCGGTGTATATAATAACTACTAATAACTGCTACCATTACATATGTTCTAATAATTACGGCCAAATATTATTTGAATTTTATAATTCTTGGCCAGATTCTACCTGAGGTAGCTCACAACATAGTCCATCATTACTACCACCACACATAGTAGATACACTACCTCGTAAAACAAAGAGTAATTTTAATCACAGTCACATTAAAGGTACCATAAAGGTGACTGCTATTAATACACTGGCTACCATCCATCAATCACGAACATTAAGGAGTAAAGACGTAGTAATGTATGCACACTAGGCTATTAATTAAACGAAAGCCCTCAGTGCACTGGCACTGGCAGTCGAGAGTCGCCACACCAAAGGAAAAGCCATAGTACCGAGATATTTAACGAGAGTCAATCAATCAACCAATCAACCACAATACAATTTCACTGTGACAAGACAATACAACTTAACGATTGGCAGACATAAAACCGGTGGAGACTTAGTGTCCCATGATGCTGTCACGGCATGGAAAAGACCTGAAGTGAGGCAGAGCAAAGCCGAGTTGAGACGAGAGAAACGATCACAAGTGTGGAACATACGTGAAGAGTCTGTTGAGTCCAGTGTCCCTGTCGGTGGCTGTGAAACGATGCAGCGTTGTGCCGACAGTCACGTTCTCAAAGATCGTCACAGTCTTGCTGTTGGGCGTGAACACTGGTGCATTGTCGTTGTAGTCAGTAATGGTGACTTCAATGTGCGCCGTGTCGACATGAGTCGGGTCAGTGTCTTGGACATAGACGGTCACGTTGTAGAACGGATGTAGCAGTGAGTCAAAGTCAATAGGCTACAACACAACAAAACACTAAATGATAAGATACACTGAAACATACTGTTGACTGTCATATAACAATCAGTGCATGTTCTATCACTGTAACTCAACAAAATCCACCAACTTTCACTACAAGGGCATATATCAATGTCATCTAAATTAATTTACTTTTTCTTTCAAAGTCTCCACCACAGATGTGTGCATCCTCATCGCGTTATACTAATAAACTGATATTGTTATTCATATTCATTATTCATTATTACTATTATAATTAATAACGTATTATTACTACAATTTTTACTGACTAGCACTGCCCTTCTCGCTTTTCCAATGTTACTTTCGTATACACAATGAGCTACATGGGAGCAATTTCTCAGAAAGATAATTTTACATCTTTTTGTAACTTTTATCAAATGGATATACACACATCAGTGTAACAATAACAACTGGCATTCAGTTTAATGGTACTATTTTATGAGCATATGTTCTAACTGTACTTGTGCTTCACCGTATTTCTGTTTAACTAGTTATTAGGCCTGTGTGTCTGTTTTTGTGCTGTGTGTATATTCTGTCCTATTTGACAAAATAAAGATATACAGAGAAACAATAAGTGTGCTCGTTACAGGTTACTTCACTCATGACAGCCACTGACCTTGAATACTTTGAGAACACCAGTGTTGGTCGCTTCAATGCTGCTGATGTAGAAATGTTCGCGGTCCTGCTCTCGTAGTGTGTACACCAGCTTGGCATTGGAGCCGATGTCGCGGTCTGTTGCCGACACCGAGATGATTGACGCGCCTCGTGACAAACTCTCAGACATCGTCGCTCTGTAGACCGACTGAACGAACCTCGGAGCATGATCGTTGATGTCATCAATCATTATTGTCACTGTGGCACTTGCTGCATACAGTGACAGTAAACAAAGTCAGCGTGAGCGACAAATTTGTGCACAAAGCCGAAACATGCACGCAACTAAAATATGTAAATAATATTAATTTCTAACGTGCCGTAACATGATGAGTAATTACAAGGGCGTGGCGTGCCTGGAGAATTTGGACTTGGTCAACGGAGTGGAATGTGTCTGTATGCTGACTTGAACGAGCTGCCATACAGTGTAAACCACCAATCTACCATCTAGAGCAAAAACATTTTGTCTTCTGCTCAAGCTGCATTTTCCAAGTTTTTAATGCATAAAAACCAAACAAACTACAAAAGAAGTAAAGCTGAAGAAAATGTGTTAGCTGAAGTAGGTCATATGAAAATAGGTCAACAAATGGGAACACACAAGATGGAACTCAGAGTACACCACCTTCACCATGGCAGAGGCAGTCAAGAGGATGGTTATATTTAACTAGACTATAAGGAATTACCTAGTACAACTAAACCAATGTATTTGACTCAGTACATTCAATACATACACATCATTGGTGGAGATCCACGGTCTTTGGCCTGCACAAGGACGGTGTACTCAGACCGCGTCTCCCGGTCTAGAGCGTTGGTCTGTGTGGTCGTGATGAGGCCCATGTGACGGTCGATGGCAAACAGCGGCTGGCCGCCTTTCATTGGGCATTGCTTCAGGAAGTAAGTCACTGACCCGTTGTTGCCATTGTCTGGGTCGGTCGCTATCACCGTGAGTACAGTCATACCTATCAATCACCAGTGACACATCACAGCCAGCCTGTACAATGATGGACAAGCATGTTGGCAAGCTGTCACAGACACACACACCCTATCCTCACTCCACCTCACCCCACCACCCTACCCTATCCTACCCACTCCTAACAGACAAACATATAGAAATAGTATCATCAAACTGTTTCATAAGACACCCAGTTTCCCCTTGGTTGGGCACATGACTACCACTGTCGCGGCAATGAATGTAACTTCAACAAAACAAGTGTATCACCCTGTGAGTCGAGACAATAAGCAACTGGCCGTAGAAGAGATTAATGCATTTAACTAACAGCAACACGCTCTGATGAGTACAATTAAGTGTCAATGTTGGCAACAGACAAATATTAATATTTATTAAAGCCCCTTTCCCACCATGTGGAGCGAACACTTAACAAAAAGGGGCAGATAAACTATGCTATGCGATGTACAATAATCAACAGTTTGCAATATAAATCCATAATCTTGGCAAAAGTCTGACAACAGCAAAATTCTTAGTAAATCCTTGAAGCCATAATTTAACTCTATTAAATCCAACTGACATATCATGCTCTATGCTAAACTATACAGCAGGAAACAGACTAAACAAGATGTCTTCATTTAACCCTTTGACGCCCACTGATGCCATATGGGTACAGCTATAAAGCTCTAAAGCATCCTGTGCCAGACCGGGTTAAGCCGTCATTTGTAACTTTTGACATCCGGGCACTCTGACGCTTAGCCATGCTCCATATGAAATCAGTGGGCGTCAAAGGGTTTTTAACATAACAGAATGCCAAACAGCCAACCAGCTCGAGAGTGCTCCGGGATATGCCCAACCAGACGATTACGATCAAAGATCGGAGCATTGTCGTTGATGTCTTTCGGTCGAACTCGGACCTCGGCGTAACCAGTCAGAGACGGCTGGAACGCATCCGGTTCATCGTGGGCGAGAACGTTAAAGTTCCAGACAGGACGACCTCGCGACTGGTCGCGGTCGAGGGACCGCGTCAGGCTGATCTCTCCCGTGTGTTCATTGATAATAAACGTTCCATCGTCGGCAAACTGACCCGTCAAGCTGTAGCGGATGTGAGAATTACGATCTATGTCGGGATCAGTCGCTCGTACCTACATGCCAACAGTTTAACAGTTTAGACCAAACATTATTATTATTATTATTAATGATATTTATATAGCACAAGTTCGCAAGTCGCAACGCACTGTAAAATGGTGGTGCAAATGTGCTGAATCAGTTACATGATGTCGAACAGATAAGTTTTCAGTTTGTTTCTGAATGCAGCCTGTGAAACGTCTGGAGCTCGCAGCTCAGCAGGTAGACTGTTCCAGATACAAGGTCCTTGGATGGCAAAGTTCTGGTTGCAAAGAAACCTATGATGAAAAGCATCTGACGTGTGATGTAGACTGCAAGCAGTAAATGCAGCATTATGGCCGATGATTCCAGCTATCATACACCACTACTTGCTACATAGTGGATTTCACCACACAGGCTAGTTGGAGCTAGTGCACAGACGATGGCAATGCTGAAATATATGCCAATAATTTTGTCAATCCTGCAATAAGAGATGCTAAAAGTAACTCATCCTTGTGGGGATAGCACTTAGCTCTCATCTAGTTGACTGAATGCAGAAAGACATGTTCTTATGTGTTCCTCATAAATGCCGGCTCACTAGCATTCAACTGCCTTCATTAAATAGACAATAATCATCGTGGGGATTGCGCTCAGCTTTCGACTAGTTGCACAGAGGCACTAGCTATTAGTCCACTTGTACAGTTACATAACTGCAGCGGTGCAGCCCTCTGCTGATGAGTGAATGACCAGTTGATACACAAATGATGGAGAGATGTTGGTACACAATGACTGACGGACGGATTCATTGGTGGAAAGACGTTTCCAAAAAAGCCACTAGCTAAACTAGCTGAGCTAACATGTAATAATGACATATAGTACATCTGAAATACAGGAAGAATAAATGAGAAATTACAGTGAGAAGATATTTGTGGTTGTTCTTAGAGATGCCTGGTTCTTCCTCCTGTACATCAGTCACGTTGTAGATGGCGTTGTCAAACCTCGGAGCATTGTCGTTAACGTCAAGGACCTGAATTATCACCGTCGTCGTGTTGGCAAACTTGTCATCAAACACTCGATACATCAGTCGATATTCCTGCACACCATAACATGTCTTGCACTAGGACTGCAACAAGTTCCCACCGGGGAGGAAGACAGGAGACAAATTCGAGGGGTAAGACCAGAAATTGTCCAAGGCTTGATCAACGCGAGACGTCAGAGAAGCAGCACATGCCCGTGTTTTGGAGGGGGCATAGGAAAACCAGACCCAATATCAACATAATATAGCCCCGGGAACAGGCATTCATGTACGATTCAGCCGATTCAGTGCAATTTGCCTTGAAAAATCTGTCAAAGTTCAAAATTTAATATGACCTCCAGCTTCCAAGGTCAGATGAAGATCAACATAATTTTCACATTTCCACAGAAATTGACAAACCCTTAAAAATAACACTGATCATGTCTGACAAAAGAATTGGCGAATCCAGGTTTAAAATATGCTAGAAAAAAGACATATTTTACAGCAAAAACCAATATGCAAACATAAACATATCACACATTCCATGATGCAACATACCCGAGGTCCATTTTCATAGTCCAAGTGTCCACGAACTTTAATTTCACCGACGTCCGGAGCAACCTCAAATGCATTGCCTACATTGCCACTCGTAATGGAATATGTCAGGCGATTTTCTGCAGCAAACAACAGTGAAAAAGACAGTTTTTAACAAGAACATCAGCACAAACAACACAATGGCAACTCAAGTATACTCTAATAATAATAAACAATAATAATAATAATAAATAGTGGGTGGCAGCCTACACATGAACTAAGAGATCAGACCACTAGAACCTAAGAGAGACTGACATAATAAGTTCTTGTCATTTGCTGCTAAATCAACTTGGATGACATAAGCTGTTAACTAATGCTTATCCATCAATCAACATGCATAAAACAGAGTGAATTCAATTTCCAAGTTCATGCAAAGGTTATAACGACAAAACCATTGGTTACCAAGAAACAAAAGAAGGTTAACGTGAAAAGTGAAGACATTATTGAAACGTCATGCCTTCGTCCTTGTCCTCGGCTGTGACGGTGATGACGACCGTGCCAGCGTCAGTATTCTCAGGCACACGAGCTGTGTAGATACGATCTTTGAAGTATGGTACATTGTCGTTCATGTCAGTGACGCGGATCTGCACCTCAGCTTCACCTGCAGTCAACAAACTTTCATCTACCACCACCATTACACCAATACTTTTCATTCTCATTTACGCAACATACTAGCATATTTCTCCATAGCAACTACACGCTAGGCTGGAACTCCCGAGCTAGAATTTCTATGGACTGCTCAAGAGAATTTATTACACACTTCTCATCACTCAGCTTAATACAGCAATAATCCATATCCATATCCATATATTCGTATATAAAACGTCGACAAAATGCAACGAAAAAGATAAAAATACAAATATAGGCCTAAATCGTCAATATGCGTCTTTGTGTAACATTCTGATAAAAAACAGTGAGTCATTGATATGAGTGGATTTCCTAGTTAATTGTCTATCGTGTATGACAGTGTGTCCAGGAAAAACATCTCTTAGTCATGGGATTAATATACAACTTTTACTGCAAAGTCTTTATTAAAACTGAGAAACTGCACTCACGTACCAATGTTCAAATACATTTAAGATATTTCAGTTAAAATCAGAACACAATCACTCAGTCACACCCTCCAGCACCATGCTATAAAGCTGTACTTATCATAATATTATTACAGTTATTATTACAGTATCTTAAATCACACAGGAAATGTTGCACTGTTCATCCTTCCTCGAATCTTACAAATGGCAGAAACTGAACTGTTACAATCTGACCTTGGTTGGGAGTTCCCGGTGGATAGTGGTTCGGTCGATCTGACGGAGCTCCATCCTCGGCCACCACTGTTATGTAATATTCGTTTTTCATTTCACGGTCAAATGACGCAGTCGTCCGTATGACGCCGGTGTTTCGATCCATGCTGAACTTCTGGTAGTCAACCCCGACCTCTTTGATCCGATAGTAAATCTATCATCAACAGTACTATGCTGCTGTAGTTCTCAATGCTTGATATTATTTCTATTTATACTATTTATTATTTCAACAGCTTTGATGTCTGATGCAGACTTTGAACACAATGGTGGCATGGCTTAGCAGTAACGCATTGTTCTCAATCAATGTAGTTACTCTACATCGAGCCCTGTTAGTACGGGGATGAGTGACCGTCTGGCGTGTGTGTGCGGGTAACCCGTCTCAGTATGTAGCCAGCCACCCAGGTCAACTCAGCCTTCTACCCTCTGTGGGATGGTAAAATGAGTATCAGCCTTCAGGCTGAGTAATAATACTAAATTGCGACAGTAGGTGTAGATGATGGCAGCCTACAGGCAGACTTGCAGTCCAAGTCAGTTGGCTTGGTCTGAGGGTTGGCAGTCTGCATTCTTTGAATTAACCGAGAGAACTCTCGGATTGGCCTTGCCATGACATAACAGCAATATGAAGACTGTTATTGGTAGCATTATTATTATCGTCAGGCACAATCTGAGTTTTACAACAGATCCGTGTTCGCTGTTTCACTATGCTACACAGGTATGTTATCTCTAACCAATACGTGAAGCAAGTGTCTCGGCAGCAGACCTATAGACAAGCCTGCTATCCACATCAACAAACTCTGCAAGTATTTAGTACACATTACTGGATTACATAAGTCGGTTTTATAATACACTACACTGATGCACAGAACAGCAGCCGAAATCAAACAAAAGATAAGTCATGTGCATCATTCCGTCTATAACGATTTTACAGAGAACCATTATCGACGGAGCAGACCTTCTTGAAGTCCGGGAACTCGTCCTTGTCGGTTGCCGTGACAGTGATGACCTCGGCGCCAGGCTCCAGGTTCTCGGCAACACTCCCGGGATAACGACCATTCTCATCAAGACCAACAAACTGTGGAATTTCATCGTTCTCGTCAATCAAGTTGATTGTCAGCCGAGTGTCGTTGTGCAGTGAGTTTGTTGCTCGATTCTGTTCACATCACAACAGACACACACATCATCACTACGAGTCATTGACCAACTGCACTGCACTGCTGTGCTGCAGATACTGTCACACGCTGCCTTTTCTTCTTTTCTGTTACTTAATATTATGATGCCGATAATCCTACTCTACCTTACTATCTATCAGCAGTAATACCGTTTTTGTCTTCAATGGTCGTCTATCTGTAAAGATCCACCCAAGCAATCACCAGCAATCAGTATCTATGTGTATAAAACTGTGCCTCCACACTGATAGCAGCCCTATCCCATGCACGGCGTGGTGGTGCCACCTAAAAACCACCCCACCCCCGACCAATCAGGTGTGCTGCTATCCATGGACATTCGCCAATCAGATTTGCTGCTGTTTACCAATAAACTCAAAACTAAAATCGTAATACAGACAACTGATGCAAGCCATAACACATTATATGCAAGTGAATGCAGTGTAGTAAAACAATTACAGCTAAATCACAGATAGTGTAACTGAAACTAAAATCTACAAACAAGTAAGACAACTAACCGCTGCTTTAATTGTGAGAGTGTAGTTTGGCAGTGCTTCATAGTCGAGCGGTCGATAGGTCAGCAGAATCATTTCATTCGTTCTCTCGTCGACTCGTGAGTAGAAACTCCGCGGCTGACCGTTCTGTTCGGGCGTGTCCCGCGGCTCAATGATGTAGTGGACAAGCGAGTTCGGAATTGACGAGGTTGCTCGGAGCCGTTTAACGACTGTGTTTACCGGCGAGTTTTCACCGATGCGAGCAGGTACCAGCGAATAATCTTCGACCCACTGAGGGTAGGCATTGATAGTCTGTGTTATGTCAATGTCCATGAGAACATGTGAACTTTTCGATGGTGTTCCTTTGTCACGGGCCTCGACCTCCAACTGCACGTGCTCAAACTACATCCATCACATAACGCGTAATTATGACATTTTTTCGTTATAATATTATATATGATATATTTAACAGCAAACGAAAAATATCATTTGAAAAACTGTTCTAGTGTTCTGTATAGCATATAGCATATCTTTATCATACCGTCGACAAAAAAGTTTAAAGTTGATACATGTAACTAAACTTACTAACTTTGACAAATTACTGCAGATTTCAGTATTTAATATTTAATATTTAATTTATAAATTTCAGTTAATTTTCTGCAAGCCTACAAAATGTCACATTAATTCGTAGTCATCTGTACTTTTATTTGCATTGTTAAAAACAGCTGCTCAATATGCAACTTCCAAGTCGATGGTGAGTATGATAAACAATCTTTAATAGCTGTGGAATTATGTTCCGTATTAATCCCAATGTATTATTTACCTAAACAACATCCACTGTAGGTGAGCTCCTTCTGAAGCACAGCAGTAACTAGGGCCAGACAGTGGTATCTTAGTAAATGTATCCAGGGGCTAATTTTCCGTGCCTACAGGCACGGACGTGCTTGGAGATAAGAAATCCGTGCCTCTATATACGGAAATCCGTGCTTGAAATTTTGACAATATTTGATCATTTCTGCAACATCAGAGCCTCTTCGAGTAGGCAAATGTGAATGTGAAATCGATGCTAATCTTGACCATTTCATTATGTCATCGCTTCTACGCAGTTAAACTCAACAGATCATTATTCTTAGAGTTTAACTGCAGCGATGGGACAGGCTGACGGGACAGACGGGACGCGGCTCCTGTTCTGTGCCAAGGATGCGAGTGGACAAGTGAACTTTCGTGCATGTCTCCGTCATATTGCTATTTGCATTCGTTCACTTTAGGAAATCAAATTAATAAACGTAATTTTAACGTTATGCGTTGCTTGACTATAGGGTTACCTGAGGCAGCTAGCGCAGCAATTAGCTGTCCCGTCTCTGCCGTTTTGGACTATCGCTATGTGGACATTTTCTTCAAAGCAGTTTCACATCCCGTCTGTCCCATCTGTCCCGTCATGTTTTAGGGTGACCCTGCAATGGAGGCTGCTAGCCCTTGCATCCTTCTAATTGGAGCATTTTTAGTGCGCGACAGCATACAGCATACATAGCGCGCTATATGCTACCGCCTGTCCGTCCGTCCGTCCATCACACTGGTGGATTACACAAAAAACGGTTGAAGATAGGATCAGGAAATTTTCGCCATACGGTAGCCCCATCCCTCTAGTTTTTGCACAGTAAGTTTCATCCAGAAATTCTAACGGGTTCCCCGATCGGGGCGTCATAGAAGCAGATACGGCCAAAGTTACTATTAATGACTAATAGAATGTCACATACAAGCATTCGATTGACACCAAGATCGATGACTTTGGATGACCATGAACCGATGCAGGTCAAATTTTGTTGGAATTTCGCGCGATTTTACGGTTTTGGGAGGCAACAGCGGCTAAACGAATGAAGATAGCCCGCAATGTCTGTTGGCTCGGTGGCACTACTGGTAGCGCGTCGGACCAACGATCGGAAGGTTGCGGGTTCGAGGCCTACTAAAGTAGTGTGTATCACAGTGTTGACAGGTAACCGCATGGGGGTGAACTGCC
>Ga0056114_1000602_pt1 | contig 13326 bp, 6 predicted proteins | sample WorMetHERISLAND1_FD_77005 | JGI IMG/M metagenome (GOLD analysis project Ga0056114, IMG submission 77005) | Marine gutless worms symbiont microbial communities from Max Planck institute for Marine Microbiology, Germany - Olavius loisae HERON... ...
ACAGACAGACAGACAGACAGACAGACAGACAGACGACATGCGATCGCAATACCGCGCTTTGCACTAAAGTGCATCGCGCGGTAAAAACGGTTGAAGTTAGGATTATGAAATTTTCACCATACAATAGCCCCATCCCTCTAGTTTTTGCCGGGTAAGTTTTATCCAGAAATTCTAAGGAGTTCCCCCGAGCGGGGACGTCAAAGCGGTCAAACAAGGGACGGGTGGAAAACAAGCCATTTTCTGGCTTTAAACGTCAATATCTCGAAAACGATAGGAGTTACTCCAAAGTTACTATTAATGACTAATAGGAAGTCGCACCCGGGCTTTCGATTGACACCACCATCGATGACCTTGGATGATCTTGGACTGCTATAAGGTCAAATTTTGTCGTAATTTCTCGTGATTTCGCGAATTTGGAAGGCAACAACGTCTAAACGAATGAAGATAGACCCGTAATTTGTGCGACATAATTGTAGCCCACTAAATGTACTTTTCAGTATAGATTATATTATATTGCAAGGCGTTCCTCCGCCAGGTGGCGTTAAACAGGGGAAAACAGGCTATTTTGAAGCTAAATGCGTCAATATCTCGAAAATGAGAGATATATCCAAAGTTACTATTAATGACTAATAGGAAGTTGCATATGCGCTTTTGATTGACACCAAGGTCGATGACCTTAGATGACCTTGAACTGTATAAGTTAGAATTTTCAGAGAATTTTGTGGGATTTCGCAGATTTCGGACGCAACAATCGCTAAACGAATAAAAATAGACCAGCATTGTCAGCGACAACGTTGTAAACAACTGAATGTACTTTTTAACATTATGTTCCTTGCGTTTATTTGCCGTAGATTTCTTCGCTAGGGGACTTCATACACGCACTGCTGTCGCGCGCTTACCTTAGCGTTAGCTAGGCTTTTTTTGCTAATATAGCGTCAGTGTGTCAGTTTTTACTACGCATTCACACACGCTGTCACAAATTCGTTCATTTTTGCATGTTATTTCATAAGCAAATATCCATTTATCGTTCACAATTAGTACTGTCTGTTTAGACTAAGTCGCAATGTTGCGGGTCGTCTGACCGGAACACCACGTCCAATGAGAAGTTCGCAACGTCACATTCTACAGTACCGGTAGTTTTAACAGGCGATTTTTGATCGAATACTTATCACGGTTGACTGCGCGTAGTGTGCGAATCTAGGACTTGTCTAATTCGTAAATGCAAAAAGTTTTTAAAGAATTTTTTTAAATTTTTTATCAAATGAAACAAAACGCATTTTAATATTTTGTTTTTTTTCAGCGCTTTTCAACGCTTCTATGGCGCATCCGTAAGTGAAGTTATGCACAGCACAATACAGACGGTGCGCAGAAATTTGAACATTTAGTAAACTTCTCGTCATGATTGAGTGGCCGCGTGGTCAACCATCAGTCAATCGACGCAAGCTGCCGACACAGTTTATCGCAGGTAACGACGACTCTCTCGTGCAGAGTGTTTAATGTGTACCGCTAAAATTTCCAGAATGGGTGGGTGGTCAGCTGAGCCGGTACACGTATGCAAGTGAATAAAATGCACAATGAAATACCGGGTAGCGCACAAAAAACGCCCCGAATTAATATTAAACCGCTTAACGATGGAATTTAAACAGAAGGAGATACTGTTTTGGAAGAACAATGAATGCTGAATAGCATTGGAAATTCTGTCATTAATTGCTTTTGTTTTAACAGTAAAAATGCAAAATAGCGTTGTGCGTCCGAAACGTCAAAAAATCATTAGTCCAACACGTCAAAATACACGAAATCTCTCAGCAGTCACAGAAACTGGGAAAATGTGCACCAGGGTAATAGCAGGGCCATGGTTAGGGTTACTACTGGGTTAGTTACTGTATTAACAGTCTAACAATAACCCTAATCATCCCCAACCCGATCCTATTACCTAATCGTAATATAACTAATCTTAATGACTCGATTACCAACCTAACCCTAGTCGTTTTTACTCATGATAGTATCTCTAGGTAACGAATGTTTCCGGCAGCGCTCTCCCGCGGGCACCAACTGAGCAAATGCAGTGGTCAGCGGTGGGTCCCGGCAGACGTCTCAAAGTCTCCGGCACTGATAAGGAAAGAACGAATGACTGAGTACCGTAACGGTTTTGTCCATTGCGGCTGCGGGTCGGCGTCGCATGCAGTAACGATGCTATATTATACAGCCGTCTCTTTTGTTGCCGTGTCATCGCTGCTTTAGCTCTTTCTTAGCCCCAGAGACCGGCTGCTATGGTTGAACTGATAATATTGAGCGTGTCTTGCGTGCGACAACGTGGGCAGTGGAAAACATTAACATCACAGAAAGAAACTCAGTTGTTGCCGAGATAGCGTTATGACCGGAAGCCAATCGAATACTGACGTCACGGGCACACAGTCAGGCGACAGACGTATCTGCCGTAACGCAAAGCTGAAAGTTAGGTAATCCTATAACGCTCTGCTCAAGAAAGGTTCTGAAATTTGGTGTTCGTTCTCTCATTCGTGCAGATGTGTACGTATATTTCGTATGAAATGTTCCGATGTCCGCAGCATGACGACGTCGCAGTTACGATTCTGCCGCCTTTTTATTACACGTTTATTGATTCGCTGAGTCTTTAAGCCGGCTGTTCCTATGCACATGTCGTCACATGGCTTAGCTCCACAGTACCTAGTCGACGACTGTCAACTTGTTGCCGTCTTCTACAGCGATCGCCAGACATTGCCACATGTGTCATTCCTCGTCGCTCTACTTGTTTCGGCGATCGGGCATTTTCTGTCGCTAGACCATGTCTGTGGAACTGTCTTCTATACCTTCGCCGATTTCATCTTTCTGAACAGCAATTCCGTCGAGCGTTAAAAACATTTTTGTTTGATTGATAGAGATTTCGAGACTTCAGCATCTAGTAACTCTTTGATCTTACTGCAGGCTCTTACTTACTTACTTACTTACTTACTTACTTACTTACTTATAGAACCTGCACGTAAAGCGTACACCACGACACGTTTACTACGAGATGTAACATTGGCATCTTCCGAAGCTTCTGTTGTTGCCACAACTCGAAATTTCATAACGTCGAAATCCGTGAATTCTCCCCAGCTGTCAGCTGTTTAGCGAGTCGTTTATTCATCAGTGTTCGTGTTGCGCCGAGCGCCAAACCAACTTCACTGAAATTTACCGTCCCACGAGATCCGACCACTGCTTCTTACATCACTGCGCAACTGACGATGTGCTCGATTAAACGAAAAAGTCGTTCAGCGGAAGTTCACCGCAACAAATCGCTCGTACTTATAAAATATTCTTTTCCGGGCCAATGATAAACTGGTTATTTTAGTGACATCTGAGGGATACACCTAATTCCACTTAACTGCTAAACATATGCAAAACAGTCATTGGCGCAACACTGGAGTGAATAAGTTACTTAGCATGAAATTTGTTTAATAATGCATTACATAGTTTCTTCACCGTTTGTGTTATGGCTGTTTTCGAGTTGAACTGCTGTTCTTCGTGTTGTGTCAATAAAGATTAAACTTACGCACACTTAATTAACTAGCTAATCGACTGAACGATTCGCCTTTGTGCGAATAAACGTGTTCATAAACTAGAAAGGCACTCAATAGAGGGCATATGCCTGACAACAGCGCCTTAAACGGTTAAACCCCGCCTCTTAGTTATATAGAGGCATACGCCGATTCACAAAATTCACTGATTGGCTGTGGTTGTTCATCCTGCCTGAATTTCACAGAGCTCAGCCGAACAATGGAAGAGTTATTGTGGGTGTGAAAAAATTGGGTTCTTGGGTCTGGTATGGCTCCACCGCACGTATGTATGTTTCGGCACTGACAAGTCAACGGGTTTCGACGGTTTTGTGCGGTAAAAGGGGAGTTCGAAAATTTGTTTCTGATATGTCTCAGCCTCTGTGTGGCGGTAGAGTCACCCCAGAAATTATTTTTAGTTTATGCACACATTTGTGTGATTGTTACTGAAAATATGTCTACAAGGTCAGATATCGGTGATGGTAAGAGCGTTCCTGAACATCAGTGAACGGTCAGTATCTCACTGTTATTGTTCCAATTCTGATAAATTGCTGTTTCTGAAATGAACCTGATTCATTGACCGACTGACTGGTTCAGCAACAGCAGGCAGTGAGAACGGATAATAAAAGTTGTACAAGTTAAACGCATCGCAGCACTAGGCCCGACGACCGACTCGACCGTTTTCTCTCCAGCGTCGCCTCGCCCGTGCTTGTTGATCTCTACGAGCGGTTGTGGCCGGGTCCGTCAAGTCCTCCGAGAAAGAAACGAAGAAAGACGAAAGATGGGAAACGTAGACGGGGAGGAGCAACGTGAGTGAGTGAGAGCGCGGCAGCCGTCTGGGCGTAGTCAGTCCCACTGCCAGTTTATTCGCTTGATTACCGAAACAAAATTAGCTTTCTTCTGTTCCCGTTGGCCCCCGTCTAATATACGAGGTTATATTACCGGCAGTCGGCCGTACACTACTGCCGCCCGTTGAGATTATCGTATTATTCTGACGCATTTCGGCCCCAGAAATAAACGCTTATTAATTTGACGGAGATGATATAGTCCTCGGATTAGAAATCTCAGGACAGTTCACAATAAAAACAAACAAAATCCAGAAATGACTTCTCGACCTGCGCCGCGAGCTAAATAGATCCTGTCTTCGTATTTGTCGTGTGAACAGTTTCTTTCTGAACATTTTGCTGAAAACGGCATAACTCTGTGGTGTACGGTTGAAAAATTGTGATGCTTAAACTTTGTGCAATTTATTCCGGAACATCCTGTATACTGGTATATAGGATCTTAACCTGTACTGAATTAAAGGGGCACTGCTTTGTTTGTTTTAGTTTCTGGCTGCGTGTGCTAGATTAAGCTGTAGGCCCTATACTCAGCTTTCAAGTCCACGTTAAACTCTTCTATCGTATCGTATCGTATATACGAAGTGGGTCTTATGTGATGTTCTTCACAGCTGTCAGATTACAGAGGCACAACTATAGAGCTCAAGGTGCTAGAGAAGTGCTCTGCTGTGGATCGCTCGCAATTCAGCTTATTAGTTCTATCTGTACTAATGATAAGCCTCTGTGATGTCTCTATACTTATCTCTACCCGATGCAGCGGGCCGTATGTCCTCCTGTACAACAGCCTCTGTCTGCTTATGCAATAGGCCTCTGTACAGTTAGTATCGAGTTCCTATCCAAAATCTAATTTTGTGTAAGTGAAAAATTCTGCAGTAGTGATCTTGTGGATTTCTGTCAAATTTTGTATACAAAACATATTAAAAAAATCTTTTTTCACCACCTGGCTGTTCAGTTACTCTACTTGTCAACACCAGACACCGTTTTGAAATTTCAACGGCGTCATTCTCAACAGGTGAAAGGTAAAAGGTAAAGCAGATGATTTATATCGCGGTTCTATGCAATTCGAGAATCACCGCAGAACCGCTCTACAATACCCTCCTTGTTCATTGTAATACAGGTGGGTATAGCAGAGTCCAAGTTATGTCACAAGCCCCAGTTATGTCTCTTAAACGTCAAAACAGACCCGTCATTACTACTTTCCATATATTATTGAAACAGCTCATTTGACTACTTTGTTGCTCATGTTAGCAACAAATGCCAGAAGGCTTTTGACAAAGTCAACCATGTTAAGTTGTTTAACCCCTTGACGACCACTGTTGCCATGGGTACCGAGTTAAGCCAGCATTTGTATTTTGGACATCCGGGCACTCTGACGCTCAGGGCTGAGTTAGAGTGCCCGAATGTCAAAAATTAAAAATGACGGCTTCACCCAGTCTGCCACAGGATTCTTTATAGCTGTACCCATATGGCAATAGTGTGCTCAAAGGGGTAATCTACTAATCAACAAAGGCTACATAATCGTTGACTGGTACGATAAAAACATATGCTGCCGTGAAATGGAATGACTGACTTTAAGAATTCCGTGTTGTTAAAAGTGGAATTCGGCAGGGAGGGATTTTGTCGTCTGTTCTATACTGTGCCTGTGCACCAATCGAATCGTCATATACGAGTTTTTGCTCCCCCCCCCCAGTTCGCCCCTTCGAATTCGGACGATCATTGGATCCCCAAGTAGGGGAAGGATTACACTATTAATCCGCGAAATTACTTTTCAATACGATATGCCTACGATACGATGCAAGAGTTTAACGTGGACTCAAAATCTGAGTGTGATCAGTTTAATCTAGCACATGAAACTAAAACAAAAAACGCCAGTGCCGACTTTCTATCCCAGTGTATGCGATCACAATCCACTAACGTTACAGACGGACGGACAGACGGACGGACGGATGGCAATACCGTATTCTGCGTAGCATTGCGCGGTCAAACGATCCACTAGTCTGTGACATATCGAGCACCGTATGAGCTAGTGATAATGTCACTCGTACATGTGGGTCATTTTGACCGCCCGATGCTGCGCAGAGTACGGTATTGCCATGGTAAGTCGTCAGTCCGTCCGTCTGTCCGTCCGTCTGTAACGTTGGTGGATTGTGTTCACATATATTGGGATAGAAAGTAATTTCACGGCTGATGAAGTGCCTGACTAGCAGAACATAAATCCATTATAACCATCGCGATCGCCTAAGATAACCAGATCATTTCTGGACAGTGCTGACAGAATAAATCAAAAAAATAAAATAAAATGGATAAGATTTAAAACAAGTTTAACTGAATGTTGGAAATTTGTATTAAAAGCAGCAAAGAAGTTTTTTAAGTGGAGTACAGCGAAGAATAGCAGTGAAGAAGATATCTGAGTACTTACCAATCCACGGTTGAATGGCGACAATCATCATCACCAGTATCTTTGATGACGTCATTATCTCTTGAGTCACTCAGCAGTCTCGGTGACTTTTTACCGGCGAGCGACAGTTCTATTTATAGTCCACATTTGCGCGCACTGACACACCGGATGTTGTGACGTAACTGCGTTGGTCGATGACGCGACAAAGTCTCCGGCAGCTCAGACTGTGACGTCATCGGGAGTTTCGGCGTGTCGCTGACGTCATTAGGGTGAGATGTATAGAAGCAGCAAGTTGTAGTCGCCGTCCGTGCTGGAGAATAAGAATGTCGTTTGATCCTGTTTATTGCTGATTTCACGATACAAACATACACATCACATCACATCACCGTCACAGTATAGGCCTAGCCATTGAAACAGTCGGCAACACTCCGCTGTGCTCGCACTTCTACACTAAGCGCAAAGCGGCGCGGTCGCTGGCACCGGATGTGGTGTAAAGCGCGCATGCGCGGCAGGAAATGTCGCATCACGTGCCCGTAATGCGTTTCGTGTCTACAGAATTTTCAATTTTGTGCAAACAAAAACAACCCTGCATGATCACTGATGCGCTAGTTCGCATTATGTAGAATAGTCCTTCGTTAGAAACCAGTGGAAAATTCTCTGTTTATGGAACAAAACAACAGAAGCTAAAATAAATGGCAGAATTTTGTAACTTATACCTTTTCATCCCCTTTATTCTCCAAGCTCGTATCCCCCCCATAGCGTCGTGAAACAGGTTCTTCTGCAGCATTTTCAGTTTCTGAGACGAAGCATGGAACTAGGCGTCTAATGAGTTTTGCTGGCGGTCGTCGTCTTCGAGCCGCTGTGGCCTTCGCCAATATAATTCAATAATTTGTCAGTGTCTTCGACCGCCATGAAAGCAACCATCGATCGCATCGCCTCGAGCCAATGTCATTTAAGTTAGTAATTATTTTCAGTCCGAGTTCATCCATGTAGTCCGGGCAAAGACAAAGTGCGAAACAGCGATACGATTAGTCTAGAAAAGGCAAAAGTTTGCTTTATGTTTAAGATCAAACCGGGAGTTTTGTTTTGAGCTGTTGTTTAAGTATTAAGTATTTTACAATTTTTACAATTTTACAAAGTTTTCTTCTACAAAGAGAAACGTTTGTCTTTTCTAACGGTATCTCAGCTTCGAACTGTCACGTATGAATCCAATTTATTTCGACAAGTAAAAGTCGCCTTACTACATACAATTTTGTTCATTTCTTTGCAATTCTGTTACGCAATTAGATATTTTAAAAACACGAGTTTTTTACACCAGTATGAATGCAGATATTCAAATAGCAATGCAAATATAAGAATGCGTTGTAGTTTAGTCAGCTATTTTGAGCCCAGATTGCTAGGTAACAGTACCTTTTGTTGATTATCAATAGTCAACAGGTCGACAAAAGTTATCGCTATTGCAACAGTTACAGTTTCTCAAAAATTGGAATGCAGAATAAGCAGGAATTTGCCTCAACAATTGGAGAAAATCTTTCACAGGCTCCTTTTTCTGTAGACCTCTTTCATTCTATCAGTTTTTCAGATCTTACATTGATTTTGCCTTTTGAAATTCGAATGCACAATTTTTGTTAATTTCTCAATGGAAATTTTACGAATCGAAACTCGAAAGACATCCTGTGCAGTAGACAGCTTGCTTTTCGCGTTAGGCCTATTGCGTAAAATCGCCCGAATACAGCACGTACCTTATATTTCGTAATCCTTTACCAGATTTAGCCGCACGTCCAACACCAGCGTGTGGACCGGGGCATGGCCCAGCTTCAATCAATTCGACCTCCCACGTCGCTCTGCCACGTCGTCTCGTGACGTCACTGTGTCGCAGTTAATGACGTAATATCGCGGCGCAGGTGCGTTGCATGCCTGGGAGACTTATGCAATGCTCCACAGCCTTCCTACGAGCTCGAGCCGATATGGGAATATCGCCGCTTTATATTTAGCCGGTTAGTAGCTTATGATTTAAAATAATATGGTTGACTTGAGAAACGGTGGACAGTGCTAATCCTGCGCGTGCTATAAACAGTGTCTAGCAGAAACTTTACCCATGACTTCACTAATAAATTAAACAATTAGGAATATTTCAAATTGCAAAAATTGTGAAATACTCCTATTATCAACTTGATGCTAATTTGTTGACTATACTTTTAAGGACGTCACGTGCCGCAAATGACGTCATAATTATTAGGTGTTACAAAAAAATCCACCTGTAAAAACTGTAATTTTTCACAGTAATTATTTTACGTGGTAGTGTGGTTGTACACGTGAGGTGCGGTGAGTACCCTTTATATTGTTAGTTTTAGAAACGTATCAGAATTGAAGCTTCAAGAAATTTTAAAATCAGACGACTTATTGTGGAGAAATTTCATATTGTCTTGTGGGATATTTTATTTTGAGCCACCCTCTAATATTCCCTTCTCTCTGACCCATATCAGAGCTCAGATGCGACCAAACAGAGTTCGAGGGTCTTAGTAACACTGCAATAGTTTGTCCAGACAGAATTATCGACGAAATGATCGATTATGCACATGCGTCGACATTGAATCCCGCTTACACAGGCTTAAAACCGTCTTGTGTATCACTTGCATTATGACGACTGACAGTATTCAATGACGCTGTGGCTACAGCGATGCACAGAGGTGTGTGGAGTAACGAATAGCTTTCTGGACTCGAATCCGCAGGTCTCACGACGTAATCGACAGCTACAAAGTAACACAGTAACTTCTATAATCAGCGTTCCACAGTATAGGTATGTCTCGGCAAAGTTTCGAAGAGAGGCTCATATGCAAGGCCTATTAGCGAAGAATCGCGACGTTTCATGCTTAAGCTTAGGCTTAATGATTCAGCCTGTTATTATACAATGACAGGAATATGTGCAGAAGCGTAGGTTGATTTTGATGGTTGGGGTCCACATTTTTTTCGCTTTTGTCTAAGAACATTTTGTCTAAGAACAAAAGTTGCTCAGCATGGCTCAAGGCGGAGCCCCTGTGAAGAAAAATTAAATGCGTTTTTGGTGTCAGGAAGCCTCTGATAGCAAAGATTCTACAAATATTTTTTTAAGTTTTTTTTACCTAAGTTATGTACCAGAAATTATACAGATACCATTGTATTACATTTTATGCAGAACGTGGACAAAATCGACGTGTGCTCTTCATTAATTTAATAGTTGGGTCACATGCCCTTGCTGCACCCGTTTCCATGCCTATAGTTGTAGCCAATAGGTTACCATCCAACGTCAATTAACAGCGTTTTATTCGCACTAGAGATTCGGGAGTACCTCCCAGGGGATCTGGGGTACTAGAAACTTGGCGAATGAATCTAGTGTCGGAAGGCCTATAACGTAGGCTATTCTGTACAGTTTTAGCATATACTGCTGTTGTTCTTTTTATGCACAACTTTCGACACTGTGTTGTGGCGTTTTCTGCAACCAAACATGTGGCACATCCGCCGATGCCACAATCCTCTGCGCCTGATTGGAGTCAAATAATTTCTTACTCAACGATAACCGATTTTTTTGCAACCAAAAGTTTTGCAATGGCATATATAGACAGTTTGAGAACGTTGTATGCTTTGTTTGGCGGGATTCGGTTTGTAAGATCACATGACTTTAGTTGGCATTGCCAGTCATTCAAAGGTTTTATATGTGGCCCTACTGACCACTCGGTTTCCATGTGTCTTGACGACAGTATGTGCTTGGCTGTCAGTAACAGCAGTTTGTCGTCAATACTTTAGACAATATCTGTGGCAAACTCTTATAAAGGATTGTGGACCCGATCTTTAAAACATGCTTCTTTTGGCTTTTGGGTCCAGGACGTACATCTAATCCTCTGAACTGTGGTCCGTGGCATATTATGCGAAAACGACGGATTTAAATTAACGTTCACCCTCAGTGAACAGTCCGAACTTTTAAAGATCCACGCACCTCTGACACCGATGATCTCCAAGGACAGAATTACTGACAGACAAACTGAGTGCCATCTGCTAGTGCTGTTCGAATCTCTACTTTCGCGTCTTTTCATCTGACTGACATATATCAAAAGTTTTGCTCGATATGCATTAATAAATAGCCTTCGAAAATTATCGCACAAACTTCAGCAGTGTTCTGCTTATTCGATATTGTGACATTTGCCATTACAACGGTTGGCAAGTCTATAAAGTAGTTGTTACATTCAAAATGTGGCAATTATTCCGCATTAACTGCTTGAATTTCCAATGCCTACAAATAAATCACGACAGCGGCAAATGATGCATCGAATCAAACAGTATTGAAAAAACTATTCGAAATTTGCAATTTTATCGATTTTCATCGATATATTTCGGTGAATTGCCCAGCACGACTGTGTGCGTGCATGGTCGGTTACAGAAGAGCTCTCCTGGTACACAGTTCGTCAGTCCAGTGTCGATACGACGGCCACAAGCGAGCGCAAAGATGAACAAACACGTGACTGGAATATTCGGAGCGTCGGTGGCGACTCTAAGGTGGAGCAAAGATCCAGAGCAGTAATCATGGTAACTGAATATCTCTCGGGCTAGTATGTGATGCAGCTGACTGATCCATTACTTGTAGTGAAATGTCTTGATGTCACGCTACATTTCTGACCACAGAGCTCTTATCCCGGATCACAACAATTTCTCCATAGCTGTTGCCTTCATATAAAGCCTGTGCAGTGATTTAAACGTAGCATATTTCTGATCAGCCACCTGAATGACTTTCTGGAGTCTTTCTTCCGGATATCGTGGAAGACCTCTGCCCCTTAGTGGTCTTCTCATAGTGCTGATATTTTTACAAGAAAGCCCTACCTAACGCAAGCGCGCGACAGCAGTGCGTGTAGGAAGGTCATCGACTTTGGTGCCAATCTAAAGCGCACATGCATAGTCATTAATAGTAACTTTTATGGTATCTCGTACCGTTTTCGAGATATTGATGCATAAAGCTAGAACATGGCTTGTTTCACCCACCTCATCCTTGTTTGACGCTCCAGCTTGGAGAGAAGCCGTTGGAATTTCTGGATGAAGCTTGCCCGCAAAAACCAGAGAGATGGGGTACCGTAAGATGAAATGCACAACCTAACTTTAACTGTTTTTGACTGATCCACCCTTGTGACGGACAGACAGACGGACGGACGGACAGACGGACGACAGCATATAGCGCGCTAAGCATATTTGCTGTCGCACGCTAAAAATTAAGACAACGGTTTAGTCGGAAACAGACTGACTTGTGCGACTCGCTTGGCAAATTTGGTTGTTCTAGGACTACATACATAAACCTGGATCGGCCGCGATGACGTAAGTCACGTGGGTCAGTTGTAAGATCACTGACGAACGTAATCACGTGACTAATTGACCACAATGATCGCATCTGACGTCACTCAGCTGATTAGTGTTGGGTCGATACGGACGGTGTTTTGTTCAGGTGTTCGTTTGTGCACATCACTACAGCAGTCTATTACTGCAGTGCAAACTCACTAAACGTCCGACAGTTTCACATAAGAAACACTGTTAAGTCAACTGACACTGCCAAATTCGATCCACTGTAAATTTCGAATATTTCAGTTTTTCATCTAGAATTTCGTAAGTTTCAACAATTGTCATCTTAGAAACCTATGCCCAAGTCATTTCGTTACATTGTCTTCAGGAGTAGCGCCTTCGCGTATATGTGACATATTAACACTTTTGTGACCTTTTTCTTTCCTGTCCTGGTTGACTGATTGTACTTACTGCGTCCATTTCGAATCCCTGGTCGGACTTTCAATCACTCATGGTTCAAATGATTAAGCGTTCTCACAAACTCACACATACATGTATGCCTTTCGCGATCAGAATAATGACAATTATGCGCTGTAGTGCATACAGAGCATTAGAGGTATTGCACATTATGCGCTATATAAATCTACTTACTTACTTACTTACTTACTTAAATTTTGGAGGTGAATCTCAAAATTTCCAAAAATTAGGCGTAGGCATGCGTGTTACATGCAAACGGGCTAAAATTAATAATTAACGGATCGACATCGAATTTTAAGCCGAACTTTGGAGCAACTCGACTCGTCGTAGGTGGTGCAACTTTCACCATAATAAACTAAAGATGGTGACGGCCCCATGTTGAAACGTTTATAAACGTTCTTTTTTAAAGTTTTAATTTAATTTGCTAATTTTTAATTGTAACTTATTTTCAGTGTATCGTGGTGTATCGATGCACAATGTTAATATTATGACTAAAGTCTAAACTGGAAGTGAATTCGGTATGTGAGAGCCACCACTGATTTTTACCGCGCGATGCACTTTAGTGCAAAGCGCGGTATTACGATCGCATGTCGTCTGTCTGTCAGTCTGTCTGTCCGTCTGTCTGTCTGTGACGTTGGTGGATTGTGATCACATAGATTGGAATTCTTCGAAAATAATTTCACCGTTAGTTAGCCTGGGATGTTCGCTCTTTGCAACCCCAACATGACGGGTCTGCTCCAAGGGGAACACCCTTAAATTTGGG
>Ga0056114_1000603_pt1 | contig 13308 bp, 6 predicted proteins | sample WorMetHERISLAND1_FD_77005 | JGI IMG/M metagenome (GOLD analysis project Ga0056114, IMG submission 77005) | Marine gutless worms symbiont microbial communities from Max Planck institute for Marine Microbiology, Germany - Olavius loisae HERON... ...
AACACAATGGCACTATCGGAAAACTATCGGACTGAAACAATCGGCCGGAGCGATTGTCGTCCGATAGTCCGACTATCGGCCGATACGATAGTACGATGGGACTATCGTCCTAACCCTAGTATTTACTTTATATAACTAATTATAGCAGCACTTAGAATGTGTCTTGAACGACATTAGCTTCTAATTGTAGCGTAGGCCTAATTGAGTTGGGAATTAAATCATGAGATGACAACACGACAGTTAGCTAAGCAAAAAGCAAAAGGTTATACTTGACGAGAGATACAAACATACATGCACTGGTAGACTCAGTCCAGACATATATACTAGATAAAAAACAATATAGGAAGCTCCACCCACTTTCAGGCTTCTGCGATGTACATGTAATAGCCTACAGCTGCTGCGACGCTGCTGCCATCTAGGAGTGGTGGGTGACTGGGTGTACACTAGCATAATCAAACCTGTGATAATAGCAAAAGAGAAAGTAATTATTGATTTTATGCAGTATATTTCGCAGTATATTTCGTTGTTCTGTGAATGTCATATAAATGGTTTCACCATAGTGCAATATGCTATTTCTTGACATCATGTGAATGCTTATTTGCGCTCATTTGTTCGTTTAAACTTTAAATGCAATGCTGTTAATGCTCTGCTAAGTGGCCCAAATTAAACGACACCACTCAAACCACTTTACATTTTTTGCTTGTAACAAATGAAGGAATCTACTAAATTTTTTGATTTCTGGCAAATATAAGCTACATAAAGCAACAAATGAGATGGTATTAAATTTATAATTTTATGTCAACTTTTGTTCGTGAGAGGGCGCTACAAAGCTGAATACTTTCTCTGTGTTATAGCAGTTTTGCTTACTCCTTCCTTACTCTTTTACCCACGCGACGCTATGCTAGCACGAGTAATAGCTATCGCAACGTGTCCGTCCGTCTATCCGTCTGTCTGTCATCTTGGGGGTCATGTCCGTCTTGTCCATGAGAAAATGTCTGTTAAATTTGAATTCTGTAGCTTTAACCATTTTGAAGCTATTGGCATTTAACCGCAATTTTTAGGGGTCATGTGACCCTGACCACGCCCACTTTTTGAAAAAAATTGTTGGGGTCATGTCCGTATTGTCCCTAAGAAGATGTGTGTCAAATTTGAAGTCTGTAGCTTTAACCATTGTGAAGCTATTGACATTTAATTCCCAAAAATTTAGGGGTCATGTCACCCTGACCACACCCCCTTATTGAAAAAAATTTGGGGGTCATGTCCGTATTGTCCATGAGAAGTTGTGTGTTGAATTTGAAGTCTGTAGCTTTAACCATTTTGGAGCTATTGGCATTTAGCCCCCGAAAATTTAGGGGTCATGTCACCCTGACCACGCCCCTTTTTGAAAAATATTTGGGGGTCATGTCCGTATTGTCCCTAAGAACATACGTACCAAATTAGAAGACTGAAACTTCAACCGTTTTGATAAGCTATTGTGTGTTTCAGGCTGACAGATCCCTGACGTAGATTTGGGCAGGAATTGACTTATTTCACAAAGTTGGTGGAGCTTCCTATATTGTCTCTATCTAGTATATTTGGTCCAGATCTACTATGGAATCTCTAGGTGTCCACTTAGGCCATAAATTGCCCGTTGCCCCACTTTTCTCCCGCAATTTATTTCCCACTTTTTACCCATTAGCACTCCCGCATCCCACACTGCCACACTCCCACTTTTTTCCAACACCTCAATTAGATAAGCCACTATAAATAGCAGTCATTATCGGTCCGGCTAAAAGTCGAAATCCACAAAATCCGCGAAATATAATTTTCGGAAGTGACTAATTATCGAAATCTACGAAATCCACCGCCTATAAGTCGAAATCCACATGCAAAAAAGCGAAATCCAACACTGGCCACGAAATCCACTGCAGCACCCCCAAAAGCTAATTATCGAAATCCACCAGCATTGGACGGAGTGTGTTTAAGAATGGCTGTACTACGTTGTCACGTCCAGTCGTGGCATAAACATCCGAGTTGCAGGAACTGGGTAGGAGAGATATGCCGTGCTTACTTAAACGGTGCCCGAGTGCTGGGTCGTCCGTAAGTAAGTAAGTAAGTAAATTTATATAGCGCATAATGTGTAATACCTCCAATGCGCTGTCACTCCAGACGTCCTTAGTGAAGCCCGTCGGCTCTGTGGTCTGGACATTGTGCCGCCCGCTAGAGAGAGTGTACGTGAGTGGCCAACGTGTCCCCAGCCATGTATTAGCGACAACATTCAGAAAACGTGGTTCACCGTCCAACGCTGGTGGATTTCGATAATTAGCTTTTCGGGGTATTGCGGTGGATTTCGTGGCCGGTGTTGGATTTCGCTTTTTTGCATGTGGATTTTGACTTATAGGCGGTGAATTTCGTGGATTTCGATAATTAGTCACTTCCGAAAATTGGATTTTGTGGATTTCGTGGATTTCGACTTTTAGCCGGACCCGTCATTATGACAGGCTGTGTGGCTTGCTGCTTTGGTTCAGTGGTAGAATGCTTGCACCATACGCAGTAGAATACAGGTTCGAATCCTGCTCGCAGACTTAATTGTTTTACTTCCTTCTTTCCTTAAGTTTCCACTTATTCAGTTAAAACTTGCTTGTGTTTTTTTCTGCCACTGAAAACGGAATTAAGTTTTGCATTTATTCAGTTGTTAATCCAAAACAGCAGACTTAGCTGGCTGTGTGGGTTGTTACCACACAGCTGGCCATGTGTATAAACTCAGTCTTCTGTGAATGTCATCTTCCATCATTCAGTACGGATTATATTGTACTTGTACTTTGAGTGGGTGATACTGACAGCAGAGTCAATTTGAATGGCTGCAGTTACCATGTTTTGTAGAAACTAGTTGAGGCAGCTGTGATGGAGATATTGTGGGTGTGAAAAAAGTCTGGGCTGTGGGGACCTGCCCCTTTTGAACATGGTGGGATGAACCATGTGTATTCATGATGTCATCTTGATAGATTATCCTGTGTTCTGGGTTGAATGATTAGTGCTTGGACAGACATTATCAGGCAGATATCCAGTGAATATTCTGTACTCTTGTTGTTCTGTGTCTCTGTTACTAGGACTGGTGCACTGTTGTTGTTAACAGTGGACATAAAGATGACAACGTGTCTTCTACAGAACAAGACGTTCTACTGTCGCGAGTGGGTTTTCACCAAGCTGCTTCATTGTCTGGACAGTCGAGCTACAGCCAAGACGTGTGGTGCATTGGTGATGGGGGGCCCGGGCTGTGGCAAGACTGCTGTCTGTTCTGAGCTGGTTTGGCCCACTACCAGCTCACGTGCATCTAGTCTCACTCAGCGCATGCTTGCCTATTACTTCTGTCAGGCGCATGATGCTGAAACGTTGTCGGTGGCAAATTTTCTTCACTGCTTGGCTGATCAGGTGAGCATGCTGTTAGTCAGATGCTGTGCATCATTCATGTATGTGCCATAAAATATCATCTTGTGTTGCAGAATTTTACAGAAAGTCTTTACGAGCTTTGTTACAATCTAATTACAAAGCCTGCAGGACATAGCTACCTCTGTGCCATTGGTTAGACAACAGGAAGTGAATGTGAAGGTTTTATGTGTTTGTTAGCATGGCACTGTTCTCAGTGAAATATTAATAATTTGTGTTTGGATCATCACTACAACTGATCAGTTTCTTTGCTTACAATCTGTGAACCAATTGTGATAAGAGTGCTATGACAACTAGGCAGGAGTTTAAACTATCTCGTGTGATACAGCAATTGATAACGTCTCAAATTCTCAGTATATGACTGCAGTCATTCTTGGGGGTTGCCAATGGACTTATTAATGTAACATGATGTGTCACTGTCAAGGCATGGTGTTACATGCACTTGTAGCAAATGTATGACATTTTCACGCATGTGTAGAACATTTCACTGAGTTACAGTCAATGAATGTCTGATATGAATTGCAGATGATGAAGTCGGCACTGGTGACTGGTTTTGTGGCTAACATTGACTCAGATCTGTGTCGTCGTGACCCAGATGCAGCATTCCGTGATGGTATACTTACACCACTGATGGCCGTTCCACCACCCGCTCACAACCTGTTCATACTTGTGGACTCTGTCGATGAGACTTACTTACAGGTGGGGTGGTGTATTTTATAGATCGTAAGTAAGGAAGTGGTTTATTTATTTGTCATCACTGTTAGATGCAGTGGTGGTACACAGCATCACTAATACACAAGTGGATTTAAACAAAATACACAGTAACAATGTCAGTGTAAACGTCATGTAAATGCCGTGACATTGTCTGTTGAATACAGACCAATATAGCATCAAATATTTTCACAACAGACTGGATTTGATTTGTGGCATCATTAAACCATGACTAAGTTCGTGCAGTTTATAGCGTGTCAACTCCCGAGGGAAAAGGACTGTACACAAGACATGATTAGCATTGTTTACCGTGTGGCGAAACAGAAAGTTCAGTCAGCAGAGTCAAGTAGTTCTGCAAATATCTCCATATCCGGAGTGAGGTAGTTGCAGCATAAAGCCTTGCTAAAAATATTTGATACTTGAAAAATATTTGAAAATATTTTTTGATTTCTTTGATGTTGATAAATCCTCACCAGAAAGCACTGGCTGCTATATAGCAGTTACAGTGCAATAAGAAGAGCCTGAGGAGCAACACCCCGTGTGTTGGAGCCATGAAAAAGTGGATACAATGAGTAATTGCTAATAACTTTCTCACATTAATGTATAATGCTATAATATGTAACATTATCAACTAGAAATTGTATTGATGGCATGGGAACTGTCAGTGCTTTATGTAGGCTGTAAAGCTTCGTGTGTCTTGGCTGCAGTAATACATTGCAAATGTTCTGTTCTGCGATGTAACATTCTACTCGACTTAGCATGCATTATGCCTAAGTCTGAATTTTCCTCACACTCTTGTCTCATGTTATCAGTGAAAGTTTAATTTTGGTAGCATTCTGTGACATGCAGTCAATGTACATGCCTGTTGACTTAGTTTCATGTCAGATTGTATATGCTAGGCAGCCGCACGAGACGTCTTGTGTCTGATGTTGACATTACTGACCATTGAAGCATTGTACTGCTGTAGTCTGGCGGTGGCTCAAGCACGTGTACAATAGCGGAGTTGTTGGCACGCAGTCACCTGCTCTGTCCGCCGTGGCTTCTACTAGTCTGCACTTCTCGGCGTCAAAGCCGCTCTGTCACTCGGCTGTTCGCCGGCTTTCGCAAGATTGCACTGGACGACCTCCGCAAGGCACACGTTGTCCGCGACGTCCAGCAGTACATACTGTGTCGACTTGATCGCGATGACAAACTGCGTCTTCACTTGAGCCGAGAGACTGCCGAGATACTGAACCAGCTGCACATCAAGTGCAACGGCTGCTTCCTGTACCTCGAGAAGGTGATTGTGCTAATCTGTTGTCTCTTACAGATGATGGTATATGATGGTATGATATAATAGACCTATATATATTTCAACTAGAAATTCAACAATAAACTATTGTTGATCACTGATTGTTGTATTTATTTTATCATGCATTGTTGTACTTACAAAACTTGACTGCAATCAAGTGTATGTTTTTTTAGGTCGACTCTGCCAAGTCGATTTAATAAAACCGCTCTCAAGGTCCGTACATACATATGTACACACGTATGTCCATCTGTCCATCCACAGAAATCTTTCATTTTGAACGAAATTTGGTATTTAGGTAGAAGTGAATTCTGATACTATAAGATTATCTAAATTTTGTCTGGACAGATTTTTGATATTCTTCCTCATTCGGCATCATGTGACCTTCAAACTTAGGATGTCCCACCTTTGACAAACTAATCTTTCCTCTTACAAGTCCCATACGGGGCTTATTCTTCATTTACTGTGGCCGCAATTAACAACCAAATGTGATGTCATAAGCTGTCATACTTGGGTCTATTGTATACAGTCTACTGGCTGCTGTGGTGCATTGCATTCAAATTTATGTGACAGATGGTGGTAAGAAAGTAACAGTAGATGGCATCTTTGTGATGTTGTGTAGTAAGTGATGCTGTGTTCTTGTTCAGGTGCTGGATGGTGTCGTTGATAATTTCATCCTGCTGCGTGAAGTGCGTGAAATTCCCGGCACGCTCAACGGTCTCTACCTGTGGCTGTGTCAGCGCCTGTTTGTTGGTCGTCAGTTTGCGGCTGTTCAGCCAGTTCTCAACGTGATCCTTGCGGCCCGTCGGCCACTCACCGAGCTGGAGCTGTACAGCTGCGCTGTGACGCGTGCTTTCAGCCTGGCATTTGTTGACTTCCAGCATCAGATGGACGTGTTGAGGAAGGTCCTGCTGGAAGGTCAGGATGGCACTCGCATACTGTTCCATCACAGCTTTGCTGAGTGGCTGCTTGACGTGAAACACTGCACTCCGCGGTTCCTGTGTTCACCGTCAGAAGGACACGCGATGTTGGCACTGAGTTTCACAGCACATGCGTCAGAGCTGGTACCAGCTGAGGTGCATGACTTTGCTCTTCATGTATCACATTGTGGCCTGTTCTCGGAGCCTTTCTACTCTGCTCTGTGGATTGCCGTGAGCGGAGCGGTGATCGATGACTGTCTAGTCAGCACTGAGTTACCGACTGATCCCACCGTTGTACAGCTGCTTATTGCAGCTGGTGCCAAACCTCCGGCAGACCAGAACCTGTTGAAACCTTTGTCGGAGCCGACAGCGGGCGTTGTGGAACAGAGAAACAACATAGATGAGGCAGAGAGTGAGAATCATGGGATAGCTATCCCAGCAAGCCCTTCAGCCGGCAGTAACATATCGGAGGCTGGTGATGTGAATACCGGTTGTCAGACGGCGCTGGCTTTGGCGGCACGTAGAGCCGACCTAGACGCTGTGAATGCTATTTTGGCAGCTGGTACAGATGTTGATAGCGTTGATGCAGATGGATGGAGTGCACTGCGATCAGCTGCGTGGGGCGGCCATGTTGCCGTCGTCTCAGCGTTGCTGATATCTGGTGCATCCGTTGACAAGACAGACTCAGACGGCAGGACGGCTCTACGTGCTGCAGCATGGGGTGGACACGTCGAAGTTGTCGATCTTCTGCTGAAGTTTGGAGCCAGTGTTGACCTTGCTGACAACGAGGGAAGAACGGCGCTGATAGCGGCTGCGTACATGGCCCATGCGACCGTCGTAGAACGGCTCATCGATGCCGGTGCCAATGTCAATACTGCCGACGCTGACAGTCGTACTGCGTTGGCCGTCGCAGCTCTTGGTCCGGTTGAGTCGGCCGAGAGTCGTGCCAAGGTTGTGTCACTGCTGGTTGACGCTGGTGCTGAGGTAGACCATCGTGATCGTGATATGATGACGCCGTTGCTTGTGGCGGCGTACGAAGGTCACTGTGATGTCTGTGAGTTGTTGCTGGACGCTGGCGCCGATGTGGACGCGACTGACTCGGCGGGTCGAACGACACTGCAGGCGGCGGTCATCAGTGCCGCGAGCCCCGTCGTTGCTCTGCTGCTATTCTGGGGAGCAGCTATCGACGTGATTGATGCCGAGGGTCGCACCGTGCTCGGTGTAGCATCTCAGATGGGTGATGCTCGTATTGTCCGCCAGCTGTTGGATCGCGGTCTTGATGAACTGCATCGTGATAATGCCGGATGGACTCCACTACATATTGCTGCATTCGAAGGACACAATGATGTAAGCCATTGCATTTTACTAGCATTTCTCAACAACATCAAGAACCTCACTACATCACAGTGCAGCACTGTTTAATGAAGACCAGCGAAATCAGTGGGAAAACGGAGATTTTCACCCCCTGTAGATCTGAAACCCTTGAAAATTTTATTATAAAAGATTTGATATAAATGTGTAAACAGTGAGCTATTAGAATGGATTCTGTTAATGATAGAGAAAGTGACTGTTAGGTGTTGATATTACACGAATGGTGCACGATGTGTATGTAGAAATTATACATTTAAATGCGAATGTTATTGACAGTTGTTCATATTAAATGACCAACTGGTGCAATACTAACGATGATCCATGCAAGTGTGTGTTCACATTTATTGAGAATGTGCACCATGTACGAGTATTTGCCAGCGGCATAATCTGTGTTTCATATTATTCGTGTTACGTCGAGCTGCATAGCTGCTTGCTAATATTAAATTAAAGTGTCTGTGTTAATGATGTTGTTCAGGTTGTGGAGGCATTACTGGAGGCCGGAGCACGTGTGACGGAGGTGGACAATGACGGTCGTGTTCCTCTGATCCTCGCTGCACAGGAAGGTCACTCGACCGTTGTCCGCACTCTGATTGAGGTAGCTGGAACTCCGCTGGAATCACGTGGTCATGACGGTCGTACTGCTCTCCGCGCCGCCGCCGGGGCTGACAACTGCTTTGAACTGATTCGATACCTCGTTCAAATCGGCGGCGACGTGAATGCACGTGACGCGGATGGTCGCACGGCGCTGTACACACTGGCGGTTGAAGGACAGCTGGAGGCAGCGGCGTGGCTACTTCGAGCCGGTGCCGACCCAATGACTACTGACGCCGAAGGTCGCACGGCGTTGCATGCTGCGGCGTGGCATGGACACCGAGACCTAGCCGCACTACTGCTAGACCACCGAGTCAACCCAGACGCCTGTGACGTGGAGGGGCGCACAGCGCTGCAGTCTGCATCATGGCAGGGCCACACGTCTGTCGTCACGCTGTTACTAGAGCGAGGTGCTAGTGTAGACCGAGTCTGTCTACAGGGAGCCACTGCGCTTTGTGTGGCTTCACAGGAGGGTCACGAGGGTGTTGTTCGTGCACTGCTGTGTGCCGGTGCCGACGCTAACCGTGCCGACCGCTGTGGAAGAACGCCGTCTCGCCTTGCCGCCCGAGGTGGACATGTTGGCATAATTCGTCTGTTGAAAGAGCGTACATCAAACACCGCGCCGTGTGCTCACAATGGCTGTGGTTCTCGGCCTGTTGTCAACGGTAACCAGACCTCCGGTTCCTCAACCGAGTTGCCAGATCCGAGAAGGGTGGCCGGTGTATCAGCTCCGCCGCAGAACTCCCTGTCGACCAATCAGAGTTCAAGCAGCAGCGGGGCGGGCGGAGTCGACTCACAGAGCCTCTCTTTCACTCAGCAGCTGCAGCAGTGCTCGGAGGTCACTCACGCCGTGGACAGCGGCATTTCGTCGACGAGGGAGCCGAGCTGTGTAGCTGGTTCCCGACCTCATGACAAGAAGATGATGTCATCTCGGTGCCGAGCGTCGTCTGATGAGATGGTGATAGAGTCTGTGTGGCAGCGTCGCCAGCACGGTGGATCGTCGCGGCCCGGTGCAATGGTGATGGGGAAGACCGCTCTGGCGATGAACTCGCCGGAGTCTCGGAGTGGTAAAACGCGACAGTCAAACGGAGTTGTGATGAATCCCGGCTACTCACCGACGACACCCGACGTGACGCTGTGTACAGCAGGGCACTCCGCCGCTGATGCTGAGCTTGCCTCGCTCAACAGCAGTGATAGTGCCAAGTTGAAGCCCACTCGGCCGAGTGGCTTGGCGCTGAAGCGGGAAACACCGCTGTGACAGTAGAACCAATGGATGTTGATGTTTGCATAGCGACTACTTCACTCGAGTAAACTATCAGCAGTATATAATGTTTGCTGTACTTTGTGGTATGAAGTATATAAAAATGTTTTGTACCACAGAGTTGAAAGAACAAATTAAATGTGTTCATTTGTAAGTTATGCTTTAACCCTTTGACGTCCACTGAAGCTGTACCCATATGGCAACAGTGGGCATCAAAGGGTTAATTTATGTTTTGCACATGAGAAAGCATTTATTTTCGTTCCTATCTGTTACTGTGTGAGCCAGAATGCAGTGGACACTCTACTACACTGCATACTGCCACCGGCTTTGCAAAATGCCATAATGTTTATCGTGGCATCTATGCACATATTCTGTGCTTTTCAGTGTACAGTGGTGAAGTGCTGAGTTGTTTAACAGTGTAAGACAAAGTCATGTCGATGGCTGACTCGGAGCAGTGTATCATCTGTAATATACATGTTGAAGGGAAGGAAAATATTGTAGGACAGTTCTGAACTGTCATATTGCTGCACAACCAAATGTGCTCTGACAGCTAAATAGCCTCTGAAGGGTCTGGAAGAAATTTTTGCACTCACTTTTACCCAAAAGTGTGCCATGGATGAATGTAATAGTGATGCTTATTCTGTGAACAAAATCAGTCAGTTGCCCAGCTCTGATGTTGATTAAAGGCCACAAAGACTTCTGTCTTGTAGCAAAAGTTGACAAGCTGTACCATACGATATCAGTATTGCTCAAGCAGCTTTAATTCCCAGTTTGGGGGACGATTCCAGAAATCTAATTAACTTTTTCAAGTATTAAGAGGAACGTCATGACGAGTTACTCTGTTGTCTTATGCACATATCACGTTGACACACAGACTGACTCCCAGCATTTGATGTTAATTGTGTAACACAATGTTCTCACTAACAAATTATGATGTATTTAAATGAATCTAATGTTTTTACTTTTTGAAAGTAATAATAGTCTACACATTTTCTCCATTGCATTTTTTTTCATTCACCTTTTGGTATTTTAAATACTTTTTAGTAGCGCTAATATTGCTTGTTGCTTTTTTATCGTGCATTGATGATGAATGCAACACGTGACGTGTTATTGATATAGCACTTCGGTCCTTCTGTCTATCTATGACTCTCCAGTATTGTATCGAAACCACTAAACATATTGTCAAAACTCTTCCACATTCAGATAGCTCCATCAATCTAGTTTTTTGTGAACTAAACTGTGTTACAAAATTTGGACAGGATCACCTCCAGTGGAGGCCTCAGATACAGCACGGGTGTGATTTTGTGCCAACAAGTTGCTGTTTCTAGGAAATGGTACAAGATTGAGGTATGTTTACAATGATGACTATTCCAAAATCGTCTTCTATTGAACAATGTTGCCAAAGTCAACATATGACATGTACTTAATTATTCTGTAACCATCTGTTGTGTCCTGTGAAGTTCATTCCTGCTGTTACAGACCTGTCTGAAATACTCCAGTGTTGTACCAACACAACTGAACATGTGATGGAATTATTTCACTATCAGGTCATCATGTTATCCTAAACAGATCATAAATGCACTGCAGGAGGGATATTGAAATCTCAAGAATTGCTAAGCTTTAGTGTCAGCATTGCAGCATTCAAGTGCTATGATAAGCTGTCTATGACTCAGCAATAAACTTATTCCACTCTCACATGCTATAATCAAGAAATGCCCACTTGTCATGCTGTGCTTCTGATAGTTATACTGTCTAGCACGTTTGCCATCAGTGCTGTCTGGCCAAATTGTTTATATCTTAACAACTGTCGACTGTTTATACGTCTTTGCCGTGGTATAAGGTATGAATTTGAAACCTTCATCAGTAATTTACCTTTGAAATCAACTGGATCGACGGATCTGCCATCTTTTTGTGATAGCTGGCATTCTTGTTCAGTCTCATTGTTGTGCTGTTTAATTGCAGTGATATGTGTTGCAAGTGGAGTGTCATTGTACTGCTTTACTGTGTTCATAATGTACATAATTCATTTCATTTCATACTGTCTGTGGCAGACTCTCTTTGTACTTGTAACTGTGCATCATAGTTAATGGTTGTATCGTGTGTCGTGCTATACCTTTGTGTTTCAGTAGACGACGACACAACGATTGTTCTGTGTACAATATGTCACTTATTAGAGATCACTGTAATTTATTAAATATTTATTATTAAAATTGATTCTGCTGTGTAACTATTGATAAAAAGTTTCTCACTACAGGTGGGCAAGTCTGCATAACAGACACCTACAGGTGATATGACATGATAGTGCATATTGTTAAGGTGTCGTTGTCCACTTGTTAGTGACAGGCATGCCTCAGTAGTTAAGGTGAAGAACTTGACAGTCTCTGAGAGGTGTTTGGAGATGATGTGTTGTCATGTAACTAAGCTAGGTGGTCTTAACTAGTTGACTGTAGTTTACTACCAACCATTCCATGTTCAACTTTCACTCATGCCTCTCTCCTTCACCACTATTTACAATCTGGTTTGATTTGGTAGTTTTATTCTCTGCCCTGCTGCAGATAACAAGGTGGAAGCTAATATTGCATTGAGGCAGGTATTTGTCAAAGGTTTTTGTTAATGTTCTAACATGGACCTAGTAGTAACTGTGTTGCTTAGGCCACTTTAAAAATTTCGATGATGATGATGATGATGACTAAGCTGTGTGATTGATTTGTTTAGTTCAGTCTTTGGTAAATACACACTTTTCATGCTTATAATGGCTGCTGTTTTTGCCAGCATTGTCAGCTGCTTTTTCTGTTAAGACTCCTGGTAAACTGGTGGGGTAACTGTTATATGTGATCACTGTGCTTGTAGTATGTAAAGTGTGAACAGCAGTCCTCAGTTGCCCTGTGTGGGCTTGGCAGCATTGTAGAAATAGCCCATCTCATTTCCTGGCCGAGTGTCGCAGGAGGCGACTGAATTATGGCAGTTTTATTTGGCTGTATTTTGCATTGTTTGCTTTAAATGTGCATTATTGTATATGTGCACTGTGTTCAGAAAAAAAACATCCACTCACATTTTCTTTCATATCTCCACGTGTGATGTGTAGATTTAAACAAAAATTGCAGTGAATATACCCAAGGAACCCAGTGTATATGTGTATTTTATTGTTTGTGTTTTCTTGTATTTCCTTTGTAGCTTTTTCTTTTAGTACTTTGATACTGTTGGTTGGGTCTTTTGACCTGTAAAACTGTCTCCCATATAACCTATACTGTGTTGGCATTGACGTAAAACACTACTCAACCAACCATTTTGCATTGTTTGCTTGTATTTCTTTTAGTTTGTGTACAGACCACCCCGAAATGACCTAGATTGTGTCTGAAGGGGCATTAATCTCTACACCAACTACAAGTACTGAGTTGATTGTAAACAGTGGATGTATGTAGATAAACTAGTGAATCAATGATCACTACTGTTGATCATGATTATTATGAAACTGAGTGTTTTACGTGGTCAGTGCGTCTACCTATAGTTACCTACCTGTAGTGTGTTTATGCTGCTCATGTGGAAACCAGTTCTGGACAACTAGGCAGGCATAAACGTAAAAGGTAAAGGTCGAACACTTGATATAGCGCCATAGCCACCACAAAGGCGCTCCAGTACATGGCGCGCACCAAGCAGCGTCGCACGTACCTGCCTTATACCTTCCCAGCTATAGCCGGTACTCATTTACCGACCCCGAGAGGATGGAGGGTTGAGTAAGC
>Ga0056114_1000604_pt1 | contig 13296 bp, 8 predicted proteins | sample WorMetHERISLAND1_FD_77005 | JGI IMG/M metagenome (GOLD analysis project Ga0056114, IMG submission 77005) | Marine gutless worms symbiont microbial communities from Max Planck institute for Marine Microbiology, Germany - Olavius loisae HERON... ...
ACGTTGTTTATTCACAAAACAATACGTTGCTTATGGCGAAATTTGTCATTTTTTGTTTTCTGTGATTTCCCAAGGTAAGGTAGTAGCATAATATAGGTGAGGTGCGAAATGAAACCATCTTTCGATGACACATAGACTTTATACTAACTGTGCCAAAAATTATTGAAATCGGACACTTACTGTTAGAGTTATGGTAGAAAATGTAGTCACATGTTTTTTTGGGACACGGTGTAGAAGAAAATGGCCTGTGGGAATCAAATGGTCACGTGACCGATGACGTCACGTGACACTGAAAGGTCACTCGAAAGTCGAAACTGCTGGAGATGCCATTTAGCAACAATCGCTAAATACTGGATAGTCTGCTGTGAGCAGTATACGGTCGTTCATCTTAGCGACAGCTTGGCTTTTTGTTTATTAAAATATGTATTTCAAGACGCTTGAAAATCAGCAGATAAAATGTACTTACCCGTCGACAGATGCAGAAACGTTCAAATTATATTTTAAAAACGTAAATTATGACAAAACGTATAAACACGATAAAGTGTAAAATGTTTAAAAATGTCGAATGAAAGAAAAACGCTGCATAATTAAAACTACGCATTATATTTAACTCCGTACTCGTCATGTTGTTGCATTGCAGCTTTTGCACATATACTTTAATGCTTTTAAAATGATCGATCAGAAATGTGTAAACCGACAACACAGGGATGTAAAAACTGTGCGTTTTTGTATCGTGTAAATATGCCTACACTGATGTTGTCAGAATTTTGTTTATATAATAAAAAATTAAAAAGTTCAGAAAGAATAATGCATAAAACTCCTTTTTATTAGTTACAAAGGGTCGAAAGTTGAACCCGCGAGAGACGGCATATCATGCCAACGCCCTATTCACAATTTGTGACTCTTAAGTTACGTTACTTTTAAAATCTGCAGATGTTTAACATCACTTGCAGGAAGATGCGACCTCGGAATTCATTCGGTCCCATAACAAATCTGGAAATATTTCGGCAGCTGATAAAAATTCAAGTCTTCTGCAGTTTTGCTATCGCTAAACGTGGGAATCGAAGTTTAGACAGTAAGTGAAGATGTAGTGAATAAAACAACGCCCGCGTGAAATCTTTTCCACGCCGTCATGTTCAGTCTATATCGTTGAATTGCTAATTGCAACAGGCCACCCAGCGCGCGTACGGCAGTTTTATGGGCCACCGTGTATAGACATACATAGAAAGTCCACACTGCTGTGTATAAGATTGATAACGTCGGAAGCACACTTCATCAGGCAGAATACGGCTCTGATGCGCAGATGTTTTCAACTGTGGTGTGTGGATTTCGAAAATTCCGGACTGGCTTTTGATCCACATATCCGTATAACACATAGGCGGACTGTCCTATAGCGATTCATGTCGAAAGATCCATTATCAGTCGAAGTATGACGCGAATATGGAAAAAATCTAGCGTATAGTTACATAATCGCAACAAACCTTGATATAGTGTATTAGGCTGGGATTTTTTGTGGTAATAATATTTTAAGTTAATCGCGCAATAACAGGACAAGACACTTTGGAGTCAGTTATAAGAGAATGACGACTCAGATGGTTTGGTCACACATATCGGATAGATTCCAACAGGATAGCACGACAAGTGATGGACTGGACCCTTCCGCACTTCAGAAGAAAGAGAGGACGTCCAAGAGTGTCATGGACTTCAACAGTGAAAAAAGATCTGGATTTGTTGGGTCTGACATGGCATGAAGCTCTGGATCTAACGAGGGATCGCTCGGAATGGAGAGACTGTACTGCCCGATGTGCTTTTACAGCACGAGAAAGGACTAAGGTCTAAAGTAGGGTCATGCAATAAATAAGAAATCATTCCAAAAAAAGAAGTAGACTTAATGTTAAAAAAATAATGTTTAGTAATAACGAAGGTGTTGAGACTTGGAACTGTGTTAACTGCAGAACGTTAAATAAGTTTAAAACGCATATTCGTTTCGCTATAGAACCGGGAAGCAGATGAATAATAATTAGGAGCTAGGCATTTTATGGTTAGCATGTGTCTATTGCCGTCATTGACTTCCAGCTAGTGGTGCACTGCTTCAGTGAAGTCGGCGGAAAAAGACGCAAACAAAAATTGAGATTTAATTTTTAATTCACACACTAGACTGAAGCCGAAATTACATGCAGACGCAAATGTACATTACAGAGTATATTACGATGTCTCTGAATTTATCAAATATAAATTTTAGATGCAGACATTGTCGACTTTCGAAATGATGTGGATTTGAGTTTGCGAGTCTGCACGCCGCTAATTTCCGATTCCTGCGATGTAGTCTGCTTAATTGCCGGACAGAACCGAGTGAGAGGCGTGGCCCACACACGACGTGCCACTGAGCACTGAGAAGGCGGTAGGTACCTATAGTCGTTTCACGGGCACCTGCCAGACCACGTGACCACGTGTTACTGAGGCTGTGTCCTTGATGGTTAATGCTTGACATTTTGACCTTTTGTCACCCAGCTGAGAAACAATTTGCAAGCAGTATTTCGCACGTGCAGAGAAACTGGTGTAGCCTAGTAACAGATAAACCATTCTGGAGGTGGGTGAAGGTCAGACAAATTGGAAAATTTGAAGAATGAAAATGACGCATGATGGACTAATTCCGTCCTCAAAATGTCCGAAATTTACATTTACTTTGGTGGAATATTCAGGACAAATTTATGCAACTTAACTGTCACTGAAATTGTTAACCGCACAGGCGCACACATCAAATTCTGCGCTTCTTATCAGCAAAATTTATAAATACGCAACTGTAAGCTTATCGAGGCTTTATCAAATTCGATAGTTACAAAGTCAGTATTTCTTTTACTACCACTTTTCTGGTGAATAAAGTTTTTCAATGGGAATTGCTTAACTGCTGCTTTCTAACCCCTCAAGGCATCATGTAGTTGAGGCAAAAGCAGGTCACACTGCAGCTGGATATTTAGTGTTTAAGAATAACAAGAACGCCAACTATCGCAAACGGACCATGCATCCGCGTTGCAGTTAACCTTTGGTGTAAGTTTTTATCGGTTGCTAAAACAGATTGCATATAGGTTGAGTTGATCCGCATAGAATGTCGTAAGGCCCGCTGAGAAAACAAGATTGATGACGGCGAAAGTATCCGTTTCAACGCAGTCGTGACACACATATAGACAAACACGGAATTGTCATATGTTATTCTGCTTTGCATAGCTTCGTGCGATAAAAATCTTTTTGCTTCTCATGTGAAGGCTCAACTTGCTTTGAGCAATGTCTAATAAAAATTGGCGTATAAAATCGTACGCGTGACAGGAAAAATCGACCTATTTTAATGGCTGATTGAATCCATCGTAATCTATAATTATATTCCGTTGAATCCTGCGTATATGGGTTCCGTTGATTGTGCTTCAGTTTCGTTACGGTGGGCGATGGTTACAGCTGCAGCTGCTGTTCGTCCGTGTGTAACAGTTGTGCTAACAGTTCGGTGGTCGAGGCTAACGACGACCTTTGTGTTGGCACTGACTGACGTAGCAGACGCCTCCACTGTTCTCGGAGTGCCGTGCGAGGTCAGACGCCCAAGTCTGTGATTGTTTCAAACACGTCATCTCTCTCTTATCCAGTTGGTTGTAGCGTGTAGACTGTAGACGTTTCCCCCTGATCGTCATGTGACTGTTCGGGAGTAAGCCGTGATACCGATAATGTGACGACACGGGCACAAGGATGCGGAGTGTATACCGTTTTGTAACAACAGCGATGTGCCTCCTAACCGATTTAAACTATCTGTCCGTTATAACAGGTGTGTTACTGCCTAATGCTGAAGAATTCAATGCGTGAGGTCCAATGCGCTTATATGTAAGTTCGTTAACGCTCACTGAATTTCTCGAAATGGATTTTAAAGCATTTTTGTAATTAACACACTATTATCGAGGTCGAAGTTAGTCCTAGAGTGTAGTATATTTGGCTGTATATTTGCTTTCCGTTGTTATCTCTATTAAAGTATCTGTGCCTGTGTGTCTGTGTTAAAAGTTGCACATTTTCGCACTTTAACAAGAAATGCTGCACTCCCCGAGCGTCGTGCGATCCCGAGGTTAAACGCGCGTCGCTGTGGGACGCCCGTAAATGCGGAACCAATTTGTACGCCGTGCCCGAGAGTTAGACGGACCGAAACTCACTCTCACAGTGGGGTATGCCTTATAGTGTCGACTTGTTGATTGATCTAATTACCGCATCGACCCCAGATGAGCACCGATGTGTGAGCGGGACTCACGACTCCGGGAAGCGGCGAGTCGAGCTGAGCATGGGAAGATTGGACGCGCGACTCGGGACGCTGTGCGTATGGTTTAATACGACGATCGCTCACCGAGACAATTTGTCGTCGATTAATGTCGGATGAGTACCAGCTGCTGTATCTCCAGCAACATCAAACTCAAACTGAGGAAAGATCTCAAACATGTCCGATATATCTTCTATATTATAACTGGAGTCGGTGTGATTTGCGACTTCTTGTACTTTTTTGCACTTTTTGTTTGCTGAAAGCAGAGAAGAAAGTTAGCGAGTGACATAGCGCAGATGACGAGATTGTTTAAAGTGCAGATAGTTCGCTTATTGTCGTTCGTGCACCACTTGTTACAACTGCTCAGCCTTCGAGTTTAAATTTCATTTTAGATCGTCCGAGAGCAAGAAACAAATGAGCAAAAAGCATTGTATCGTCGATTAGTGACTGAAGTTTCTCTTGTGCACGCCGCACATGAATGATCGCAAGATCAATCCCACTCGTGTATTTTCTGTAATTAAACAAAATTTTAAATTTAAATTCGGTAAAAGGCTAGGTGTTGCTTTTACTGTAGCATTTAACTCTGTCTGTGTTTGAAATTTACTGTTTTATATCGTATTATTGTCATTTTTGTTGATAGATGAATAGGTTTTAGTTATCAAAAAGACTTTTTGTTTAAATTTTGATAATGAAATATATTTGCGCATGTATACACATTGCTGTAGGCCCCCTACTGTGTAACATAATTATTTCTTAATATGAAAACTCACGAAACTGACACATTTAGCAAATTTATAGTTTCTTGGAGGTAATTTTCCCCGGTTGCACGCATATACAGGTTGGCGCAAAATAAACCGGACTTAACTTCAGTTGTTCCAATTATGTATTTCTACAACAAAACACACAAGTATGACAATGTACAGAACCAAGAATATTAGTCAAAGTAGTGCTCTGTGTGTCCTCCATGCACTGGCTGCTTCTTGACTGTAAATGTTTGTCAACGATGACAATGTTGTCTGACGCACGAACAGACCAAAGTCAACTGCTAACCCGCTTTCTGTCAATGTTGCCAGTTTCGTCAATTATTTCAAGCAAATCGTTTAATGTACTGCATTTTTCATTGTCTTGAAAGAAATTCTTTCGTCATTCTAAGCACTTTATCTTTTCAACTCTCAAAGCATGAATTAATGTTCTATCATCAGTCTTGTTAATGAATGCGTTTTCATATTCACATCTGCTACGTCAGCGATGATAATTATTACATACGAATATTAATATAATAGAATATTAATTATCGTGTAATACTTAAACACGCATTTGTTATCTGTCTTCGTATTTTATATGTGCTACAAGACTTAGCAGTTAGGCGTTATTTAATGCAAATGTTCTGAAAGGTTAAAATAGTCCGGTTTATTTTGCGCCACCCTGTAGAATATACAGTGTGAGTCAACCCCCCCCCCTACGGTTTTCTGAAACTTTTTTCCCAAACGGTTGGGAATTTTTAATCATTTTTACACACCTATTATACGATCATTTCTACACAAGATTACAAATTTTTATTCAAATATCTCCAACTTTGACAAAGTTATGCCATACTAAGCGCAACCACCTAGCGAATTTTTACATTTCACTAGAACGTTAACTTCTAAGCATGCTTACTGAGCAAATGACGTCACTGTTGACGTCATGTCATATCCCACATGTTTGTTGACATTATAAAAGTGTTTATTTTATAGTTACTTGCCACAGACAACGATCAACAAGGCTATCAACGACTTACGCAAACGTGTCAACGCATGCGTTTCGGCCGATGGTGGACATTTAGAGCATATTATGTGAACTGGGTAGTCGCACTTAATATGGCATAACTTCGTCAAAATCGGGGATAATTGAATAAAAAATTTGTAATCTAGCTTAGATACGAACTATAATAGGTGTGTAAAAAATCGATTAAAAATTCTCAACCTTTTGTGAAAAAAATGAAAAATGTCACGACCCCTCAGGGGGATTTTTTGACTCACACTGTACACGCCTATAACAATACATTGGGCGGCCTATGTAACTGATCGGCTAAAGCAACACATGAAGGCGACGAGCTGACACATGCGAGCCACATGTAGCGGTGCGGTGCGTGGTTGTTCCGTGGGAAAGACGGGGTCACGGCGCCGAGGTCAGTGCGCCTTCAAGCCGATGTTTACACTGGTAACCGTCACGTTGTCTGTTGCGTGGCGTGTGCCGTATCATCGTCATTATTTTCAGTCCTTCTCGGCAACGCAGTGTTATTCTAGTCCACCGACAGCACTCGAGCAGAACTGCTTGAATCCGTCGACTCAGTGGCGTTGCTGGGTTTTAGGCCCCTTGTGCAGACATTTCATAGTGGTCCCCAATGGCTTAAAATTACCGCATTTTCCTCAGCCTAATCAAGCATGCGCCTCATTCTCATCAGGACACGAGTATGCTAACATGCAAACAGCGATAAACTTACAGTGTGACACATTGCCGTCAATGCTAATATCATGTATATGTGTTGACTGTTGAGTTCGTTGAGTTAAGTTGTAGTTTAGTTTTACATTGTACGAATTGTACGATTTGTTCTGTATTTTCTATTTACAGTTCATGTTGAATAAGGATGTATAATATTAATATCTACATGTACAGTCGGTGCGATCGGAGTCGAAATTGTAGCGTTGAAATTGAAAAGAAGGTTGTTAAGTACACAATCCATTGCTACACCACTGCATCTATTATCACGTTTTTATATCGCACTGCCTCATTCATGCATTTATATGACGCGCAACATTGATATCTAGCAATTCCGCCCTGCTGTCCGCCTGCCTGTCCGTTCGTCACACGATGATATTGTGCCGAGAAGGCTGAACGTATAGCCGATATTCTTTCACCTTCAAAAGTTCAAATAGCCCCATCGTGTTGGCTTCCTGTGAACTAATCGCTGTTTCGAAATTCCGACAAGGTCACCCTAATGAGGGCGTTAAATACAGGAAGGGTATATCGCAGTTTTTGGTCAATAAGTCGCTCGGCGTGTTAATTTCCCCCAAATTTTGGGAATGGTTGCCCGTATGGGGGTGGGCATTGGTGGTGTCAGACGGGCGTTACAGTTCATACAGGCCGTGTATACTTAGCCATTGCATATGTTACTATTTTACAGCAGTTTTGAATTTTTTATGACAACCCTTTTTTGGGAAGGGCTATCCTTAGGTAGGGCGAAGTATGTTCCATAGGCTGTGGCTGTTAGCACAAACGACCGTTGTATCTGGCACCGTTTGGCCGCAATTTGCGATGTAAGTTTTGACTAGGGGTTGTGAGCCCCAAGTTTTAGGGGAAGGGTAGTTGTATGGGTTGGAGATAGGTCCTCTCTGTAGCCCGGTGGTATATAGGCTCCCCATAGTAACCGTAGGCCTATCTCTCTCCGTTTTCACATTGCTCCACCTTGTCACGGTCTGACGGACAGAGAGATAGACGGAATTGGTCTAGCAAAATGCGGAACTGTGCACTAAAGTGCATCGGCCGCCAAAAATTGACTGCACTCGCCGACGCGTGATCCGTTTGCGATAGCCGGTCAAAATAACGCACGTAGGCTTTTTTTGTACTCAATATAACTGATGTGCTACGAAGGTCAAGATAGCTGTCGACATTACCATTTAGACCCCTGCAAGAGCGAAGAAGAATGTAGCCCTACGTGATCAAGTCACGTGAATAAATGAAGTAATTCATCCAAGAGACATGGTTTTAAGCCTATAGTATCAGAATATTTAAATATATGCGTTCTGGTATCGCGTGAATTAATATTCGTACAGTTTGTTATCGTAACAGCTAAATATTTCATATATGGCTATTAAAAATTCACTCACTACAAACAGCTGTTTTTGCGATTTATAACATTAACACTACTGTTCGGTCTGTCATCGCCGATGCCGAAGTGTCTCTAACTTCTGGTGTTTTGGCGTGGAGCGATGGAGCGTATATACGCATCGGATGGGTTTGCAGCTGTCGTACGCAGTGCTCGGCGAAAAGGTCATTTCCCGTCGTCGTATGGGCATACAGGGGCGGACCCGAACTCGTCCTAACTTAAGAGGGACGTCAGCGTGGGCGGAAATGCATCGATTTGTATGAGAGAAAGAGGCCAAGTGGGAGGCGTGTCGGTCGGCAGCGTTGAACATTCCGGCGAATTATAACTACATTAGAATCGTGCGAGACAGGTTCGGACGGCTGACACCAGACGGCGACAGCGCGTACACAATATTCAGACGTCCATCTGATGTGTACGACTCAGCGACTGTGCAAAGCGTTGGCAGAAGTCTTCTCGCGAGACGTCAGCTTCTGCAGGGGCGCGTCCACTCCCGCAGGAGCCGCGCGGACAATAGCATGTCGACGGATTTGGAAAGCAACCCCGATCTTTGGCCATTAAGCTGTTGGCGATAGTTATACCGTTCTTACAACGCCCACAAACTTGCCCTGCTTGTCGACACCGATCGACTGCTCGCTTTTCCAGACACACACAAATTCAGCCATTAAATACTTTGCCGCAATATAGGAATATTGATTTTAACCCCTTTTGTCGCTATAATCAAATCAGTTACCTGTTAATTATGTTAAAATGCTCTACGTGCGTGTTATTTTACTAAAATTTAGTTCACGTACTTGTATGTATGTATAATTCTGAATGGCCGTGCATCCAATATTGTAGGCCTAATCATTCGGAGGCCTTCAGGGTAAACGTTATATAAAACTGTAACTTTGCCGAACTTTAACCGATCAGAACCAAACTTTGGTGAATGTTAATGTGCCACAAAGGAAACCCACATGAAATTTTTGGCTTCGATTGCCAGCACGGTGCTCCACACTGCTGCGCCGCGTCTTTTTTCTGTTTGTGTGTTTACAACCCGTTCGACCCTTCGACGAGCTCATGTGTCCGTTATTAAAACTTTGGGACCTGCCGGAAGAATAGTTCTTTGTGCCATGTATATTCCGAGTCAGTGAACATTGGCTAGACGTGATTTGAAGGCGTGGATATAGAACGGTAGCCGTGCATGCATATACTATAGTCCTATTATACTCGTGTACATTGGTCTTAGACAAATGTTTGCATAGTTTCTCTCGTTAAGTGCGTGTCAGCGACCGTGCGACACTATGCATGCCTGTTATTATTATGCCGTTCGTCGCACAACGATATCGTTCCAAAGTTGACTCGGTCGACACGACGCTGACCGCTGATGATGTTTACCTATATACCATACGTCAGCGTACAGTATATACACCGGCCGTCATCGTCAGCAGACCCCCGATGTCCACCCGTCAGACCGCCCGCCCGCTGTGCCGTTGTTAATCCACCTCATTAGCCGGCGATGATCTGTTTGTCTTTGACGTCGGGTGGCAATTAGTTGGCCATGTCCACAGCGAGCGGTGTAATCCAACCCGGCAAGAGAAGATCCCGCGGTCTGGCGCCGTCGGCAGTCCAGACATCCGATCTACCACGTTAGGAACCTCCTGTGTGCCACGGTTGCTCGCCGTGATCAGAACCGTGTGGAACATGCAACAACAACTTCGTCGACCGAAGCCGATGACGTGGTGACGTGTATATGAGCCGACGGCGTTCCGTGCGAGTCCTGCACGAGAAGAGTTCAATTGTGAGAAACTGACACGCGTCCGACGAGCCAGCGGTCGGATGTGGTCGATTCAGCTCTTCGACCACCACATCTGTCGTCACTCATGCCGCGAGGACGCTGCAGTAACTGACCAGATGACGATGTTGTCTGATTTACGCTGACGTCGACGCCAGTTAATTCGAAACAGCTCAGCGTGAATTTGAATGCGTTCCGACGACCATGACGCGCGGCGCCGTGTAACCGTATTGGGATCAGTTTGCGCTCACATATGACTTGGTTCATATTAGTACAGTGCGCTTGCGATTAGGCAAGCCAACAAGATCCATGCTGAGATACGTACTAAAGTCTAACAATACGACGCTATGCAGAGTGCATTATTGTTATATGAATTCTCTCAGCCCGTTTGCTTGTCTGTCTCAGACACTCCGGTAGCCTATCGTATTAAAATGGCTGAACGTTTCATAGAAATTAATTTACCTTCTGATAGCCCCATCATTGTATTTTTCTGGGCACTAATTATCCTTACGAATTTCCGATGCATGCTATCACTCCTAACAGCGGGAACCTTTGGTTATAGATTAGTGAAGAATTTCGGCGTTTTCGCTACGCTCGGCTGACGGCTGTGTTCTGACACATTGGTTCGACTAAATACCGTCATACATTCTGAAACAAAGCACAAACTGAAACAAAACGCTGAAACAGCCTGAAACAGTTTTAGGCTTGTTCCAGCTTCATTAGCATATGTTTCAACATGCGAATAGATAAGCCAATGAGGTTGAAACAAGCCTAAAACTGTTTCAGGCTGTTTCAGTGTTTTATTTCAGTATTATTTCAGAATGTGCGACGGCCTTAAGTTCACTACACGGCTGGGGACAGTATATTATTTCACAATTACCGCGTCCGCTTGTGCTATTCACCGACGTTGGCCAGACTATGTCATTAACAATCAAGACCTTAATTCCTTTTTGTTTTATGCTGATCTTTATGCTAATCGCGGTATACAACATGACTTGGTCTAGACTGGAGTTTGATTTTGAGTAACGAGAGATCCATAAAAAATTTTCACTTTCTGTTGAAGTGGCCTGGTAGCAGCAAGAAAAACAATAGCCTATACGAACACAGTTCGTCGGTCATAATTCCCTAATTTGTTACATACGATATGTGCAAAATCGGTCATTTTGTTTCAGTGCCGATAGGTCAAATTTGACTAAAATTCGAAATCGATTGACGGAGCGATTTGTGATACGGCCCTACGGGCAAACTGTCGATGATTTGTCGATGTTTGAATACCTGGTGATTAGCCAGTATACATTTGAGGCTAGAAGCAGGTAGAATGGACCTTGCGGCAGTCATAACGCCACACATCGCTGTTGGCAAGGTTAACATCGCAGCACAGTGGCTGCGTTTGTCTTTTGCATCCGTTTTTACTAGCCTTTACTGGTCCGGTGGAGTCTGTTGCTTGAACTCGGGTCGGTCTGGCCCATTAACACACAATGTCGGCTTCTGTTTCGCTTATTTCTGCCGCCTTCTGATTTCTGCCGCACAATTACAGGCATACCTGGTGGCGCAGCGTCTCTTTCAGCGTCGATACAAGTAATATCTGCGACAAACAAATTATTAGATGCGAACTAATAAGCTGACCGGTCTATTGACATTAATCAGAAAATGAAAAATAAACCAAATTAAACTAAAAACAATGACCAGGAAGTCAGACCGTGTCGAACGACCTCTCGGATTATTGTTTGAATACAGACCACAATAGGTACTGGTATTCTTATCAATGTTTTATTACAGAAGCCTTAGGCGATAACCAATCATTGCCTGCAGTTATGCTGACCCCGAAAACCTGACACAGGTATACTATAAGCCTACCTGGACGGGTATGCTGTATTTCCAAGCTGTAATAAGAAATATTTTAGATTGTGACTAATCTAATTACTCCTCGCGCATTATTTTCTCCCATATTCCTGCAAATCTCCTCTCTGTTTCATGCAAGTGGCTCGGACAACCCATTCCAGCGATATATTCCTTCGAAATTTTCCAAGATGTCGGTTGGCCGCCATCTTGGCTTTGATTGAGCCCGATATAGGGCCATTCGATGAGCCGACCCCGAAAACCCTACAGAACCAAAAATGAAGTGGATCGGATGAGCTATCGCCGTTTGAATTTTTCCAAATGAGTGTAAGTTGGTCGGTCGGTAGTCAATGTTATATGCTTACACTGATCTCATGTACTCATCTTCGCTACGTTAGAAACCGTAAGAAACGTAGCGCGCGAGGAGTAAAAATTTACACAAATTCTATATGTTTTAGACATTGAGGCGCTGCGACGCCTATTTTACTGACTGTCGATGTACCAGCTGTCTGGCTGTATGTGTTGCGCGTTGATCGACGGATTTGCGCTATCGATAGTTTGCGTGTTCGCGTGACTGTCGAGAAATCGCGCAATCAGTCGATTGTTGCGCCAAGGAGCGATCGTCCAACAGCGCAGCAGCGCCATTGATCGATAGTGTAAATCCGTCGATCACGCGTAACAGAGATTTGCGATACCGTAAATACAGCGTACAACGAGTAACACAGCGATAACACACGATACAATAAAATACATGTACTGCATACATTCGCTAAAAATTAAGGTTAAAGCCATCAAAAGTTCTTAAGAGGAAAATACAGAACTACTGGGTGTCACTTGCCATATGGGATCACACAATATTATCTGACGCAAGCGAACACACCCCGCCTTAACCATAGCCAGTCATGCTGGTGCTCGATTTACCTACTCCGGAGGGATGGAAGGCTGAGTTGATCTAGGTGACTTGATTACGCCCCGGCCGGGAGTCGAACCCGCGACCGCTTGATCGAAAGTACGACGCCCTAACCGCTGCACCACCAGGACACCAAAGGTAACACCTGACCAGAAAATTAAAGAAAAACTTTAAAAAACGGCTAAGCAGTAACTGCAAATCGGCCCCGAGTCCAGTTCCATGGATGATATAGTCCTGAACGTATCAGCAGAGTATTTCAGAAGATACAGACTGCATGATGCTGCATGATGCTGGAACCTGAAGGTGACATCGCTTTATGCGCCCGACTTTGGCCCTATATAATCCCTTAATTACTTACTTACTTACTTACTTTGATTGCACTGTGATGACATTGTGTGTCACATGCAGATTCGTCTTCATCATCCTCATCGTCTTCATCAGTTGCTCCGCTGACTCCAAGCACACATCAGAAACTCTCGCAGGCGATACTCGACATCTTCCGCAGCTTCGGCGACGTACAGCGACGTCTCGCCATTCCACGAGGTACAATCCACAAGCGGACTTAGACACCCCATACACAATTGTTCATAAGATGTTCAATTATATTATTATTATAATTATTG
>Ga0056114_1000605_pt1 | contig 13292 bp, 12 predicted proteins | sample WorMetHERISLAND1_FD_77005 | JGI IMG/M metagenome (GOLD analysis project Ga0056114, IMG submission 77005) | Marine gutless worms symbiont microbial communities from Max Planck institute for Marine Microbiology, Germany - Olavius loisae HERON... ...
GATTCAAAATTGCTAACTGCTGACTAAATTCAGTGACCTGCCGGCTGCCAAAATAATTCAATGCATCTCTACCATTGTGAATGTTACAGCAGAAGTAAGGTTGAATAACAGTACATTGATTGATGGAGGTCTGTTGCATTTTCTTTACTTTTTTGAAAACATTCACAATTATTTCAACTGTTCACTGCTAGTTCGTTTGCAACTGCTTAATTTTAAGTAAATAAGTTGAATTACAGTAGCCATAATAGGCTAATAGCTGGTAATGTTGATCGCGTGACAAATCCGTATCCGAATCCGAAGGATTTTGCACATGAAATCCGCATCCGATGGATGCGGATATTGGCGGGCTCCGTCACATCCCTAAATGAGACGTATGATGCCAAGACGAGACGTAAGAGTGACGAGACCGATACAAGACCGAGATGAGACGTTGAAAACAACGAGACGTTCAGTCGAGACTTTTGAGCCGTGACTACAACGTCAACTGTATAATGTGTAGGCCTACATAAAGGCACACTCTTGTGAGTTTGTATCCATGTTGTCATGATGTGTGTTTTAATAGGCCACAGTGCCAGTGACTCAAACTAGACCTACTATAGGTGTCAGGCTGAGCTATAATTTGAAGCCTAATTTCAGCTGTGTGGCTGTTTTGAAAATTAAACTTTCAGCAATAAAGATTTGAGTGCCGATAACAATCATGTTTCCACTTCAAAACACGATCAGTTGTTCCAGAAGCAGAAATTAATGCAAACCAATTCTTTAGTCACATCCATGACATTCATGTTTTTAAGTGATAATGTCAAACAGTTCACAGTTCAGAAACAGACAAAATCTCTATTCTCTATAAAGGTACTGAGGCCTATTTCAAAATAGTCATACTTTCACCGGCTTATCCACCGCTAATTAAATAATAATGAAACACAACTTTGCAAATTTGGCTAAGTTATAAGTTTAACATTTGAAATACTATGTAAATGAGACGTATGATGGCGAGACTGAGATATTAAGGGGTCACAGAGAAGAGAAACTGAAATAACTCTCTACAAAGTCACAAGAATACAAAGCAGATGTGCTAGCAAAGAGATGTCAGGTTGCGACAAGTGTCATTGCAGTGTTATGACTAGTGACTAGTGTACCAGTGTGTCTCTGTTTCACAGACGAGCTAGAGCCGTGTGCCGTTGATTGACCCTGGATTGTAATCATTGCTATCGACGCTGCCGATGTGGCAAGCACGGCTGGCAGCAAGGAAGGTGTCGGCGTCGAGTGATGTCGATATGTCGACACAGAAGAAGAACTCTGTGACGCGCTGTCAGCGTCGACGCCATTTGTGTCGACTGGTGACAACAGTGACTTGGACTCATGTTGAGTTGAGTCCACCACATCCGGCAAACCACCCGACGTTGACTGTTCCTGGACTACTGCAACACTGTCCCTCACTAAACAGTTACCAGCACTCGTCCTCTTCCTGAATACTGGAACTGGAGGCCGGCTTGGCTTCTGTGTGCTGTCTGGCAAACTGCTCTTTCTATAGCCAGACTGTGGCACTGTGATCTCAACGGTTGGTAATGCGTCAATGGTACAACTGTCTTTCATCTCAGACACAATGCTCAGACTTTCACTACTGAACTCTAAACACAGACACAAATGCAATACGTTTATCCCAAAGTCACTAACAGACAAATACAATCCATTCTGAGTCCATTTTCTAACTCAATAAGAAATACACAGTCTAATAATTAACTCCAAACAGAAAGACAATAGGATTTAGAAGATGTGGAGACAACAGATGATTTCTGCCGCTGTAAAGCATGGTTACAAATAACAGCAGAAGTTCATTTCGCAAGTGCCTTCGTCGTCGTTATCTTCAGCCAGCTGATGGCATCCTCATCTGCTTCATGGAGGCTCAACAAGCCACCACCCAGTTTTGTGAGCAGACACGAGTCGACAATGTGCTCCATGATCTGTTGCTCTTCGCAATCACAGAGTGGAGATGAGGCAAGACCCCATTTATGCATGTTAGCACGACATGGGCCTTGGCCTGTGCAGAAACGGTTTGACGGTGTCCAGGAATGGTGCGGCAGGTTGAAGCCAGGCTGTTGGATAGTAGGGTCACATACAAGATGACTGTTGACCACAGCAGCCGACAACCAGTCTTCTTCCCACTGCGCTCTTTGATCGACAGGAGTTGTGTCTGCCCTGATAGGGCGTCGAGCTACAAGTCGTTTTTGCAGGTGGTCAAACACATCGGCATACAGAGGCCAGTTTGGGTGGGCCTCGATGTTACAAAGCAGTTTGTCTGTGGTTGACCAATGACGTAGAGCCGGAGGAGCAATGTTGGCCAGCACAGGTAGCCACGGGGTCTGCGTAGGCCACACACAGCCTGATATTAGACGCAGAAGTGGGAAAGATAGACAGCAATCGGAAGGAAACTACATTTTCAAAGAATTAACACTATCCACTGCAGTGGATCAAACAAAATGGCATACAATCACGAGACAGACTGATGTAATTAACAGATAGATAGATAGTGCATGGTTTAACGTCTCCACCAACACAGTATAGGTTATACGGGAGACGGTTTTTACAGGTCAAAAGACCCAACCAACAGTATCAAAGTACTGAAGGCACACATAGATTACACAATTAACAGAAAAGCACAATAAGCATACACATAAAGACAAAACACAGCAAATCCCCTAGTCTACACTAATATGGGGTGACTAGGGGACAGCTCCCACAGAGGGCAGGTTCACTAGGCCTGAACGGCGGTGGGGCTGCCGCCGTGGTACCCCCAACTCAGGATGGGCCACTGCCCGCTTCTAGCCAGCTATCTACACCGTACTGGACGACAACAATCTCCGATGTGTTCACACAGCGCAGGTGAAGACGAGACAGCACAGCATCTTCATCTTCACTGTCCGTCCCTCATTCAGGCATGCACCTCCACCAACTACATCAACTCAACTTACCCTCAATGCATGTGGTCCTTTCTGGAGTCGATCTGGGCTGTGACACGCCCCCCAACCTACGAACATTGTTACTGGAAGACGAACTCACATGCTGACAGTTCACTTGTATAGCACTAACACGACATAGGAATTGACACACCACAGACAAGAGACTGCTGTAGAGAAGTTAGTATCGTACTACAAGACACAACAGGACTAAGGCAATGTCTAGTTTTATCCAGTAACACACGTCCTAAAGTATCACATTCACAGCACTCTGTTGACCTGCGGTTGATCTTGGCCGTATCTTCCGCATGCAAACTGCTCGTCGTAAAGAATCCTGAATAACACCATAAACACATACGTGTTCCTTTATTCACTGAACAGTCTTACTATGTAGCTGAATTCATTCATTAAACTATGTTTGTGTAACTGTGATTTAATAAATGCACAAAATGATCACAGATTCTGCAAAACGACTGCAAAGCGGCTGCAGAAATCCAGGCAAACTGACAGCAACAAAACATAAAGCAAATGTCTAATCTTTTTCTTCTTTTGTGGCGTCCTGGTGGTCTCCGCCACTTCTCCAAAGGTGCAGCTGTTAAGATCTTCTTGGCATCTGTTTCGTCTAGCAATGTGACCAAACATAAATTTATACGAAGGCAGGCAGTTCAATGTTATCACACTTAAGTAAAACCTGAGATCAGTGGCACTACAGCATTATAGTGTTGACATTAGACTCACAGCAAAGTGACCGCTGCAATGAACTGCTTTTACAAGATGATTGATTCAAGTCTAAAATTCATTGCTGAATAAACTCTGAGCTGAAACAAATACTGTACGTACTGCAGCCTGTTCAGGCACATCTTCAGCCATGGAAGCAACGTGTGATTCGTGTTTCAACGACAACGTCTGATTCTGTAACAGCAGCCATCGACAATGAACTGAAATCAACACTGTCTATAATGCTGTACGTTCACATTGCAAGCCACCAAACACTGACAGCATAGCAAAGGTGATGTGTTTTCAGTAATGACTTTTGTGCACAGCTGTTTGTTTGGATGTTTGTCAACACAGAAAAACTCATGAATCGCTGCAAGTATTGTCATGAAATTTTCACAGAATCAATGCCAGCATAAAACGCTCGTAAAAGTTTCAAAATAAGGTCACTGGGACAAAACTGTTCTGACACGCCAGCAGTATGAAAACTTACGCCCATTTTCAACGTGTGAAATCTGCCACGGGAACGTGTGTACGTTGACATAACGTGTCTGACATGGTAGTTTCAGTAATGTCTGTCTGTCTGTGTGTCTTGAACCATTTAAGATATCATCAAATGTGATGGCATCCAGCCGAGGACAAAAGCTTGTATTCAATGCCGTCAGTGTTCTAGTTAAGACACTGAGTTTGCGATGCTTGGTCAATGGTCATTGAATGAGGATTAGTGCTTGCCATCTCTGCAGCACAGCACCCAATGATATGAACAGAAATAATGAAACCTGAATACACACTACAAATAGGTAGGATGAATTCAATACTCATACTTACAACACCAAGACCACAGATCAAGATGGAAATGTCTACACTTAACAACAAGATTCAAACATCCGAGTATAAGATCATGTTGAAGCTAGTGACCACAACCAAAACAAACACAGACAACTTACAACTCAAATCTGAGCAAGAGTGGACCAAAACTGACATTGCAATGAAAGCAAAATCAATAAAAAAAACAAAACAATACTATGTCAGCAATGATTAATTAATTTCACATAATCATCAGTACCTGCCTATCTTGTGTAATCAGTGATCAGATACAAGAACTAACCAAAGTTTAGAGGTCTGAGACTGAGATCAAGATCAAGACTTAGCAGTTCAAAATGAAGTTAGAAAACATGACCTTCAGTTATCTCATGACCAAGCAGCTGAGCAGTGAGACTGATATGAAACAACAGCTAAGCCCAGTGAGCAGTTCCTGTCATCTAAAGAGTAAAGAACCAAGACTTAGCAGTTCTCAAGACCAAGACCAAGACCCTCAAAAACACACTGTTCAGCTGACACCGACGAGAGACTGAAGACATGAGCTAAGTCCAGTGACCAGTTCCTTTGCCTATCTTGTGCAATTAACATTCCACAGACAACAACCAACCAACATTTAAAGGTCTGAAACTGAGACCAAGATCAAGGCTTAGCAGTTCAAGATTGAGTTTGAGTTATTATCTCAAGACCAAGCAGCCGAGCAGTGAGGTGAGGCTGACATGAAATAGAAAACACGAGCTGAGTCCAGTGAGCAGTTCCTCGTCATCTTCTCACCTAAAAAACCAACCAAAACCAAGACTTAGCAGTTCTCAAGACCATGACTCTGATCTCAAGAACTCTCGAGCATGCAGCTGAGCCGTGACAGATACTGACGAGAGACTGGAGACATGAGCTGAGTCCAGTCAGCAGTTCTTCTGTCATCTTCTCACACAGGATGCTAGCGACGTTGAAGTTGACAACATCGACGGCGTTGAGGACGCTACAGCGGAGATAACGTGATATCAACTGTGAGACGTCGACTGTAGTCACCGTGATGTTGTTCTTCACGTCGTCATGTATCTACCATCACACCATCAATACTCATTGACAGACATCAACACACTCACCTTGACTATTACAACTCTATGCTGCTTGGAACATCGGCTGACAATACTCACACACTACAGCGAGCGAAGACTGCCTTGCTCGAGTGGTAAACTCACTACTTTGTCAATAACTAGCCACCTAATGACTGCCTCTGATTGATTCCACATAGTTGTGCTTTATAACTGGACATGATGGAACATGACAGAGTGACAAATAACAGAACGTTTCTCACAGACATCATACAATCACCCACCAATATCATCGTATATCATCTCAGTCAGCTGTGTTGGCTAATGGGTAAACACTAAAACTAATTCACTTGCTATTATCACTCACTCGGTTAAATGACATTTTCTTGTCATCTTTGTCTAAATAACATCATCCCAGCCAACACTTGATGGATTGACAAAATGACTGACTGACTGCATTGTTGCACACAACGCAGCATCATTGTAAGAGTTAGTCAGCAATGCTAGTTGACACAGGACATAAAGTTACAACCAACACGCTACCTACTGGTAATGTATGTCAGCAGATCCTCACCATCTCTTCAACAGCCACATGCAATACCGTTACTAGCTAGATAAAGACAACGTTCGTTCGTTTGAACTGTTGGAACAGTACGCCCGATTCACTCAAAGACACTGCACTGTCACAACCTTCTTTACACAGACACCTTGATTCATTTCTCTTTTCTTATGAAGCCAAACTGCTATCATGACATTCACCAGACTCTGGTAGTTGATCAACTGACGTCACATGCCTGTTTCGGTTTACTCTGCTGACACAAGTCTACACTAAAGACATCACCATGGCTCACTGCTGCCTTGTTAATGATGCTACAAGTACATATGTGGATCACATACAACACTCGTATAAACTGCACGGACCTTAGAACTAAACGCTGTCGGACATTTGAACTCCGCTTGCTGTAACATCTCCGACATCAACGACTACAAGTGAACAATATCAACATCTCAACAACAGAGCAACACAGGCAGCTCCTTATATCATTTCAACACACACAGTCATTCAAACTCATCATCATACAAAACACCATCTACACGTGCAATACACACACACATAATGCCATTTGTACAAATATGGACTGCTATAGAGGGCAACAGTGCTTCCCGAAGCCATCCGAAAATATGACGATTTTGGGAGTAATTTTCGGCCAAGGGAACACGATGCAAACCAAGGGGAAAAAATCACACTGTTGCATGAAATTATCAGTCCATATTTGTTTTGTTATACCATCATCAAAGTTTGATGCATACACAAATTATATAAGCAAGGACATAGAAATGTATTAATTTCTCTGGCTGAACTTCATTAGAGACATAATAAATGACAAATGCATTAAAAATTTTAACGTATCTTCAGACTAAAACAAAAACAAACAGACACGTATGTGTCATAAACTATGTTCAGGCTGCCATTTTGTGGCATAGGCCCACAGACCCTGTAAACCACTATTCACTGTCATTAAAATTCAACACGTAGGTCACAGTAATCAGTTGGTTCACTAGTTTCGATACTGTACGGGTCAGACCTGTATCTGGGTGTTGGTTGCCTGTTGCAAGTCTTCAGCAACAGTTTGCAATTGTTTGTGCAAAATGCTTTTGTCGTCATCGACAGACGACACAACGCGACAGAAGTCTGTCAGCAGCTGTCGACACAACATCATGTCACCATCGCTCACCTATTATTAGTGTTCATGTCACCATCAGTTCATCAGTACTGTGCGAATAGTGTTTTTTCAATTCGAATCGAATCGAATAGTTATCGTCGATCTCAAAAGTCACCAGTAGTAAGTACTTGTCTAATAAATTCAACATTTTTATAGCACGGCACTGTTGTGGTTTGTTATACAAGTTTCAGTACTTGGTGGGCCATAATGGGCCAATATAACATTGATTTTGTTGGTTGCTAGGCATGGTTGCTAAGGCAAAAAATCAGCGGCATTCTGTTTAAAAAAGAAGCTTTCTTATACTTTTTTAAGTAAGAAACTGGTACGGTAAGTATTCGAAAATTTCGAATAATTGTACTCATTTTGAATCGAATACTGAAGTAACTATTCAATTTGATTCGAAATTTCAAATATTCGCACAGCACTACAGTTCATGCATCTACTACTAGTGTCAACTGCATCACACCACTGCCAGGTAATGATCAACAGACACACGTCCACGTTAATCTCTTCTATCGTATCGTATCGTATCGTGGCAGCTGGTAAAGACGCTCTAGAGCTTCTGTTTCATGTTTTATGCTCCTACTGCACTCAACTTCACGAGATGAGCTGAGTTGAGTGGGATTTAATGTTCTGCTCAACAAACTGTCCAGGCGATCTTCCCAGATAATCTTCTGACTGCGGTAAAACACCAAGTTCTCAGCCAATCTCATGAATGGTACAGAGACAAGTATTTTCAAGTAAATTTAGTGTCGACTAAAAAGAGTTGAAAAACAATTCAACACGCAATCAACAATCATGTCTACAATGAGTGACAAAGCATACAGCATCAAGAAAATGACGATTGACTAGCTTTTGAGTAATAGCATGGACCAACAACACATTTTCACAGTAAAGCCTACATCAACTAATAATATGCTTCATAGACAATCACTAGATCAACAATTTAATTATCTGTTAACAGTTAAGCAATGCTCTTGTAACCTCTCTTGCAGCGACAGTGTCTCTAATGAGTCCAAGGCCTCGACCAATTTCCTCCTGTACTTCCTCTGACAGAAGGCAGTCCTTCATCAGTCGACCAATCACAGAGTCCAGCTCACGAGACCTTCTCTCAAGCAACTGTTGCACACACACACAACCTGTGTCACTCGACGTCATCACTACCTGTCTGCCGTACATGGCATGACTCAATCGTTGTCAATCAACTTTTCTGATCGCCGCTGCTCGTATCTGGAAGGTTTTGCCGTGCCACGTCACATCCACAGCATCTCTGCCAGTTTTCTGTAGCTGCCTAAAGACCCAACTTTTCGCATGTTCATTCCCATGACATTCATAGTGCCTATAAAGTGACATCATCATCATTTCACACTCGTCAATCTTAATACTAACTTACTAACTCACACAGATCACATCAGTCAGCCTCTACAACTGAGATGTATTATCAAATGAAACTAGTGATAGAAAAACCGATCAACAGTGAAGACAAACGTTAGCAAGAATGACTTATACTAAGCTGTAACAACACAAAAGTAATAATTAACTGTCAAAAAGTTATAACCCAACAACGTTACATGTCTAGTGGTTACATGCAAGTGAACCTGCTGCGAGGAAGACACAATCAGACTGTGTTGCATTCGATAAATGTTTTCAACTGACAGTTTCTGTGGCGTGTTGTTTCTCTGTAGTGCAGCTTCAATCTGCATAGGTAAACATATCATTGTATTAATGTTAACCAAACCCAAACTATCAAAAAGTGTCTCACACTATCACATTCAGTAAGACAATTACATAACCGAAAATACAATGACTCGACCTTTGAAGTCAATAATTAAACAATTAAATTCTGTTATATCAACGTTATTCTCAAATGCCTACACTGGCTTAAGATGAACAAAATGCATAAAAATGAATAAAATCCAACAGGCCGCAGTTGTACTCCTACTAAACAGAACTGCTCTAGTGTATACCAATCCAAAGCCAGAATCAATCCACGGGGTCCAGATGTGTTGACTCTGAGTTGGGCAATACAGGGCTCAGTTTGCCATATGGTACCAGTACAAGCAGAGCATCAAATAAACAGACACAAAATGGTTTGAACGGCTGTTTTCCAGCTGATTTCCTGCAGCAAATGTACATGTCTAGCTCGAAGGAAAGTAAACTCTGTGTAGATGCAGAGCCAACACTTGATAAATCCTGTGATGCAGACTCTTGACCTTTTGAATCCAAATCATCAGGCTTAAAATTTAAAAGTAAGTTAAGTAGATTTATATAGCGCATAATGTGTAATACCTCTAATGCGTTGTATGCACTAGTACTCAGCAAACAAATGAGTTTTAAGTAACTGTCTGAAACTGTTCGCAGTTAACAATGGTTTACGCAGTTTGTCGCTCAGGCAGTTCCAGGCAGCCGGACCCGCGACAGAAAAAGCCCGATGACCATATGTGGAGAGATTGTGTCGAGGGACAAGTAGTCAACGACGACTGGCAGAACACAGATGACGCCGTGAGGCAGGAGGTAGGAGTGCAGCAGTCGGTCAGGTACGAAGGAGCCTTGCCGTGAAGACAGTTATACACCATCATCGCGAGTTTGTACTTTACTCGCTCCGGAACATCGAGCCAATGAAGGTCAACATGCATAACTTTGGGACAGTCCACGATCAAACTTCTTCGTGCCACTGAGAAGACGTGCTGCAGTACTGGTTACAAGTACTAATGTACAACTTTCAAGTCACTCTGCTCAGAGGTTTTCAATTTATCACAATACTGAACATGACTGTAGACAGACAGAAAGACCGAGGCTATATTTCTAGCTGCACACTGAGCACTGATAACTAACTGAAGTCACTGAAACATCAGAATCAACTGCAGTAGAAACACTTACCTGCATCACAGCAGCCTCTGTTTTCTCGTGATTCACTCGCAGTGCCACTGCAACATCACTCACTGGAGTGATCAACGCAGTCATCGTCTGATTCCTGTACACACACAGTTCACAGGCTACGTACATCATTCTTCGTTTGTGTGACGTAGTAGCTGAAAAGTAGTTAACTACTTCTGACTAGTTTGCTAGAGTAGTTAAACTACTGTTGTTACAACACAACCCAAGGTGTGAAGTCATGTTGACAAATATTGCAGCTGCCATAACTCACAGTTTCATGTCACAAACTAAGTGCTGTACCAGCAAGACTGGCAATTTGTCAATCAAATGTCTAAACCATCCGTCGTTCAATAAGATTCCAATATTCGGCACACGGTGCATTCAAATGTGAATTTGGTTGTCCATTACCGGTTCAAAGCATTTACTTAGTTACACAGCACTTTACAATGATTTTTGACCTATTTAGTTTCTGGATCTTCACTGCCTACAATGCTTCATACAATCATATATGATATAGCCCTTACCTGCGTGCTTAAAATGCTGTTAAAACCTTAACCATCACACAATCATGTCTTGCCAACAACCACAGCGAAACAATTCACCTCTGCATCGCTGCCGCAACGTCACAGAAACCTTGTGGTGACGTGTTATTACGATCCCAACGCACAACTGACAACTTCCGGTTCAACTGTAGAAGTTTTGACAACGCTCTTGCACTGGAATCACCGCCGTGATTGCCACTGTCGATAGATTAAACAAAAATGCACTGTATCAGACACGGCAAAATATGCACAAAAACCAGCAGTAATAAGTCAAATATATTATTAAATACACAAGAATTTGACATGAAAAATTTATCACGCACAACGTTATCTAAAAAACACCATAGTACATCAAAATATAAACATAAACTATAAGCAAGTGGAGAATTGGTGATATGGATTGGATTGAGTAGTGTTTTACGTCCCCGCCAACACAGTATAGGTTATATGGGAGACGGTTTTTACAGGTCAAAAGACTCAACCAACAGTATCAAAGTACAGAAGGAAAATCTACAAAGGAAAACAACCCAGAGAACAAAGAAAACACAAAATACACATAAAATAGTAGACAAATACAGCATACAAGTATAACACAGCAAGTCCCCTAGTCTACAATAATATGGGGTGACTAGGGGACGGCTCCCACAGACGGCAGGGTTGCCAGGCCTGAACGGCGGTGGGGCTGCTGCCGCGGTACCCCCGTGAATTGGTGATAGCTTGGCTAGATGGCAGTATTCAACAACGTGAAGGTTAGTGGAGTATGCGTGTACTTGTACAAGGGCATCATCTCAGATCAACTCAGCCCGACTTCCACCACCTCTACAGGCATGTGCAACGAGATCCAGTGAAAGAAGTAAACATACACACCACGTGATGCTTTAGCCCTTCATCATCTGTCAAGTGAAACAGTTAAACCCTGCTATTTACTACGACTACCGGTACTACTAGTGTGGCTGATCGTTACAGACACGGGAGATCAATGCATGCACAATGCACATGACCTGTGTAATACTGATCTACCGGTACTTTATAAGTGCACAAATAAAATGACACAAAAGATTACCTGATGTCCAGTTCAGTCAATGACTTGTTGAAGGCAAGAGCATTAAGAATTAATGTTAACTCGTTGCGAAGTCGCATGTCATCGACTGACAACGCCTCCAAACACTGCGCAATAACGACACAGCGGTATCATTACAAACTGCGCAATGCAGCATGTTTTCCTAAACCCAATTGACTCTTCGAATGTGGTATGCTTCAGGTTCTGAAAGGTCAAGGCTGCTGTAGCTAATAGCTTAGCTAATATAACGCTGAACATCCACTGCTGTCATTTACCGGGTACTGCCTAAAAGCAGATTAAATGTGAAACTATATAAATAAGTAACAACAACGCCATGTTGCATCTGCTTTTAAACATAGCGCAGAGTGACCCTGCAAGGTCATCCAAGGTTGATTTTGACACCGACTGGAAGCACATATGGTACTTCCTACTGGTTCTCAATAGTAACCTTGGTCCTATCTTGCCCTGTTTCAGAGATATTAGAGCTTTTGTATGTCAAAAGCCACTTTATTCAATACCCCGCCCCTATATAGGCCATACTGGCAGCCAGTAAAGGTTTCTGAGCGCAGGAAGTGACATGCTTATGTTGCCATCTTCCAGTGACTAGTCAGGCAGCAGCATATTGGACTGAACCCCGAATTACTTCTAGTTAGGCAACAAGTTCGCCAGTAACTAAAATGTGTGAAGTCTTGTAAAGCAAATGTGTCATGAATTTACATCTGCAAGCAATTGAGGAAGAAGGTGCATTTTGTGACGACAGACAGACAAATGCCACATGAACAGACAATGTCATGTTGACCTGACAGATAGAGAAACAACAAGACAACAGTATGAAGGACTGAGAGAAGCTGACTGACCGAGTGTTCATCAAGAAGCATTTGTACAAGAGCATCAGTCAACTGCGGCAGTGACTTGCTACTCCCCAGCACACACATCACACACAGTGCTGTAAGTTACCTATTAATCATATATGTCAAAAGCAAATGTGACATACACAATGTACCATAAAACCACATAAATATGCTTGTAGAAAACAAACAGAGGGTTAAATTAGTGAAACTTAACTCATTTACAGAGTTTTACTGATGCTGTTGATTGGCTATTTTAAATTATGTTGATTGTTAAACATTCTTTGCAAATAATGACATCAATAATTACGTCTTTATTTATTCTTTGAAAAAATGGCTTTTGCGGATGAAGATGAACATGTGATAAAAATTTTAGACTGGCAAAAGGTTACAGTGCCAAACAGTTGTCAAAGATCATTTCCCGAATAGCAGTGCCCACTTGGAGCATTAAACCATCTTATTTGCAAAATTAATAATACTGGTGTTAAGTTAGGACGATTAAGTAGTAGGGTTAACGGTTAACCGGCTAACCGGTTAACCGTTTACAAAGCGCCGGTCCGATTACAAAAGCAGCAGTCTTTTTAACCGCATTGGGCCGTCAGTGCTTTGTAATGAAAGCAAACACTATTCGTTGACTCTTCACTGGTAGCAGGAATGATTAATGAAGCAACATCGGCGGGCGGGGCGGCTAAACGAAGC
>Ga0056114_1000606_pt1 | contig 13286 bp, 11 predicted proteins | sample WorMetHERISLAND1_FD_77005 | JGI IMG/M metagenome (GOLD analysis project Ga0056114, IMG submission 77005) | Marine gutless worms symbiont microbial communities from Max Planck institute for Marine Microbiology, Germany - Olavius loisae HERON... ...
CAGTAAACACTGGTTGTTTTGTTGAGTACAATGTGTGTTATGTGCTACATTTTGTAACTGCAATTATATTAAGCCATACAAAGAATATTTATGAAATATGCAATTGCAAACCACATCGCCTGAAAGCAAATTTCCTAACAAATACAGTGATGTAATTTTCATTCAAATCGATCAACATTTGAAAAAGTTATTGCAAAAATACAAAGGGTCCCGATTTTATGAATTACGGTGTATAACATGTTAATGTGTGATGTACGCAGTTCAACGACCGGGACCGACACAACGCGAGTATGATTCATCAATCAATACCTGCGGAAACAATGCCACAAATCTCGGTGGCGTGTTCTTGCGTGCTGTATAGCGGCAGATAGCAACGACACCTTTCTCTATGCACTTCTTGAGCAGCGCAGTGAACAGCACTGTGCTGCCTTTGACGCTCTGTCAGAGACACACATCGCAATACAACATACAGCATGTTGGAATTACGCTGACTGCAATACACCTGCATAAAGCTGATTACTACTACAGTCCAAGCTTATAAGTGTACTGCATATCCACCAGAAGTTGTTCTTAGTAGTATTACGTTGGCTAGGTGTCGAAAACAATACTGTCATAGGCGCAGAAGAACAATGGGTAAATTACACACAAAAAATTGCACACAGCTGGGACCATAGGAACGCTATCATTTCAATGTTCTACTAAGCAAACCCGAGAGCGATAAATTCTCAAACCTGTAGTGCACATATTTGAATTTGTAAGTAAATGAATGACCTATTTATTGTCAAAGTCTTAACAATAAACAGAGTGTATTGAAGCAGGTAGGCACATTGGCTCATGACTGTGATAAGTGAACCTGAGACTGGCAAACGTCAAGCGTGGAGTATTGAAATTATTTGGTGCTGAAATGCAAAAATCACAGGAGCCAAAAAACAGAGCATATGACGGCAGTTAATCATACAGGGCAACAGGTGGACATAGTGGATTTGTACTATCAGCTAAGGCACTGCAATACTTTACAGGTAAGAGCAACAGATTTCAAATCAATGCAAACACAATGTTCACTGATGTAAACCTTAGAGCAACAAGTTCAGACGACTTAGAACATATTGCAGTGTGATAAAACAAGAAAGGCTAGCTAACGCCAGGTAAGCGCGCGACAGCCGTGTGTGTACAAAGACTTGTTTTTGCCATCTCACCGTTGTTTGATGCCCCCTACCTGAGGAACGCCTTGCGATATCAACGCAATCTATACATCGCTCAAAAGTACATTTAGTGGGCTACAATTCCGTCGCTGACATTACGGGTGTATCTTCATTCGTTTAGCTGTTATTGCCTCTGAAACACAAGAAATGTCGCGAAATTCCAAAAGACTTTGACCTTAGAGCAGTTCAAGGTCATCCAAGGTCATCGATCTTGGTATCAATGGAAAGCCCATATGTGACTTCCTATTAGACATTAATTGTAACTTTAGCCGTATCTGCTACCGTTTTCGAGATATTCAGGCCTAAAGATAGAAAACTGCTGATTTTACCCACCCCTCCCTTGTTTGATGCCCCCGCTCAGGGGGAACCCCTTAGAGTTTCTGGATGAAACTTACCCTGCGAAAACTAGATGGATGGGGCTACTGTATGGAGAAAATTGCATGATCCTAGCTTCAACCATTTTTGAGATATTGGTGGCTTAAAGGCCGAAAATCGCCAATTTTGCCTACAGTGCCCACCAGGTCAAGGGTCACTCAAGGTCACTGATTTTGGTACCAATGGAAAGCGCGTGTACACATTCCTATTAGTGATCAACAACAACCTTAGTCCTATCTTGCACCGTTTCAGAGATATGGTGGCTTAAATTTCGAAAATTGCCAATTTTACCTACTCCTCCCTCATTTAACGCCCCACTCTGGGGAACCCTCAGAATTTCGGGATGAAACTTGCTCTCGAAAAACTAGAGGGATGGGGCTACTGTATGGTGAAAATTTCATAATCCTAACTTCAACCGTTTTTGTATGATCCACCCGTGTGACAGACAGACAGACGGACGGGCGATAGCATATACGCGCTATAGCATATATGCTGTCGCGCGTAAAAACCAACAGAATATTGAGCCGTCACAAGCAGGTGATAAATTTACACCGTGGTACAAACAAGACCTCTCAGTCAGCAGCATCAAATGAATGACTTTGAAGGTTACTCACAGTCAAGAAGTGACCTTTTTCATACAAAACTGATAACTGGATGATCCACTAGAATTGTGCTAAGATGTTCCATGTTTGAAGATTAGACTTGTAGACAGGCACCAAGTGAAAGACATGTGAAAACCATTGTTAACTGCATCACAAGTACGACAGAAATGGACGAAGACATGAGTGTTGTGTACTGCATTCCGCAGTAAGAACAATCACTGCGAGAAGTAATAATATTTACACAGTAATCACAGCAAACCTTTTCATCTGGATACAGGAACTGAGCAGGTCGAACGTGGAAATATGGCTTTATGAGATTCTTTGGTTTGAACCCAACCAGCACCAGCCCTATACAATACAATCGAACAACCCGACAATCATTAATGTCAGATGATAATAAAAAACATCTAATATGCACTCATGCCAGTCACATAATCAATGGCAGTATAAATGTTAAAGAACGTTAAAGGAACATATAGCTTTTCGTGTGGAAACTCCACCATGGAGCTAAGAGACGTGAACTGTGACAAGGGCTCACACAGTTACTTGCAATCCGACTCAAGTGATCACGCCATGTTTAACCCCAGCCAGGCAAGCTATACTCAATTTACCTACCCTAGAGGGATAGAAGGCTGAGTTGATCTAGGTGGCTTGCTACATACCGAGATGGTTTACACACCAGGAGATGGTCACCCATCCAAGTACTAACCGGGCCTGATGCACAACAAGTCGATTAAACGAGACCAATGCATTACTGCTAAGCCACATCACCGCCTATATGAAAACGTTCTAGTCTACGCCTGTTTTCAGTGTATATTGTTCAAAATCGAATCAGGTGACAGGCAATCTAATGATGAGTTACCTGTACTGACGAGTTACCTGTACACAAATCAATGAGTTGAATAACACATCAGAGGAGTATAACAGCAGCAATACAAACACTAAAGGTGGTTTCACACTCCATGTGAGCTGACAGCCAGACTGCAACTGTTACTAACAGAGGACTCCAGCTCAGTGCCACTTCATGTCTGCTGTGTATGCAGGTGTGAGTGAGTAGGGTTGGGTTAATGTCTCCACCAACACAGTATAGGTTATCCGGGAGACAGTTTTACAGGTCTAAAGACCCAACAAACAGTATCAAAGTACGGAAGGAAAAAACGCTACAAAAATTAAACACAACCCAGAAAAACAAACAACAGAAAATACAGCAGAACAAAACTAGCCTGGTTCAGTCGCCTCATACGACACTCGGCCAGGAAACAAGGTGGGCTTATTCTACAAAGCTCCTGAGCCCACACGGGGCTGGTGTGTATGTGAATGAGTCGCTGGTGATGGTTATAGAGAAGTACAACAGGCAGCCGCTGAATGATACATCACATCTCATCAATGACCATTACATCACTACGCCACTGCTGAAGTAGTGATGACACCAAGATCAGTTGTTCATAGTGTACAAGAACAAACCGGAACTGTCAAACGTCTTCATCTGAGTAACTTCCTCCGGCTCAAAACTGATCTTACGACCAGCGTATATCTGACATTTGCGCATATCCTGAGGCAACACTATCTCGCCATTGTCCTACAAAAATCACACAACTCTCTCTTTGTAAATAGACAGTATATAAACGACAACAATAGTTTCATTACAACAAACATACATTATACAGTGCTGTCAAGAGTGGCAGCATAAGTGCATCGTCGTCGTCATCTTCAGCTTACACCACTATGAGTGTATAGCACCACTAGTCATGAACAGCCTTCAGAGTAGTCATTTCTGGGCCAGGTTTACTGCTTCAGTCCATGACAGTCTGGGGGAGTTGAGGTTGTTCTCCATCCAGGACATTCATGACAGTCCCAGCGGTCTCTTCCAGTCCACAGAATGTGAGAAAGTCACAATCTGTTTAGTGTCAATGTTGTCTACCATGCAGACAATGTGCCCAAACAAAGACAGACACTGTGTCTGGATAATTTCCTTGCAGACTTTGGTTGGTCTTGTATCACACGTCATCATATACAGGGTGCACCAAAAAAAGTAACCCCTAGGAAAAAATGTTATATCTCTGAAATTGTAGCAGATATATTTATCGAATTTACAGAGTTTACAGATGAGGATTCAGTCCACATATCCTGTAAATTTTAACAAATACGGTTCAACAGATACAACAGTTTAAACTTTAAGCTCATTTCTTCAAGTGAACATGCAGTCGCATCCTGAATATTCAGTAAGTCTTACTTAATAACGAATCAAACTTTGCACAACTTTTTTGTGAACACTTCAAACGCTTCAGTAATGAATGTCAGCTGCCCTCTCGGTATTTAAACTGAGTGTTCAAAGTGTCTGCCAGCTGAAGCAACACAAAATCGAACTCTCTTTCGAAATCACAGGGTTGCCTTATCAGTGAACTCCTGTGGCAAATCATTCCATATTGAAGCAAGGCAGTCTTCAGATTGGCAATGTTGGTTGGTTTTGGCATACAGTGTCCCAATATTGCACCCCATATGATAATCCAACAGATTGAGATCTGGCGACTTAAATATCAGCGAGGTTATTTTAAACTCAGAATCGCTGTTTAATTACTTGTTCACTTTGAAAATGTACATTTAAGTTCAATTACAATTTTGGAACGCAATCAAATATTGCAACGAAATCTGCAGACTATGTGGTCTGAATCTTCTTCTGTAAGCACTGTTAATTTGGAGAAAAAATTCACTATAGTACCAGAGATATCGAATAATTCCTAGGGGTTACTTTTTTGGCACGCCCTGTATATATCATTATATACAGGTAAATGTACACAAAACATGAGTTTAAGTCAAACTCAAGACAGACTGAACTAGTATCATGTTCACACAGTATGCAGCCTGCATGCGGACTGATTTACACATATGGTATATGTAGTACGATATTTTATTAAACTTTGCAGCATTAGACATATTTTCCACAGTAGATTCAGCATAAAATACCTTCAAGAATGTTTTGCTGACGTGCTTCACTTCTTCATTTGTTCTTCGATACAGCTTCGTCGTAGACGGTTTCGTACACGTTCTTACTAAGCTGTATCTGCATTGCCAGATTTGACAAAAAGCTATCATAGCTCAAAACAATATGACATAAAGTAATTAAACTATTTCCAGCTATGTGATGCACAATTAGACCAAACTCCCATAATGCTAACTATGCAATTCAGGACATAAAATACATATGATATGTAAATGTAAATAATAATTAAATATTATTTAATAAGCTAAAAGAATACAGTCTGCCACTTGTAACCTGAAAGTAGAATTAAGGCAGAAACTAAAACATAAATAAACATAAAACAAAACACACATTAACAAGTAACTTTTGCAAGAAAACTTGCACAAATACTACATGAAACACTTGAAAATCTAAGCACAAAAGCTGCATGTTAAAAGTGGCAAAGCTTCATGCATGCTACTGTATTGTGGATATAGATTTAATTTAACAACAACAACAATAATTGCTCGACTCCGACCACGCCGAGTGTGATTTTTAAACCAAAATCACATTTTAAGTTATCACACACAATAACGGTCAATAATGGCACATGTTTCTGACTGGCCAATCACAGCTCAGCATATGCGAATGAAATGTTCAGGAACAGAACTCGTTCTATTTGTGAAAGTTGATTTTCAATAGTAAAAACTTTGCACAAGTATTTATGACACATCTAAATCTTTTCTTTTGAAAGCCACTTCTGAAATGTAATTTTGAGATGTGTTATAGGCTTAAGGCACACTACTGTAAGACTCTGCCTGTAACAGAGACTTTACATGAGAGAATAATAAGTTATGAATGCACGTGGAGATAAGTTAAAACAAAACTAACACTCCAACGGCCATGCTGAGACCATCTGCCAGTGTCAGCGGTATCCTTGCAGTAGCATGCTTCTTGTGGTTCTTAGCACGTACTCTATGACAACACAAACAACACAAGATTCAAACATGTATTCTCTGCAAAGACAAGCTGGGAAGGACAGTAATTCTGAAATCATTTCAATAACTGGGAACATACTATATATTGGTTTACATCACGCCGGGTGGTGCAGAAAAAGTGGACCATGCATGCATGTAATTGTAATGTAATTACAGTTTTCAGTATCACCACATACATGTATGCTGTTTGGTTTATTTGGTTTAGCAGCTAAACTGTGGATTAACATAATAAGCAGCAAAACGAACAAGTACTAGCACTCAATATCAGTGAGAACGCAAAGTCACACACTGTACATATGTAAGCACAGTCTAACATGACATGCAATTATATCAGACACAGACGCTCTTTACAACAAAACCACAAATCAACGTCACCTCGTCAGCAGTTCGTCAAACTTCTCGACAGCATCAGGCAGAACTGTCTGCTCATCATCGTCGGCAAAAAGAACGTCCTGACAAGTCACACATCACTGTCACAATAATGTCACATCTCTGACCGACTAAAGTCATCACAAGATACTATATATCCACCACTTCATCACACTGTAAACAAGTTAAGACGACAATCTAGGGCTGGGTAGACAAAATTCATCCAAAACTCTAGTTTACTGTATTAAGGCTACAAATAATCTATGACGATATAAAAGGTCACACTTAAACACATTGAAACTGAGAACATCACATAGAGAACCTTATAGAAAGCCTGAACGTCGAACGGCCGGTCTGACGGGGACATATGCATCAGCTCCAGATTGATTCCATTCTGTTGCAGATCTTCAATCTTAGCTACAGCTTGCCTCTGCAACACAACAGCTACATCACTCGACCAGTTTCTGAACCAAACTCAGGTTCTTATTACACCATAATTTTATACGGCAGTTTTCATGGTAACTAAGCACAGTACTCACAGAGATATGATATGTTTTATGATAAAATACAAGACTGCAAAATATGACACAATAAGCCAATTATGGCACAAAAGGATGAAAGACACAGAAATACATTAGTTTACCGAAAATGCAGCATTATGGCTTTGTTCATCAATTTCTCTGCTTGTGTTATGACAAAACTTTAATATTGTTTTGGGCAAATGTTCAAAAAATGCGATTTTGGTGGCTTTCGACAAGAAAAAAGATAATAGAAAAATAACATACAAAAATAATAAAATAAAAAGAATATTTCTCGAAAAAAAGGACCAATCCAAACCAAGTCTATGTGGAATCAAATCTTCCATAACTGACACACCTATTAAATGTTTTTTACCTGAAGGCACTTCTACCTGGATACCACTTATTATCTACTCCAGCTGCTATAAACCACTGCCTGCACCTTACAGACATGTAATTAACTACAGGTTTATTAAATCATCTGATAACTACTGACACCTATGTACATTATCAATGACCTGCTCCTAGCTTCAACAACTTCACACCATATTTCATATATCAAATCATTCTCTTCCTTTCCATTTACACCACATTTTCACATCATACAGACTCTGTCTGTGTTCTGTGTTTAATTCTTGCCTATCATTGCCTTTCTCTCTGTCTCAGTCTGTCCTTCTGTCTGTTAGCTTCATTGGTTCACTGTTCCTCAATGGTCACAGTTATCAAAGGCAGCCAGCTTTGATGGGCTTGCCCTTCTGGTAGCTTGCCAAATGATTTTTGACAACATATTGTTACTGATGTTATAAATATTGGCTAATTCATTCATTCATTCATTCCTGTCATTTCCTATCAAACGTGTTGCAGACAAGACGAGCCTTTACAATACCCGTAGCTGGCCGTCTGGATGTGGGTTGTCACTGTTGGTAAACAACATGATACGCTTGAATCCCAGCTTCTGCTTCCTATGACAAACCACACCAGACATCAGCATGAACTAGTTAGTAGTAAGCCGATCACACTGTTCCACTAACAACACTACTATCACAGTAGTATGTGCCAATAATAATACTAGGGCTGCAGATTTTAACGATTAATTTGACGATTAATCGTTAAAAATTTTTAACGATTAAAATTTTTGATAATGATTAATCGCCCACTGGATGTGGCTGAGCCTCCAAAAATCAGAGATGACGGATTTCAGGTAAAGTTCACATTGTGAACCAGTGAAACTGATATACGACTTTAGAAGTAAAGGTGTAAAACGAAAATACATAGATGGTGTTAGCTTATATTTTATAGTAATGTATTGCGACAGATATCCAGTAGGCCATTGTGCTAAAAAGTGTGTGTGTTGATAATTTACATGAAGAAAGAAATAATAGTTACACAAAGCATTAGACATATTTTGTTATTTACCATGGCACAAGGCCCACAACACGCTACAAAAGTTAACTAAAATTAACTATTAATTAATCGTTGATTATTACAGAGTTAACTATTAAATTTTATTTTAATCGTTATCAGCCCTAAATAATACTAAGCAAAAACTGCAACAGAAAATTACATGTGACTAGATGCAATGATAGTTGAACAATGCTGCAGAGAATGGTGACATATGTAACATAACAGCGATTGATTGATTGATCGATTGAGCATGGTTTTAGGTCTGCACCAACACAATATAGGTTATACGGCCGACGGTTTTTACAGATCTAATGACCCAACCAACAGTATCAAAGCACTGAAGGAGGGTGGTTAGTCATCCAGACATGCCTCAGTCTAACCATGCTCACCTCACCGTGCTACAATAATACAACATGCATGCAGATATAATACAAGAAAATAATCTAACACACACAAAGTAACATAACAGCGACTACGTACACCGTAGCAAACATATTGGAGCATGTCCACAATGCATCCGACAGCGAGTAGTCATCACTGTGTCCATACTGGGACTCGAACCCTTCACCGTCGGCTAATAATACACAGCAACACCTGACACGGTTCACTCCAGCGAGCCACAGATGTTATACTTCAACAATGCTGAACAAACTCTGGCCTCACTTTTTTTGAAGACTTAAAAAATACTTTCTTCATATAAAAAAACATACTTCTTATTTTACTCAGGTCAGCCCCCAAAATTCATCTGTTTACTGTTTTTTTTGCTGTGAAAATCTCGAAATGCAATAAAACATTAGTATCATATCCGTTACAACGGTAACTGTCAGAATATTGACAAAAAATAATTTCTGTTCCAGTTGATCTACAAAAAAACCTTAACAGCACTGTACTGCATTAATACAATTGAGAGCTGTTAGTTATTAATAATAACATGCCATTCTCGCTCTTCGTGCCAGAACAGCTTCTACCGGCGCATCGCAGCATGCTTGCCCACTGAAGCATAGGCCTCGAACTTCATCCTGCAATTTGTGCATGCTGTTGCAGATGCTTCAGGCAACCCCTACTGGTGGTCTACACTTGCGATTGATTGCTCTCCATTGGAAGCAGGACAGGCTGATGTAATGCTTGACAGACATGACAGACCAATAGCAAATTTTAGGGACACAGAATGCTCGCCCAGGGAACAAAATTAAAGAAAGATAGCCCACAATAATAATAAATAGCACAGATTTTAAAAAGTCTCGTCCAAACTTTTAGAAGTATGGTAATTCAGTGCTTCTTCATGTGATCTGTCTTATTGTGAGCATCTCTGAACCAGTAAGTCACTAGAACAGATTAAGATTCCCAGAAACAAAACATAAGGCACAGTTGTCTGTTTACCTCAGCCACAAACAGTTTGCCAGTTAAGTTTAACAAATCTCAACTCAACAAAATTGTTAATCAATTACTTGTTCATCACCGTATGACTAAGACTAACTGTTATAATTTTACATTCAAGTGTTCTGGACTGGTACACACTACATGAGCACAGACAAGCAACATGCTCCATGAGAGTCCACAAAGAAGATGGCAGCAGCAGTGAAGCACGACCAACAGTTCACAAAACAGACAAATCCCCACAAAATAAAACTACCATAATATCTCGATTAAAATACCCATAAGATAAATCTCGTATTAAAAACCTTCCATAATCTTCTCCAGTTGCTTCACTTCATCTGCTCCAGGAAATCTCAATTCCTGTCAACAAACAGAACGGACTTTGTGTGAAACCTGTAATACTTCAATAATTCAGCACACCTGCAAAGTCGTGCGTCATATCTGAGTGAATACCTACCATAAAGTATTAGTACACTGACCACACGTGGTGACTGCTGTCTACAGGAAATGCCTATGAATTAATGACGAGTCAGTCACTGTGTCTGCATCCAAAGCACAAAATGTAACAATGTCCAGAATCATTAACACTGCACGCAAAAATTTATCAAATGAAACATAAAACTCACAGTTTTACTCAGCACCATATCTAGCACTAATTTTTTGTTATTGATGTTTTTTTAATTCTTTAAATTTGTTAATTTAAAATTTAATGTATTTTGGTATGCTGATCAGTACCAATGAACCCTAACAAGTGGTGTCCAATGAGTGATTGTTTCGATATGACTAAAATCTTCAAATATACAAACATCACATTACATAACAACAGCGGCCAATATAACATAATCACAATTGACAGCAACAAAACTCAACAACACCACGTATCTGGACAACATGCAAAGTGATGTACCTGTCTAAAACTACATACCTGAACAACGTGTATAAGCAGATTTATACCGTACATTATCCAGATATGGTTTGTAATGTGGGTTTGCACATAACGATGCTAACCGACATATATGGACAACGTGCAAACTGATGACACACCTGTACAAAACTACATACCTGTACAATGTAGACGTGCTTCATGTCTGATGGGTTGTTGGACTTTTCCTACAATTAACAAATGCACCTGTGAATCAGTAATCCTGATGGTGTGAGAATCAACTGACTGGGATAGGATAGCTCAGAGGTAGGCTATGGTACTGACTACCGACCTATGAGATAATCAGTCAACTAATAGTCGTGTTACAGTAACTGTTATTGCAGCTACTGCCAATCTTGAATGTGATATATGACGGTGGGCACCTAACTTCACTTCAGTGGTATGGCAGTAGACTGCTCAGTAGTGGCAAAGTTGGCTACATCTCAGCTGACATCTGTGCAGCAGAAGCCTTGGTTGCTGTCTTATTCCCGCTACGGATGCTGCAGTCAGCAGTTTCCTAGACCCATCTGGATATGAATAAGTCGATGTGCAGTAAATACTTGGTCGACGGGATTTCAGTGTGGGACGTGTATCATACAGGGTGCATCAAAAGTTTCACTGACCGTGCCATAGAAGACAACACCAAGCAGATCATGATCACTGCTGAAGATCTTGTTCTGAATTGTCAGCTTTGTACACTGCCACACACAGACATCACAATTCACAGACAGTGGTGTATTGCTAAAAAAATAGAGGTGGGTACAAGATAGAAACGAGATGCCAGTATATCCCAGTATACGCTGTTTTATTATGACAAATGAGGTAAGTATACTCTGTCAAAAAACACCAGAGGTTGTCATACGGCATATACCCACGTATACCTGCCCCCGCCCCCCAATACACCCCTGATCACAGAACACAGCTGCCAACAAACTGCAAATTTGAAAATGATACAATATATCAGATCACAGTTAATAAATACTTATTACTTACAATATGTAATTTATAATATATATTTTCCATTTGCAAGCTGCACAAGTCTCAATTTTTTGGCAACTGATATCGATACTGCCATAAACGATTTACACAAGCCTACAGCTTACATTACTCCAGATCGGAGTCAAAATTTTGCCATTAATCTTACTGAGCTTCAGCTACATGACAATAAATGCAGTAACACAGCCGTGAATTAATAAAGGCACCCTAAGTCAGTGGAAAAGGGTGATCTTTAACCTTCTATAGATTAAATTAGCTGCCGTCCCTCCTCTTGTTCTCTTTCCTCGTAACCCCTCCCTTTCCTAACCTACTCTCCCTGCCATCATCACTCTCCACCTGCCACACCATGAACCTGACAGACCCAACCAGCCGCATCTTAAACCCAGTGATGGTTGGCCAGCGATAGATCATTGCTATTCGATAACTGATATATATTTGACAGTAATGCCTAAAACCCAAGATTTCTAAAATTATAGAACATGGCCAAGTCAAATAACCAACATTATAATTAAAGTGCCAGTAGTGCACTGCCCTGTAATACGATGGCTGTCATGACTGGAAAATACTGCTAGACTATTACATTACACAGCAAGGCACAGTGCAAAAAAACACCCAACCTTGATGCAAATATCAAACATGCTCTCCTCGTCGTCATGCTCTTTGGCAAACATTGATGCCGAACAGTCGATCAGAAATATCAGGCCATCTTTTGTCCCCCACTGAAACTGTAACATCAACACAAAGTCAACAATAAGTGGAAAACATAGCAATGTTACACATTGTTACTTATCACATAGATGATTAGTGCTGTGACGATCTTAAAATCGAAATCGAAAATCGCGATTTTTTGTCAAAATCGACCAAAATCGAAATCGTTATATTTGCTAAGTCATGTTTTGATTTCGTCATGTTTCGTTTTTTGCAGCAACACATGACCTTGCATTGCGTACGTACGATGCGTAGTTAAGGAAACTGGACATGAGGCCATTGTTTACATAGTGGCGGGCACGTGAAGTAAACAATAACAAACACGACATGCTTTTCAAAAACAGGTTTATTGTTGGTTTTTCTTCTAAGTTTACGTAAATAAACAACATTATAATCGTTCATTTTGATAAACTATACAAGTTATACAACTGCCGATTTTCGATAGTTGCGGTATATTGCCATAGTGATAACTTTGGGTGACTGGTTCCAAACTGAGTACTCTCTCTATACTGAACACGGGAAAAATCGAATAGAATCGAAATCGCGATTTTTCATTCAAAATCGAATCGAAATAGATCGTCTAGCTAAAATCTCATATCGTCACAGCACTATAGATGATACTTGATACTTCCAGTTTATAGACAAATACAGCAGACACTCAGCCAACTGTCATAATTTTCTCCACCAGTAGAGCTGCCAGATTGCTGTATCCCAAATACGGGAGACTTTTTTAACCATGTGAATGTCTGTTCATGTGCCTGCCAGAGTGCCAACATTCAACAACAAGAAAGCCGTGCTGTCGCAGGTGTTTTGGGTTTAGAGTTTGCCAACATCATTCATTGGCCTGGCCTATAGC